>JACCDY011237549.1_pt1 | contig 30088 bp, 24 predicted proteins | sample 7446391 | NCBI WGS metagenome assembly JACCDY01 (sample SAMN15323451, study PRJNA562643) | freshwater metagenome | isolation source: river surface water | place: USA:Blue River Watershed | collected 2017-08-18 | reverse complement strand
ATCTTGTCAGGTCCCCAAGGCGGCATCCATACCCAATTAATTTTTACATCAGAAACTAAGTCCTGCAAAACTGAACGAGTTTGATCTTCAATCACATCCTGCAACGGGCAGGCCGCAGAGGTAAGTGTCATATCAAGAACTGCGACATTTGAATCGTCAACTGAAACATCATAAATAAGTCCCAGGTCCACGACATTAATTCCAAGCTCAGGATCGATTACATCCTTCATTGCCTCTGTTACATCAGCAAGTGATGCGCTCATCTCTTCTCCTCCGAACCTAGTCCATTTATCTTTGCGACTGCCTGGGAAATAGCATCCTTAGATGCCATCCACCCCAGCAACGCACATTTTACTCGAGCTGGGAACTTTGCTACACCGGCGAAGGCGACCCCATCGCCCAAATTATCTTCATTGCCCAAATCTGAACCTTTACTCTGCAACATAACCTGGAACTCTTCGATCAGCGCCATCGCTTCAGAGCTAGTTTTTCCGCTCAGTAGATCAGAGGCCACAGATGTGCTTGCTTGGGAGATTGAGCATCCCACACCATCCCAAGTTATAGATTTGATTACTTCCCCATCCATATCAAGGTTCAGTGTGATCTCATCGCCGCACGATGTATTGATGTGATGTACCTGCACTAAGGGGTTCGTCGAAAGAGCTTTGTTAAGCGGGCGTTTGTAGTGCTCGAGAATTACCTCTTGATAAAGTGAATCTAACTCCATTAACGCCCCACAAAATAATCTCTAGCTCGTTCAACGCCACTAACAAGAGCCTCGATATCGGCGGTGTTGTTATAGAGGTAAAGCGATGCTCGAGTAGTTGCCACTACTTTGAACTTCTTAATCAATGGCCAAGCGCAGTGATGTCCGGTACGAACAGCAATTCCATATTGATCCAAAGCCTGACCTAAATCATGAGGATGGACACCTTCGATTGCAAAGGAAACTACCCCGCCTCGCATCTCTAAATTTGTTGGCCCAATGATTTGCAAACCTTTGATTTGCGAAAGTCCATCAATTGCTAACTTAGTTAACTGAATCTCATGGTTATGGATGTTCTCCATGCCTAATTTGTTTAAATAATCGACAGCGGCGCCCAATCCAACTACTTGAGCCATATTGGGAACGCCAGCTTCAAAGCGCTTTGGTGCCGGCAAGTAGGTCGCCGATTCCATACTTACTGTTTCAATCATCGATCCACCGGTAAGAAATGGCGGCATCTCATCTAGTAATTCTTGTCTTCCCCATAAAACTCCTACACCTGTAGGTGCCAGCATTTTGTGGCCAGAGAAAGCCATGAAATCAATGTCTAGCTCGGAAACTTGAACCGCGAAATGAGGTACGGATTGACACGCATCTAAAACAAAAAAGGCGCCAACTTTTCGGACCTGTTTAGCAATTTCATTTATCGGGTTAATTGTGCCCAAAACATTTGATTGGTGGGTTAAGGCGACTACTTTAGTTTTCTCATTTATTAAATCAGAGATATTTGAAAGATCTAACCTGCCATTTGGATCTACCGAAAACCAAACTAATTCAGCGCCGGTTCGTTTGGCGAGTTCTTGCCAAGGAATTAGGTTTGCATGGTGTTCCATTTCGGAAACCACAATTCGATCACCAGGTTCAATATGAAACTTTGAACCAGGTAACGCATTTCCCAGCGAGTACGCGACCAAGTTGATGCTCTCGGTGGCAGATTTAGTAAAAACTATCTCTTCACTTTTTGCACCTAGGAAGGCGGCAACTTTTTCTCTCGCCCCCTCAAATAGCTCAGTAGCCTCTTCTGCTAGCTGATGGGCGCCGCGATGAGCTGCTGCGTTATGTTTTGTATAAAACTCACGCTCCGCATCAAGTACTGATACAGGTTTTTGAGAAGTTGCTCCGCTATCTAAGTAAACCAATCGATTGTTTCCGCGGATTAGCCGATCCAGTATTGGAAAGTCGCTCCGCACCGCAGAAACATCGAATTGAGTATTCACTTTCAGAGGAGATTACGCCTTGACGTACTCTGCATAACCCTTCTCTTCAAGACGTTCAGCTAACTCTGGACCGCCCTCTTCCACGATTTTTCCGCCCGCGAAAACATGCACAAAATCAGGTTTGATGTAACGAAGGATGCGCGTGTAGTGAGTAATCAACATGATGCCGAGATTTTGCTCAGCTTTAACACGATTTACACCTTCAGAAACGATGCGCAGTGCATCAACATCTAATCCGGAATCAGTCTCATCTAGAACCGCAATCTTTGGCTTTAAGAGCTCCATCTGCAGAATCTCATGGCGCTTCTTTTCTCCACCAGAGAAGCCTTCATTAACGCTTCGCTCGGAGAAAGAAGGATCCATAGAAAGCTTGGTCATAGCCTCTTTAACTTCGCCAACCCAGGTGCGCACCTTTGGAGCTTCGCCGCGAAGCGCGGTTGCAGCGGTACGTAGGAAGTTTGCAACAGAGACACCAGGTACCTCGACTGGATATTGCATCGCTAAGAACAAGCCTGCCTTCGCACGCTCATCTACGCTCATCTCTAGAACATCTACACCGTCAAGAGTTACCGAACCGCCAAGAATTGTGTATTTCGGATGTCCGGCAATTGAGTAAGCCAAAGTTGATTTACCGGATCCGTTAGGACCCATAATTGCATGCACTTCACCGGAGTTGATAGTTAGGTCAACGCCGCGAAGGATTTCAGTCATACCGCTTTCAGTCTCTACTCCGACCTTCAAGTCCTTTATGACAAGTTGTGACATTTTTTCGCTCCCGACCTTTACTTCGATGAAATCGTGACAGTATCTCCGTCACGTTGTACTTCAAATGTTTCTAACGCCTCAACCGCTGGCGGTGTTGTTGCTGCACCGGTACGTAGATCGAACTCTGCACCATGAAGCCAGCATTCAATTTTGTAGTTTGAGATGTCACCCTCGGAAAGCGAAGCTTCAGAGTGGGTGCACATATCTGCTACCGCAAATACATCATCTCCAATTCGAGCAACGCATACATCTTTATCTCCGAGTGCAATCTTTTGTGGCTTTCCATCCACTAGATCTGAGAAGCTAACCTGAGTACTAGACATTTATGCACCAACCTTTTCAAGTTGGCTATCAATACGTGACATCAATCTTTCTTCGATTGCTTCGCTGCCAATTTTGTTGATGATTTCGGTGAAAAAACCACGAATAACGAGCCTTCTGGCATCTGCCATTGGAATTCCACGTGACATCAAATAAAACAGCTGTTCATCATCAAATCGACCAGTTGTGCTCGCATGTCCTGCTCCCACAATCTCGCCGGTTTCAATCTCTAGGTTTGGAACCGAGTCAGCACGCGCGCCATCGGTGAGCAATAGATTCTTATTCAACTCGTAAGTATCAGTGCCTTCAGCGTTGCCGCGGATAAAAACATCGCCAATCCACACGGTTCGAGCTTGATCTCCAGCCAGTACACCTTTGTAGGTAACTCTTGATTTGGCATTAGGAATGCCATGATCAACATGTACGCGGTGTTCTAAATGCTGTCCATCTGTTGCGAAGTACAGACCTAGTAATTCAGCGCTTCCACCTTGATCTGAATATTCAACTGTTGGCAAAAGGCGAACTAAAGAACCGCCAATTGTTACAGTGATTGAATTAAAGGTTGCATCTCTTCCAACAATTGCATGATGGCGACCGAGATGAACTGTGTTCTCGCTCCACTCCTGCAAAGTGATGAAGGTTAGATTTGAACCCGCCTCAAGGCGTATCTCAATCTCTTCGCCAATGGTTGCTTGGCCTGAGTTTTCAACAATAACTGTGGCTTTGCTATGCGCTCCAGCAGTTATTACTGTTCGGGAAAACTCACTTGAGTTTCCCAAAGTTCTAGTTAGCACAATCGGCTCAGCAACTACAGCTTCTTGCGCAATCTGAAGGTGAGTTACCTCAGATGCGGTAGCGCGAACACGTTGGATGATTGCATCATCAGTTGAGGATTTTGCTGGAAGATCCGCTGCTTTTACTTTTGCAATGGTAAAGCCAGGGCGAACCGCACCACTCAAAGCGATAGAAATCCGATCTGCGACAACGGTTGCTGGATCGTGTAGGCCATTCAAACGCTTCAGCGGAGTGAAACGCCAGGCCTCCTCACGTCCAGAAGGGGTTAGATAATTGGTAGGTAAAGCTGACATTAACCAACAGCTCCTTCCATTTGGAGCTCAATCAAACGATTTAGCTCTAGCGCATACTCCATTGGAAGTTCACGAGCGATTGGCTCGATAAATCCACGGACAATCATCGCCATCGCTTCATCTTCTGATAGACCGCGGGACATTAGATAAAACAATTGATCATCACTAATCTTTGAAACAGTTGCTTCGTGACCCATTGAAACATCATCTTCACGAACATCAACATACGGATATGTATCAGAACGTGAAATGGTGTCAACTAGTAGAGCGTCACACTTAACTGTGCTCTTTGAATGATGCGCACCTTCCTGGACTTGAACCAGTCCACGATATGAAGTGCGGCCTCCACCTCTGGCAACAGATTTAGAGATGATGGTTGAAGATGTATGTGGAGCGGCATGAACCATCTTTGCTCCAGCATCTTGATGTTGGCCTTCGCCAGCAAAAGCAATCGAAAGTGTTTCACCCTTAGCGTGTGGTCCCATCATGAAAACCGCTGGGTACTTCATCGTTACCTTGGATCCGATATTGCCATCAATCCACTCCATGGTTGCACCTTCAGCGCAGGTAGCGCGCTTTGTAACCAAGTTGTAAACGTTGTTAGACCAGTTTTGAATTGTTGTGTAACGAACGCGGGCGTTTTTGCGAACGATAATTTCAACAACTGCAGAGTGCAGTGAGTCAGATGAATAAATCGGTGCAGTACAGCCTTCTACATAGTGAACATATGAGCCCTCATCAGCGATGATCAAAGTTCTTTCAAACTGACCCATGTTCTCAGTATTGATTCGGAAATATGCTTGAAGTGGGATCTCTACATGCACTCCCTTTGGAACATAAACAAAGGAGCCACCAGACCAAACCGCGGTATTTAGTGCGGCAAACTTATTGTCGCCTACTGGAATCACGGAGCCGAAATACTCTTTGAAAATATCTTCATGCTCACGCAAACCGGTGTCGGTATCCAAGAAGATGACGCCCTGCTTCTCAAGATCCTCGCGAATTGAGTGATAAACAACCTCAGATTCATATTGCGCAGCTACGCCGGCAACCAATCTCTGCTTTTCAGCCTCTGGAATACCTAGGCGGTCATAGGTATTTTTAATATCTTCAGGCAACTCTTCCCAAGATGTCGCTTGCTTCTCAGTTGAGCGAACAAAGTACTTGATGCTGTCGAACTTAATGCCAGACAGATCTGATCCCCAATTCGGTAATGGTTTCTTATCAAATAGCGATAGACCCTTTAAACGCAGATCCAACATCCACTGCGGTTCATTTTTCTTTGCTGAGATATCGCGCACGACATCCTCATTGAGACCGCGCTTTACATTGGCACCGGCAACATCTTTGTCGGACCAGCCGTATTCATATTTTCCAATGCCTTCAAGTTCTGGATGGGCGGTTTGACTCATCGCGTACTCAGCTTTCTTTTAGTGTTGGAGGTATTTGAGCTTTTGCTTTTCAAGAGTTGGGGAATAAAAGTAGTGCAAACACCATCGCCATGAGCGATAGTGGCTAAACGTTGTACATGGGTTCCAAGAATTTTTGAAAAGGCTGCGGTTTCTTCCTCGCAAAGTTGTGGGAATTCAGCGGCTACGTGAGCAATTGGGCAATGATGTTGGCAAAGTTCAATACCAATTCCATGAGCGTGGGTATTTGCTGCATAGCCCTCATCGCTTAAAAACTCAGCCAGTCCATCGATTGGATTTTTCGCCTTGGCAACTACCGATTGTGATCTTCTAACAATTTCCTCAGCACGGTGACGAGCAAACCCGGTTACTAAATGTTCTCCGCTATTTGCCGCGATGTACTTCAGAGCTGAAACCGCTAAGTCGTCATAGGAATGCTCGAACCGCTCTCTTCCGCTATCGCTCATAACAAAAACCTTGGATGGACGGCCTCGGGTGCGGGCACTTCTTATATGCGGCTCGCGCTCTTCAAGAATTCCATCGGCAACTAATTGATCCAAATGACGTCTGATTCCAGCAGGGGTTAACTTAAGGCGATCTGCCAGAGCAACCGCGGTTGAAGGGCCGGACTCCAAGATGGCGCGGGCAACCTGATCCCTGGTGCGCATGTCCTCTGGAGCGGTGGTTTTCACAACGGAATTGTTGCGTAATTCATGGCGCGACGCCACTTGAGAAGCGGGGCTTCGACATAGGCTCTGCCCCATGAGTCAGGTGGCAGCCCGGTCGGCACTAAAACGGCTGTCCAATCTCATGGTCTTCACTCAATCAGCGATTGTGGTGACCGGCGGCGCGGTGCGAATTACTGGCTCCGGTTTGGGATGTTCCACCTGGCCTGAGTGCACTCCAGGTTCTTACACCCCAACTCCAGATCAACCAGAGGCTCCCCTTCACGCTTGGATTGAGTTTGGAAATCGCTTGCTCACCTTTGTTTTACTTCTAAATGCACTTGCTTTGATGTTTGTAATTTTGAGACAAGGACATCGTGCTTTGCGAAAAATGGGAGCTTTCCAAATTATTGGAATATTGGCCCAAGGAGTTCTTGGCGGCATAACTGTTTTGACAGGATTGAATCCCGCAACAGTCGCCGCACATTTCTTACTCTCAATAGTTTTAATTGCCGGCGCACTATCTCTGCGCCAAAGGGTTTATGCGAAAACCCCAAGCTACATAACTTTGATTCCTCTAGTTAAGAAGCTGCTTTCGTTACATCTATTTTTGGTTATCTCAGTTTTGTTTGTGGGAACAATTGTCACCGGAAGCGGTCCGCACGCAGGAGATACAACCGCTGAGCGCTTCAACTTGGATGCAAAAATGGTGTCCTGGATTCATGCAGACTTGGTGATTGCACTCGTTGGAGTAACTATTGCACTTCTTATCGCTATTCGACTTGGCGAAAGTGATGAGACGAAAAGTATTTTGGCAAGTAGAACTCAAACCTTTTTGATTATTGCCCTCGCGCAAGGCGCGATTGGTTACATTCAGTACTTCACTGGATTGCCAGAGATTTTGGTTGGCGCGCATTTGATTGGCGCTGTCCTGGTTTGGATTGCAGCTTGGAATCTTGTAATAACCGGCAACTTAATAGGTCGAAAGAGATAAGAAGGGGCAAGAAATGCAGCCTGCTAAAGACGCTTGGAGCACGCTAGATGACAAAGCTGTTGCTGTCGCCAGAGCCTTGGCAATGGATGCGGTGCAAAAGGTTGGCAATGGCCATCCAGGTACTGCAATGTCACTTGCTCCCGTTGCATATACGCTTTTTCAACGTTTTCTCCGACATGATCCAGCTGATCCGCAATGGATTGGCCGAGATAGATTCATTCTCTCCTGCGGCCACTCATCGCTAACACTTTATATTCAACTACTTTTCAGTGATTACGGATTATCACTTGATGACCTCAAAGCATTTCGAACTTGGGGTTCAAAGACACCTGGCCATCCTGAATTTGGTCATACCGCAGGTGTAGAGACAACCACTGGTCCGCTTGGACAAGGAGTTGCCAACGCCGTCGGCATGGCAATGGCAGCGCGATATGAAAGAGGTTTGCTTGATCCAAAAGCTCCAGCCGGACAAAGCCCATTTGATCACAATATTTGGGTTATCTGCAGCGATGGAGATTTGCAAGAAGGTGTAAGCACCGAGGCCTCTTCCTTAGCTGGAACACAAGCGCTTGGAAATTTAAAAGTTATTTATGATGACAATCGAATTTCAATTGAAGGCGACACTCATTACGCCTTCACCGAAGATATTTCGGCACGTTACGAGTCATATGGCTGGCATGTTATTGATGTTCCGGCTCAAGATAATGGCGATGTTGATCGCGACGCCTTGGAATCAGCAATTGAAAAATCACTAACAGTGAATGACAAGCCGGTTCTAATTAGATTGCGAACTGTGATTGCTTGGCCCGCACCAAAGGCCCGCAATACCGCCAAATCACATGGTTCAGCTCTGGGTCCGGATGAGGTTGCAGCAACCAAGATTGAACTTGGTATTCCTGCGGAAGATTTTTACTTTCCAGAGGATGTTAAAAACCATGTGAAGCAAGTTGCCAAACGTGGGAAAAATCTTCGCGAGCAATGGGAGTTATCTTTCAAAGTTTGGAAAGAGAAAAATTCAGATGCAGCTAAATTGCTAGATCGTTTGATTAGCGGCGACCTGCCTGATGGCTGGAACTCAGAGCTACCGAGCTTCTCGCCCGAAAAAGAGATTGCAACCAGAAAAGCATCTGGCGACACTTTAAATGCGCTAGCAAAGAAATTACCGGAACTCTTTGGAGGATCTGCAGATCTGGCAGAGAGCAACAACACCACTATTGAAAATGGTGAATCCTTCCTGCCGGCCAGTTCAAAGATGAAGGGTGCAAACCCTTACGGACGGGTGATTCACTTTGGAATTCGCGAGCACGCAATGGGCTCAATACTGAACGGCATGGCGCTACACGGTTTGGTTAAACCATTTGGCGGAACCTTCTTGGTCTTCAGCGACTACATGCGCGGCGCAGTTCGTTTATCGGCATTAATGAATTTACCGGTCACCTATGTATGGACCCATGACTCAATCGGTTTAGGTGAAGATGGTCCAACCCATCAGCCGGTCGAACATATCGCGGCATTGCGTGCGATCCCGGGTTTAAATGTGGTTCGTCCCGCTGATGCTAACGAAGTTGTTTATTGCTGGAGTGAAATCCTAAAACGGAAAGAGCCTGCCGGGCTTTTGCTTTCCCGCCAAAACCTGCCAGTTATTGATAGAGCAAAGCACTCCCCGGCTGAAAATGTATCTAAGGGCGCTTATGCACTAAATGAAATCAACAACCCAGATGTGGTTTTGATTGCAACTGGTTCTGAGGTTTATTTGGCACTTGAGGCAGCACAGCGGTTGATGGCCGAAGGGATTGCCGCCCGAGTAGTGAGCGCACCGTGCCTCGAATGGTTTGAAAAACAAACTCCGGAATACAAACGATCAATACTTCCTGCGAATGTGAAAGCCCGAGTAAGTATCGAGGCGGGAATTTCACAAGGTTGGCGTGATTACATTGGTGATTTTGGAGTCGCTGTATCGCTAGAACATTTCGGAGCATCAGCATCTGCGGGAGTGCTTTTCCGTGAGTTCGGATTTACACCAGAGAAAATCGTTGAAGCGGCGAAGAAATCAATCAGTTATGCCAAGAGCGGGCAGGTCGAGTAATGCATCAAATTCTCCAGGATATAACCGCCGCAGGGACATCTATTTGGCTTGATGATTTATCTCGTGAAAGATTGATAGCTAATGGCAAATCTCGAAATCTTAAGTTATTAATCGAAAATGAATCTGTTTTGGGGGTTACTACCAATCCAGCCATTTTTTCAGCGGCAATTTCTCAATCAGATCTTTACTCGGCAGATATTTTGAAGTATTCAACAAGCGGATTAGATGCTGAGGCCATCATTAATGAGTTGACTACCGCCGATGTATCTGCAGCTTGTGATCTCTTCATGCCGGTTTATGAACGAACCTCAGGAGTAGATGGTCGAGTAAGTATCGAAGTTGATCCAAGATTGGCTCGAGATACTGAAGGCACTATTCAGCAAGCCCGCGAACTCTGGACCCGAGTTAATAGAAATAATGTTCTGATTAAGGTTCCAGCAACGGTGGAAGGTATTCCCGCCATCCGAACCCTTATCTCAGAGGGAATAAGTGTTAACGTAACAATTATCTTTTCAGTTGAACGCTACCAAGCGGTGCTTGAAGCTTTCCTAGCTGGACTCGAGGATCGATTAGCAAAATCTTTGCCCATCTCTGGCATTCATTCAGTAGCATCCTTTTTCGTAAGCCGTGTTGATACTGACATAGATCCCAAACTCAAAAATCATGCAGACCCAGCTGCACAGTCGCTCCTTGGCAAAGCCGCTATCGCAAATGCACGACTTGCGTATGAACATTTTCTAGCCGTAATTAATTCACCAAGGTGGCAAAAACTTTCAGAGCGCGGAGCTGCAATTCAAAGGCCGCTTTGGGCTTCAACCGGTGTGAAAGATCCTACGTATCACCCAACGCTTTATGTGATGGAGTTGATTGCACCAAATACGGTAAATACGATGCCCGAACCAACATTGCAGGCGGTTCGCGATTCAGGGCAATTTAAAGGCGACACCGTGACGCCTTATTTCAGCGAAGCTGCTCGCGTCATAGAGGAGCTGCAAAACTTTGGTATCCATATTGATGAGGTAGCAACTAGATTAGAAAATGAGGGAATTGAGAAATTCATCAAACCTTGGTTGGAGCTAATTGCTGCAGTTGAGCGAGCTGCTAAACAATGATTGAGATTAAAGGATTCACTAGCCCGGCCGAAAATAAGAAGGCGCTTAATTCAATTACCGCCAGATTAGCTGCTAAAGATGCAACTTTATGGGGATCTCAAGCGCAGGCAGAGGCCGCGATTCGATTGAATTGGATTGATCTTCCCGAAACCTCTAGAGAGCTATTGCCGCTTTTGGATGCACTTTGTGCCTGGTCAAGAGAGATGCAACATGAAGAGTATGTACTTTGTGGAATGGGTGGATCCTCTCTTGCTCCCGAGGTAATCGCTGCGGTCTACAAGAAGAAGCTCACCGTTTTGGACTCAACCGATCCGCATCATGTAAAAGCTGTGTTGGCGAAGGATTTAAGTCGGAGCTGCTTTGTAATTGGATCCAAATCAGGATCCACCATCGAAACCGCCTCGCAAAAACTTGCCGTAGAAGCGGAGCTCAAGAAACAGGGTCTAGATCCAAGAAATCACTTGGTTGTAGTAACAGATCCCAATTCACCTTTGGATCTGGCGGCCCGCGAAAGTGGTTATCGGGTTATAAATGCTGATCCAAATGTGGGCGGCCGCTTTAGTGCTCTTAGCGCATTTGGTTTAACTCCAGCGGCGTTAATAGGTGTAGATGTATCAGTATTACTTGATGACGCTGCCGAAGCTGCAAAAACTTTTGTCCTTGAAGATTCAGCAGTAGTTCAAGTTGCTGCTGCGCTCGCAACCTCTGAATTTAAATATGTTGGATTCAGTGACTCAGGCTCTGACCTGCATGGTTTAGGCGACTGGATTGAACAATTAATTGCCGAATCCACCGGTAAAGATGATAAAGGCGTGCTTCCAGTCGTTGTCGAAAATACAGATAACTCTTTCTACCCTGTTATTTCTTTTAATCTGGCTAATCAATATGGGGTATCTGGAACATTAGGTGAGCAGTTTTTGTTTTGGGAATGGGTTACTGCGCTAACCAGTTACCTGCTAAAGGTTGATCCATTTAATCAACCAAATGTGACTGAAGCAAAGGAAAAGACCGGCGCACTCTTGGCTAGGTGGGCTAATTCAGGAAGTGAAATCCTCATCCCAACCTTTGAAACTGAGCATGTTTCGGTTTTTGCAGCTCAGAAATTAGATTCTTTGAACGCATATTTCACGCAAGCTGCTGAATCACCTGATGGTTACTTAGCCATCATGGCGTATCTGCATCGTGGTGTTGATGATGAAATTATTAAACTTCGAAAACTACTCGAAAGCCGTTTCCAAATTCCGACCACTTTTGGTTGGGGTCCACGCTTCTTGCACTCCACAGGCCAATTCCATAAAGGCGGGCCAAAAGTTGGATCATTCATCCAAATCACAGGGCGCACCAATAACGATTGGCCGATTGAAGGTAAAGGCTATGGATTTGAAACTTTGTTCATGGCGCAAGCGCTTGGAGACAACGAGGCTTTGTCAGATAGAAACTTCCCAATCGTTAGGTTCCACTTAAAAAACCGCGAGCTTGGAATACATGAGCTGCTAAAAGCAGCTATGACAAATTAGTCTTCGTCCTCTTCGCCACGAAGTTTTTTCAAAGCTGCATCAAGAATCTTCTTTGCCTCTGCCTCAGTTCGACGCTCCTTAACATATGCCAAGTGAGTTTTGTAAGGCTCATTCTTAGTTGGTGAAGGTGGATTGTTCTTATCTCGACCTGCTGGAAATCCGCATCGAGGGCAATCCCATTCAGCTGGAACGACAACTGTTCCATCCTCTGCAAAAGAGGGTTTTGTTTCATGACCGTTTAAGCACCAATAGGAAACTCTGAAACGTGCAATAGCTTCGCCACGTTCAGCCTCGCCCATTGGACCAGCGCCGACGCGTGAGCCACGGATTGCGCTACCACCAGCCATGTTTTCTCCTTAACCTAAGAAAGTTACTTTTACTTTAAAACTAAACTCAGAGCGATCACTGCCGCAAACCAAACTCCACCGACCACAATAGTTATGCGATCAAGGTTCTTTTCAACAACTGAAGAGCCGCCGTAATTGGATGACATTCCACCACCGAATAGGTCAGACAAACCACTTCCTTTGCCCTTGTGGAGCAAAACGAGAAGGATCATCAAGACGCTGGTGATAACCAACAGGATTGATAGTGCTAATGCCACGAGTTACTCCTTGTGCCTGTTTACGGGGAACCTTTTTCTGAGGAAACCTTTAGGGGCCTTCTGAAGAGGAAATACTACCCAATCCGCTAGCCAACGCCGTGCAGGGTCGAAGCTAGCCGCCCAGATGACTACAAAACTCGATGAAATTTGCAGATTCGAGCAAACTCTTCCGGGTCAAGGCTCGCGCCGCCGACCAGAGCTCCATCAACATCGCTCTGTTTCATAATGTCTACGATATTTGCCGACTTCACCGAACCGCCGTAGAGAATCTTGGCGTTTTCTGCAATCTCATCACTTCCAATTTTTGCGAGCTCTACTCGTATTGCGGCACAAACCTCTTGGGCATCCTCTGGTGTTGCGGTTTTTCCGGTTCCGATCGCCCAGACAGGTTCATATGCGAAGACAATCTTCTTTAGCTCTGGCTTATGAAAGCCTTTAAGACCTTCACGAACTTGATTTAAAACATGTTCAACATGGGTGCCGGATTCACGAATTGCTAGCTCCTCCCCGATGCAAAAAATCGGAATCATTTCATTTTCCAATACGGCGCGCATTTTTTTATTAATTAATGAATCAGCTTCATTATGAATCGCGCGTCGCTCTGAGTGGCCCACTAAAACATAGGTGCAATCAAGTTTCTTCAACATACTGGCTGAGATGTCGCCGGTAAAAGCGCCAGATTTCTCAGGTGAAACATCTTGCGCGCCATAACTCAATTTCAACCGATCGCCATCAACCAAAGTTTGGACAGATCGAATATCGGTAAACGGTGGGATAACCGCAACATCAACAGCTTCAAAATCACGATCTTCTAGTGAGTAGGCTAACTTTTGAGTGACCGCAATCGCTTCAAGATGATTAAGGTTCATCTTCCAGTTACCTGCTATTAGCGGTTTGCGTGACATGCTTTCCCCTCACTTAGTTCAAAATAGAAAATGATGTGAAAATCTTTAAGCCAATGCGGACAATCCTGGTAACTCTTTGCCCTCTAGATACTCCAGAGAGGCACCGCCACCGGTGGAAATGTAGCCAAATTGTTCATCTTTGAAGCCCAAGGCGCGAACTGCGGCGGCGGAATCTCCGCCTCCCACAACAGAAAGACCAGCAACTTGAGTCAAAGCCTCTGCGACCACCTTGGTTCCTTGGGCAAAGTTCGAAAACTCAAACACTCCCATGGGGCCATTCCAGAACACTGTTTTGCAGCGTTTTATAGCTTGGGCAAAGTTTTTCGCACTTTCCGGTCCGATGTCCAAGCCCATTTGATCACTTGGAATATCGTCGACTGATACAACAAGTGGCGAAGCATCAGCAAATGCTGGCGCAACAACAATATCTGTAGGCAAAAGTACTTCCACGCCAAGATCAGCCGCGCGCTTCAATAAATCTTGCACTAGTGGAATGGAATCAGTTTCCACTAGAGACTTACCGATTTCCTTGCCTTGTGCAGCGAGAAAAGTGAAAACCATTCCGCCGCCAATGGCCAAGAGATTTACCTTGTCCAGCAAATTAGTGATAACGCCGATCTTGTCTGAGACTTTTGCTCCACCGAGCACAACGCCATAAGGTCTTTCTGGAGCTTCGGTAAGTTTTCGCAAAACTTCAACCTCTGCTGAGATCAAATCACCTGCAGCGTGAGGCAGATTGGCTGCCGCTTCGAAAACTGATGCGTGTTTGCGATGAACCGCACCAAAACCGTCACCAACGTAGTAATCTGCAAAATCTGAGAGTTGTTTAGCAAATGCTTTTCGAACCGCCTCATCCTTGCTGGTCTCAGCCTCTTCAAAACGAACGTTCTCTAGCAGAACAACGGAACCAGGCAGCAACTTTGAAACTGCATTTACTGCTGAGTCTCCGACAACATCTGTAGCAAAATCGACTGGTCGCTGAAGTAGCTCGCTCAATCTTGTCGCAATTGGCGCCAGAGATAGTTCAGGCTTCCGCTCTCCTTTTGGTCGTCCTAAGTGCGCAACTACTACGACCGCTGCGCCGGCATTAAGGATCTTATTTAGAGTAGGAAGTGATGCCCGAATACGACCATCATCGGTAATGATGCGTTTGCCAGTTCCATCATCTTTTAATGGAACGTTTAGATCACAACGAAGCAACACTTTTTTCCCAGCCAAATCTGCAGGGTTAAGAGCTTTAACTGCAATTGTCATCGGAATCTCTCTCTTGCCGAATTCGCGAGAACTACAGGGTTTTGCCGATGAATTTCATCAAATCGACCAAACGATTTGAGTAGCCCCACTCATTGTCATACCAGCCCGCAACTTTTGCCTGATTTCCAATGACCTTTGTAACGCCAGCATCAAAAATGCAAGAGTGAGAGTCAGTGACAATGTCTGAGGAGACGATTGGATCTTCTGTGTAGTGAAGAATTCCCTTAAGCGCACCTTCTGCCGCCTGCTTCATAGCGGCGTTAACTTCAGCAGCGGTGGTCTCTTTTGCTAGTTCCACGGTCAAATCTGTTATTGAGCCTGTTGGAACTGGAACACGCAATGCGTAACCATCCAACTTGCCCTTTAGCTCTGGAAGTACAAGTCCGATTGCCTTTGCAGCTCCAGTAGAAGTTGGGATGATGTTGGTTGCTGCGGCGCGAGCACGACGCAAATCCTTGTGTGGGAAATCCAAAATTACCTGGTCATTTGTGTAAGCATGAACGGTGGTCATAAAGCCACGCACAATTCCAAAGTTCTCATGAAGCACCTTTGCCATTGGAGCTAGGCAGTTGGTTGTACATGAAGCATTGGAGATGATGTTGTGCTTCGCTGGATCGTAAGCGGAGTCATTCACTCCCAAAACCAGTGTTACATCTTCATCTGTGGCTGGAGCCGAGATCACAACTTTCTTCGCGCCCCCAACCATATGCTTGGCAGCGTCAGCAGCTTTTGTGAAGTGACCTGTTGATTCCACAACAATGTCAGCTCCAACTGAACCCCATTGCAAGGCAGCTGGATCTCTATCGGCAAAAACTTTAAAGGTTTTGTTTCCTACGGTTATGGAGTTGCTGTCATGGGTAACAGTTTGGTTCAACCGACCAAGAATTGAGTCATACTTCAAAAGGTGAGCCAGGGTTGCGATATCTGTAAGGTCATTGACCGCGACAATTTCGATATCGGCATTTGACGCAAGAGCTGCGCGAAAGAAGTTACGACCAATACGACCAAAACCATTAATTCCAACTTTTACCAATTGAATCACGCTCCATGAGATGCAGTTACTGCATCAATCGAATTATTTTTCGCCACGACCCTGTGGACTCAAGCGAAATACTATCAGTGAACCTAAATATGTAACTTAATTTAGCGAGCTTGCCCAACCTGCTAATTCAACAAATCAGGAGATAGACCAGCTTCGGTGTCTGGAATTCCCAACTCAGCAGCTCGCTTATCGGCCATCGCAAGCAACCTTCTGATTCGCCCAGCGATCGCATCCTTTGTCATTGGAGGCGTAGATAAGGAGCCCAACTCCTCCAAACTTGCCTGACCATGAGTTATGCGCAATTGACCTGCTTCGCGAAGATGATCTGGAATTTCATCACCCAAAATCTCCATCGCTCGTTGCACACGCGCCGATGCTGCAACCGCAGCTCTGGCAGAACGTCGTAAATTTGCATCATCAAAATTAGCGAGGCGATTTGCGGTAGCTCGTACCTCTCGGCGCATCCGTCTTTCTTCCCACGCCATAACACTTTCATGTGCACCTAAGCGAGTTAGCAAAACTCCAATCGCATCTCCATCACGAATCACTACACGATCTACACCGCGAACTTCACGAGCTTTTGCAGAAATATTTAAACGACGCGCAGCACCAACTAGAGCCAGTGCAGCTTCCGGTCCAGGGCAGGTAATTTCTAAAGCTGATGATCTTCCTGGTTCTGTTAGAGAGCCATGTGCCAGAAATGCTCCACGCCAAGCCGCTTCCGCATCACAGATTCCGGCTGAAACAACTTGTGGCGGAAGACCGCGAACCGGTCTGCCGTGAGAATCAACTAAACCAGTTTGTCTAGCCAATGCGTCGCCATCTTTAATAACCCGAACTAAGTAACGACTTCCTTTTCTCAATCCTCCGGCGCTGATGACCGCCAAATCAGAGTCATGGCCGTAAATATCTGCAATATCTTTTCTGATTCGGCGCGCAGCCTGAGCGGTATCTAATTCAATCTCCACCATGATTTTTCCGGCAGAAATATGAAGACCACCTGCGAACCTCAAGATTGAAGAAACTTCAGCTTTGCGACAACAAGGTTTAGAGATAGCAAGTCGACTTAACTCATCCTTAACCGACGCCGTCATTGCCATGAGCGTTATCTAATCATCTCCGATTGGAAAATGTGGCTGAAAGCGGAAAATAATTTCTGGGCATCATGATGATTGCTTCCGGGGTGAACTGCGAGATTTGCCACATTCACCTTTCCCCCCATGTCTTGGACCAATTTTTCTAGCTCCGGCAAAACTGTGGCTTGGGCTGCAATAGACTCATCAATCAAAGCGATATCGCACCTTAAATTAGGGGCAAATCGCTGCAGAACCCGTAGATGCTCCGCGGGTGAACTGCCTGCAAATTCATCACCAGAATGATTGATGGTTGCATCTAAGTTAAGTACCAAAATTCTCTTTGCTTTTGATTGCTCTATTGCGGCAAGTTGGCGTTTGACCAGAACATGTGGCAAAACACTTGAGAACCAAGATCCCGGCCCGATTGTTATGAAATCTGCATCAGCTAGCGCTTGCAAACCTTCACTGGTCGGAGTCGCATCACTAGGAATAAGTCTGAGATCCTCCAGCGAACCTTTACTAATCGCCACCTCTTTCTGACCTCTTACAACATGGGTGCCATCCCAACTTTTGAATACGCCTTCAATATCTAGTGGCTGGAGTGCCATTGGCAAAACTCTTCCAACAACTTTTAATAGCGCACCCACTTTATCTAACCCTGCTACCGGATCTTCATCACGATCCCAAAGTGCGGTGAGTAGAAGATTTCCAAGTGCATGTCCATTCAGAGGACCTTCGGAGGTAAATCGGTATTGCATTATTTCTGCCCAGCTTCTACCCCACTCATCATTGGCACATAACGCAGCTAACGCCATTCTCAAATCACCGGGCGGCAGAGAATCAAACTCGTCTCGTAATCTTCCGCTTGATCCACCATTGTCTGCAACGGTGACAATCGCGGTTAGGTTAGGAGTTATTAGCCTTAAAGCATTTAATGTGGCAGCTAATCCGTGCCCACCACCAAGTGCAACAACTTTAGGCTTTTCCTGCATGTGAAATTTACCGCTCGCGACCTAGATCACGATGAATTGCGTGCGCAGAGACTGAATGCTCGCTGTCAATCTTTGTCCCATTTATCCGCCGTGCTAACTCCTCTGCAACCGCAACGCTGCGGTGTTTGCCACCGGTGCAGCCAATTGCCAGAGTTATGTATTTCTTTCCTTCTCTCAAATAACCTTTACCAACGCTCTGAAACAGATCCATGTACCTCTGCAAAAATTCTCCAACGCTCTCTGCATTCAAAACCGCGTCACTTACCTCTTTATCTAGACCATTCTTTGGTCGCAGCGCTGGATCCCAGTGCGGGTTTGGGATAAATCGGCAATCCATTACTAAATCGGCATCAACCGGTAATCCATATTTGTATCCGAAGGAAAGAACATTCACTTTCAGAGATGCGGTTTCAACAGTGGAAAATAGCTCTGATATTTTCTTTTCAAGTTGGTGAACATTTAACTGGGAGGAATCAACTACTAAATCCGCTCCCGCTCGCAGCTCACGAAGCTTTTCTCTCTCTTTTTCAATGCCATCAACTATCCGGTCATTTCCTTGAAGTGGATGGGGTCTGCGCGATGATTCAAATCTTCTAACCAGGACATCATCTGCCGCATCCACAAAGATGATGCGACGCGCTATCCCGCGATCAGCCAACTCTGCAAGCGAGCGGTTTAAATCATCAAACAACTGCCGTCCGCGTACATCGATTACTACCGCCAATTTATCTGCGGTCCGCTCCGTAGTGTCAAAGACCGCTAGCAATAAAGAAGGAGGCAAATTGTCAATCACATACCAACCATGGTCTTCCATGGCGTGGGCTACCGTTGAACGACCCGCTCCACTCATGCCAGTTACCAGAACTATCTCGCGGTCCATGCCCGCATCATCTCCTGACTGTCAAGCATCTTGCAATCATCAATTACGCCGCTAATTATTGGTGATTATTTCTCCGGTTTGGGTGTCTACATACTCACTAGCTTCTTTAGCCGAAACCGAATTCCAAATCGACTCAGCTGTTTTCTCCCCGATTCCCGGAATCTGAGCAATCTCTTTAGCGCTTGACTTTCTAAGCGCAGCAACTGAGCCAAATTTATCTAAAAGTGCTTGCCGCCTAACTTCGCCCAATGATGGGATTTCATCCAAAAGGGATTCCAACATCAGCTTTGATCTCTTAGAGCGATGAAAGGTAATCGCGAATCTGTGGGCCTCATCGCGAATTCGCTGTACCAAATACAGAGCCTCACTATGTCTCGGCAAAATAACTGGATAGCTCTCGCCTGGAAACCAAATTTCCTCAAGCCTTTTTGCCAAGCCAACTAAAGTTATATCGGTAATTCCCAATTCAGAGAAAGCCCTGGCGGCAGCATTTACCTGACCTCGTCCACCGTCAACAATCACCAACTGAGGTGGGTAGGCGAATTTCGGTCTCTCTCCCCCAGAAAGTTCTATTTCAGTTAAATCCAAATCTTTTTCCGCCAAGAACCTCTTGAATCGGCGAGTAATAACATGATGCATAGCTCTGGTGTCATCAAACTCTTCTTTGTCATCTATTCCAAATCTTCGGTATTCACTCTTTTTTGATTGACCATCTTCAAAAACCACCATTGAAGCCACCACTGAGGTGCCCTGAATGTTTGAGATATCAAAACACTCAATCCGAAGCGGAAGCTCTTCCATCCTAAGAGCCGCAGCTAGATCCTCTAACGCCTTGCCGCTTACTGCTGCGTCATTGGCCCGCTTACTTAAGAATTGAACTAACGCGTGATGAGCATTCCTCTTGACCGTATCGAGTAACTCGGATTTCTCGCCGCGTTCCGGCCTTCTAATAGTTATCTTGCTAGCAAATTTATCGGACATGTAGTCAGATAAAACCTCGCCATCTACCTCAAGATTTACCAGAATTTCTTTAGCAGGTTCGAACTCTGAGTAGATTTGATTAACAGTCACCTCCAACAAAGGAGTCTCTTCTGGGATATTGCTCAAATCAACGATCCAGGATTTTGAACCAATAACTCTGCCTTTGCGAACTCGGAAAATAGATGCAGCGGCATGGGTTATGTCCTGATGTAAGGCGACAAAATCGGCGCTGATGGAGTCAGAAATCGCTGCATTGGCTGATTCACTTGCTCTTTCAAGTGCAACCAGTTGATCTCGCAGTTTGCCAGCTTTTTCATACTCCTGTGCCTCTGAAGCGGCCTCCATCTCTTTACGCAGCTCCGAGGCGATGTCAGCAGAACCATCAGACATGAAGTTCTGCAGATCCTTGGCTAACTTTCGGTGCTCCTCTGATGAAACCCGTCCCACACATGGTGCGGCACATTTACCGATGTCTCCCAAAAGACATGGTCGATTAATTTTCCTAGCCCGCTCGAAATTTACATTTGAACAGGAGCGAACCGGAAAAAGTTTTAAAATTACGTCAAATGTGGATCTCAAAGCCCATGCATGCGTGAAAGGTCCGAAATAAACCACGCCCTTTCTCTTTGATCGACGCGTGATGAAAATTCTCGGAAACTCTTCATCCTGCGATATGGCCAAATAGGGATAGGACTTATCATCCTTAAACTGCACATTGAACTGCGGGTTCTCCTCCTTTATCCAGGTGAACTCAAGCTGCAAAGCTTCAACTTCAGTGCCGACCACGGTCCAATCAACGCGGTTTGCGGCATGAATCATGCGAAAGGTTTTTTCTCCCACATTTTTCTGAAAGTATGAATTGAGGCGATTTTTTAAGGAGCGAGCCTTGCCAACATAAATAACTTTGTCATTCTGATCAAAAAAGCGATAGACCCCGGGTTCGTCAGGAATATCAGTTGGGCGGTAGGACGCGGGATCTGCCATTGTTACTTCTTAAGGATCTCTGCCAGAAACTTTCCGGTGTAACTCGATTTAACTTTAACAATGCTCTCTGGAGTGCCCTCAGCCACCAAAGTTCCTCCGCCGGACCCGCCCTCTGGTCCGAGATCTAGTACCCAATCTGCACACTTGATGACATCCAAATTATGTTCGATGACTACTACTGTGTTTCCGGTATCAACCAGACGTTGCAACACCATCAAAAGCTTTCTCACATCTTCAAAATGAAGTCCTGTTGTTGGTTCATCCAAAACATAAATAGTTCTTCCAGTTGAACGGCGTTGTAATTCAGTAGCTAACTTCACGCGCTGCGCCTCACCGCCAGAGAGAGTCGGAGCAGACTGACCGAGTCGCACATATCCCAATCCAACATCGCACAAAGTTTTCAAGTAACGGTGAATGGCTGGAATCGATTCAAAGAATTCCGCCGCTTTTTCAATCGGCATATCCAAAACCTCTGCGATGGTCTTACCTTTGTAATGAACCTCGAGAGTTTCACGGTTATATCTCGCGCCATGGCAAACTTCGCATGGCACATAAACATCAGGCAGGAAGTTCATTTCGATGGTGATAGTTCCATCTCCCGCGCAGTTCTCACAGCGCCCACCTTTAACGTTAAAAGAAAATCGGCCTTGTTGATAACCGCGGACTTTAGCCTCGCTGGTTTCGGCAAAGAGCGCACGAATCTTGTCGAATACTCCAGTGTAGGTTGCTGGATTCGAGCGAGGTGTGCGGCCAATTGGCGATTGATCTACATGTACGACCTTATCTAGATGATCGATTCCCGTTATGGTGCGATGTCTACCGGGGACGATTCGCGCTCCATTTAACTTATTAGCCAAAACTGAGTACAAAATGTCATTAACCAACGTTGACTTTCCTGAACCGCTAACTCCAGTAACGGCAACTAACGCGCCTAGTGGGAAGGTGACATCCAAGTTCTTCAAATTGTTTTCTTTAGCATCTTTGATAACAAGGCTGCGCTTTGGATTTATTGCACGTCGCTGCGCTGGAATTTCAATTTTGGAGCGACCTGAAATATATGCTCCCGTGATTGATTTTTTGGAATCCAACAATGTTTGGTAATCACCGGAAACGACGATCTCTCCCCCATGCTCTCCAGCACCCGGTCCAATATCTACAATCCAATCAGCGGTACGAATCGTCTCTTCGTCATGCTCGACAACAATTAAAGTATTTCCTAAATCCCGAAGATGGGTAAGAGTTTCGATTAAGCGTTTGTTATCTCGCTGGTGAAGACCAATACTTGGCTCATCAAGAACGTATAGAACTCCAACTAATCCTGAGCCGATTTGAGTCGCAAGTCTGATGCGTTGAGCTTCACCACCAGAAAGTGTCGCCGCAGGTCTCGCTAAGGTTAAGTATTCCAAGCCGACATCTAAAAGAAAGCCGAGTCGGGCATGAACCTCTTTCATAACTCGTTCCGCGATTTTCGCCTCACGTGATGCCAACTTCAACTCTTTAAGGAATTTGGCACAATCCTCAATTGATAATTCACAAATCTCTGCAATGTTTCTGCCGCCAAGAGTTACCGCCAAAACCTCTGGCTTGAGACGACTTCCTTTGCACGCTGGACAAGGCGTCTCACGCATAAAAGCTTCGTACTTTTCCCGGCTGTAATCACTATCGGTCTCAGCATGTCTGCGCTCGATAAATGGTTTAACGCCTTCGAAGCCCGTCGAGTAATTTCGCACTCTTCCATAACGGTTTTTGTACTTAACATGCACCTCGTACTCATAACCGTTCAAAATTGCATCTTTTGCCTTCTGAGAGAGTTTGATCCAAGGCGTATTAATGGAGAACTTAACATCTGCGGCCAAAGCCTCTAAAAGATTTAAAAAGTAATCCGCTGATTGCCCACCAGACCATGGCGCAATTGCTCCATCAGCAATAGATAAAGAATCATCGGGAATTACCAGTTCTTCATCAACCTCAAGCTTTGAACCGATACCAGTACATTCCGCGCAAGCACCAAATGGCGAATTGAAAGAGAAAGAACGTGGCTCCATTTCCTGGAACGACAAACCGCAATCATGACAAGCAAGTAGTTCGCTGTAGGTGCGCTCTTTTTCAGCTCCTTTGGCATCAACAAATTCAAGTGTCACCAAACCATTTGCCAGTTTTAATGCGGTCTCAATTGAATCTGTTAGCCGCTGCTTTCCATCTGGTTTAGCTGTTAGACGATCCACCACTACTTCAATTGTGTGCTTTTCCTGCTTCTTTAACTTTGGAGCCTCAGCTAAAGCAACTGTCACTCCATCGACTCTAGCTCTGGAGTAGCCCTGAGATATTAGATCTTTGAACAGATCAACAAACTCACCTTTTCGAGCTCTAATCATTGGAGCTAAGACTTGGAATTTGGTTTCGGCAGGAAGTTCTAAAATTTGATCTACGATATTTTGTGGTGTTTGTTTTGCAATTGCTTTCCCGCACTCAGGGCAATGTGGCTTTCCAGCGCGGGCAAAAAGTAAGCGTAGATAGTCATAAACCTCGGTGATGGTTCCGACCGTGGATCTCGGATTTCGGTTAGTAGACTTTTGATCAATTGATACAGCAGGAGATAAACCTTCAATGAAATCAACATCTGGCTTATCCATCTGACCCAAGAATTGTCGGGCGTAAGCGGATAATGACTCTACATATCTGCGTTGTCCCTCGGCAAAGATGGTGTCAAAAGCTAAAGATGATTTACCTGATCCAGATAACCCGGTAAACACAATCATCGCGTTTCGCGGCAAATCTAGGGAAACATTCTTCAAATTGTGTTCGCGGGCACCACGGACAATTAAGCGATCTGCACTCATCAGATACCCGCCTCTTCCATAGCTCGTAACTCGCGCTTCAACTCTTTGATCTCATCTCTTAATCTGGCCGCCAATTCAAATTGAAGTTCTGCGGCAGCATTTCTCATCTGTTCAGAAAGCGACTCTATTAGCCCGAGTAGCTCAGCGCGAGGCAAAGCGACAAGTGATTTTGCATGCACTCCAACAGGGGTTTCCGTAGTGGCACGGCGCTTCTTGCCAGCAAGTAATGTGTCGGTGTCATCACTTTCCTCAGCAATCAGATCGGTGATATCTGCGATCTTCTTCCGCAAAGGTTGTGGGTCAATTCCATTCGCCTGGTTATAAGCAATTTGTTTTGCTCGTCGTCTATTGGTTTCATCAATTGCTCGAGTCATTGAATCGGTCATATTGTCGGCGTACATATGAACTTCACCGGAAACATTTCGTGCTGCGCGTCCAATGGTCTGAATCAATGAACGGGTCGAGCGCAAGAAACCCTCTTTGTCTGCATCCAAAATTGCCACTAAAGAAACCTCTGGCAAATCGAGACCTTCACGGAGCAGATTGATACCAATCAAAACATCATATTCACCCAGTCTTAGCTCTCTAAGCAATTCGACTCGGCGCAGCGTATCTACCTCGGAGTGCAGATATCTAACTCTTATTCCGGCATCGGTAAAGAAATCTGTTAGATCCTCTGCCATCTTCTTTGTAAGTGTCGTGACCAAGACTCGTTCATTTTTCTCGGCCCGAATTCGAATTTCATTCATCAAATCATCGATCTGATTCTTAATTGGCTTAAGCACAATTTTCGGATCAACCAATCCGGTCGGCCTGATAACCTGTTCTACAAACTCTCCGCCGCTCTTTTCCATTTCGTAAGGGCCTGGAGTAGCTGAGAGATAAACCTTTTGTGGAGTTCGTTCCAAGAACTCTTTGAAGGTAAGTGGTCGGTTATCTAGTGCGCTTGGCAATCTAAAACCGTGTTCTACTAAAGTCCGCTTGCGCGAAGCATCTCCTTCAAACATGGCGCCAATCTGTGGAACAGTGATGTGTGATTCATCAATCACACAGAGAAAATCCTCCGGAAAATAATCTAATAAGCAGTTGGGTGGAGATCCTTGAGCACGACCATCGATGTGCCTTGAGTAATTTTCGATACCAGAGCAAAAGCCGAGCTGTAGCATCATTTCAATATCAAAGGTGGTTCTCATGCGAAGGCGTTGGGCCTCTAAAAGTTTGTTTTGTCGCTCTAATTCTTGGAGCCGAACCGCTAACTCACTTTCAATGTCAGTTATAGCTCGCTTCATGGTCTCAGGGCCAGCTGAGTAGTGGGTAGCTGGAAAGATGAATACCTCTTTTACATCACTTACTATCTCTCCAGTTAAGGGATGAAGAGTGGTCAATCTTTCGATCTCATCTCCAAACATCTCTATCCGGATAGCCAGCTCCTCGTATACCGGAATAATTTCAACGGTATCTCCCCGAACCCGGAAAGTTCCGCGCTCGAAAGCCATGTCATTTCTCTTATATTGAATATCTACGAACCGACGCAAAAGCACATTTCGATCAATGCTATCCCCGACCGAAATATGAATCATGCGATCTATGTATTCCTGCGGTGTTCCGAGTCCATAAATGCAAGACACCGTAGCTACTACGACAACATCACGGCGAGTTAAAAGCGAATAAGTAGCGGAATAACGCAAACGTTCGACCTCGGAGTTAACCGATGAATCTTTTTCGATAAAGGTATCGGTTTGCGGAACATAAGCCTCTGGTTGGTAATAGTCATAGTACGAAACGAAGTACTCAACCGCGTTATTAGGTAGTAGCTCACGAAACTCGTTTGCTAATTGGGCAGCTAGGGTTTTATTCGGCGCCAGGACCAAAGTTGGTCGTTGTACTTGTTCAATTAACCAGGCGGTGGTCGCAGATTTTCCAGTTCCAGTTGCACCGAGTAGGACAATATCTTTTTCGCCTCGATTAACCCGTTCCGTTAACTGCCTGATGGCCTCAGGCTGATCACCCGCTGGTTTGAAATCACTAATTACCTCAAAAGGCTTATCGGCCCTAGGTGTGGCGGTTACCGCTCTTACCATTACTTATCCGCCTGGTCTTTTAATTTTGGAATTAGCTGCTCATCCCAAACCTTCTGCACCCGTGCGGCCAAAGCATCTTTCGAATCATTGTTTTCAATAACGGCGTGAGAAATGCTGGCCCGCTGCTGGTCAGTTGCCTGCGCGGCTATCCGTTGCGCTATTTCATAATCTTTCATTCCACGCTGTTTGAGTCGAGCCTTTCGAAGCTCATCTTTGGTGCTAACTGAGATTACGAAATCAAAACGGCTGGCACCATTTGTTTCAAATAGCAGTGGAATCTCATTAACCACAATTGCATCATCGGGAAGGTTTTTTGATTGCTCCTCGGCTGCTTTTCTAACCAAGGGATGGATTATTGATTCCAATTTTCTTCGTTTTGCTTCATCATTAAATACCTGTGCCGCCAGCTTCGATCTATCTATCTCGCCGGAAGACAAAATCTCATCGCCAAAGGCTGCAATTACCTGTTCAAAACCATCAGTTCCTCGTTCGATAACTGATTTAGCTAGATCATCTGAATCAATTACGACAGCACCGAGCTCCTGAAGTATCTCGCCAACCGAACTCTTGCCGGAGCCAATTCCGCCGGTCAATCCAACTCTAAGCACGCCTTAAAGCCTACCTACAAAAATAAAACTGGGCCCCGAATCAATCGAGGCCCAGAATTTTGTTTTCTTGAAACTATTCAGCTTCAGGGGTGGTAGCAGCTGCAGCAGCATCTGCGGCTTGCGCTTCAGCCTTTTGCTTTTTGTGTGCCATGAAGCGAGCTTGGGCTTCAGCGTATTGACGCTCCCACTCTTCGCGTTGCGCTTCAAAGCCAGGCTTCCACTCTTGAGTTTCTGGATCGAAACCTTCTGGATAAATGAAGTTTCCGTTCTCGTCGTAACGAGCTGGCATTCCATATTGAGTTGGATCAAAAGCCTCCACCTCGACATCATGTCCTTCATTAGCTTGCTTCAATGAAAGAGAGATGCGACGGCGCTCTAGATCGATATCAATAATTTTCACAAATAGCTGGTCGCCAACCTGCACAACCTGCTCTGGAATTTCAACATGGCGTTCAGCTAATTCAGAGATGTGAACTAGGCCTTCAATGCCATCAAATACGCGGATAAATGCACCAAATGGCACAAGCTTGGTTACTTCGCCCGGTACCACCTGATTAATGGTGTGGGTGCGAGCAAATGCCTGCCATGGATCTTCCTGAGTTGCCTTTAGTGAAAGTGAAACGCGCTCGCGCTCGAAATCAACCTCCAAGACCTCCACGGTAACTTCATCGCCAACAGCGACAACTTCACCTGGGTGATCGATGTGCTTCCAAGATAGCTCGGAGACGTGAACTAGTCCATCTACTCCGCCGAGATCTACGAACGCACCAAAGTTAACAATTGAGGAAACAACTCCGGTACGAACCTGACCCTTTTGTAGCTGATTGAGGAATGTGGTGCGTGATTCGGATTGAGTTTGCTCAAGGTAAGCACGGCGGGAAAGAACAACGTTGTTACGGTTCTTATCAAGTTCGATGATTCGAGCTTCGACCTGCTTGCCGATGTATGGAGAAAGATCGCGAACGCGACGCATTTCAACCAATGATGCTGGCAAGAATCCTCGAAGTCCGATATCAACAATCAGACCACCCTTAACAACTTCAATTACAGTTCCGACGACTACTTCATCGCGCTCTTTCTTTCCTTCGATTTCGCCCCAAGCCTTTTCATACTGAGCGCGCTTCTTGGAAAGAATCAATCTTCCTTCTTTATCTTCTTTCTGAAGAACAAGAGCCTCAACTCGGTCGCCAACTTTTACCAATTCGCTTGGATCAAGGTCGTGACGGATAGAGAGTTCGCGGGATGGAATTACACCTTCTGTTTTGTAGCCAATATCAAGAAGGACTTCATCGCGATCAACCTGGACAACGACGCCAGATACTAAATCTCCATCGTTAAAGTTTTTGATTGTGCCTTCAATTGCGGCGAGAAAATCTTCTGCTGATCCAATATCGTTTAGTGAAATTTGAGTTGACAAGATACTCCGTGGGGAAATGGTCTAGTAGGTAACGCTCAAGCACTGACTCCGAAACAATCATCTGGATTTACCAGCCGACCGAATTGGGCAACTCCTGCTAGGTCTGAGGAACTACAAGCTTCTCAAGCGCGGAGCGTAAGGCTACTTACTTGGGAGCTATCGGGTCAATTTGGGGTTCTGCCATCCGCGACTCTGACTGACAGCGCGACTAATGAGCGGCTAAATCCCAGCTTTTCCCGAACCCAACATTGACATCAAGTGGAGCTTTGAGCGGATAGGCATTTCCCATCTCCCTGCGGACGAGTGATTCCATCTCTTTATGTTCTCCATCGGCAATTTCAAATATCAATTCATCATGGACCTGCAAAAGCAGTCTGGATTTCATTTTTTCTGATTTGATGGCTCTGTCTACATTTAGCATCGCGACTTTAATTATGTCTGCAGCGGATCCTTGAATTGGGGCATTTAAAGCCATCCGCTCTGCCACTTCTCTACGTTGGCGATTCTCATGATTTAAATCTGGCAGATATCTCCTACGACCCAAGATGGTCTCGGTGTATCCCTGAGCACGAGCAATCACAACTACCTGCTTTAAATAATCCTGGATTCCACCAAAACGCTCAAAGTATTTAGCCATCAAGGCGCTTGCATCAGTTGGAGAAATATCTAATTGCTGCGCCAAGCCATAGGAAGATAATCCATAGGCTAAGCCATAAGACATAGCCTTTATTGTGCGACGCATTTCTGCATCAACCTCAGAAACTTTTACGTCAAATACCTGCGAAGCAACTGTTGAATGCAAATCTTCTCCAGATTTAAAGGCCTGAATTAATTCCTTGTCATCAGAGAGATGGGCCATGATGCGCATTTCAATCTGACTGTAATCTGCAGTTAGAAGATCGACATATGGTGCTTTGGCAACAAAACAATCCCTAATCTTTCTTCCTTCATCTGTTCTTATCGGGATGTTTTGTAAATTTGGCTCGGTTGAGGAAAGTCGACCCGTAGCGGTAGTCGTTTGTTGGAAAGTTGTGTGGATTCGCCCGTCGTTTCCAATCGCGGAGAGCAGTCCCTCTACCGTGGTCCGCAACTTGCTAACTTCTCTGACCCGCAGCAAAGACTCTAGAACTGGATGTTTGGTGGTGGCGAAAAGCCACTCCAAGGACTCAGCATCAGTGCTGAAGCCAGTTTTTATTCTCTTAGTCTTTGGAAGATTCAGCTCCTCAAATAAAACGGTTTGCAGCTGCTTTGGTGAAGCAACATTAAACTCATGCCCCACAGATTTATAGGCGTTGTTTATTGATGCTTTCTCCTCGGATTCAAAGAAACTATGCAATTTTTTGAGCGCTGATTCGTCAATCCCGATTCCAACACTTTCCATCTCAGATAGCGCCAGCATCGTTGGCAGTTCAATGTCTCGATAAAGCTTGAGCGCATTGTGGCGTTCTAGCTCCCCCTCCAACGCTTGCCATAGCTCAGCCAAGTAAGCAGCGGCTTCCGGGTTCCAATTTGCACTAAACAAGTCCTCGTTTTTAACCTCTATTTCAACACCCAAATATCTGCGAAGTACATCCGCTATTTCAAGATCTCTTGCTCCTGGATTCAAAAGATAGGCCGCAACTTCGGTATCGACCGCTACTTGGGAAAGAAACTTTCTACTAATTAAAGGTTTGGCACCATGAACGATGAATCTCCCAAATCCAAAAATGCTCTGCGCAACTTCCGCTAGGGTGGTTGTCGCAACTTCACCTGCCTTAAAACTAGCTGCAACATGTTCTTCAGATATAACCAATGAGATTAATCCAGTTGATTGAGCGAGTTGTTTCTCAAACTCTTTAGCGCTTAATTCGACAACTTTTACAGTTTTTTCCTTAACTACCGTTTCTGATTCTCCTTCAGGTGAAAGTACTTTGACTCTCTCCTTTAGCGCCTTTATCTCTAGCTTGTCGAACAATTGAATCAAATGTGATTTATCTATTCCATTCCAAGTTAAATCTTTGAAAGCAATTTCTAACGGCAGATCATGTCTTAACTGCGTTAACTCGCGATTGGTAATAACTGATGCCAATGCATCACGCAGTGCTACTCCAGCCTTGCCGGGAACTTCATCTACTCGAGCAATTAGAGATTTAAGTGAACCGTATTCCTGGATCCACTTGGCGGCGGTCTTCTCTCCTACCCCTGGAATGGAGGGCAGGTTGTCACTTGGATCGCCACGCAACGCTGCAAAGTCTGGATATTGCTCCGGAGTAAGGCCGTATTTTTCTTGCACAGCATCTGGAGTCATTCGAGCTAATTCGGTAACCCCCTTCTTGGGGTACAAAACCGTCACATTGTCATTCACTAATTGAAATGAATCACGATCCCCTGTGCAGATGAGAATTTGCGCCTCTGAACCAAAACGATCTACAAAGGTCGCAATGATGTCGTCCGCTTCAAATCCCTCTAACTCAAAATGAGGGATTTTGAACGCATCCAAAAGTT
>JACCDY010735970.1_pt1 | contig 30123 bp, 21 predicted proteins | sample 7446391 | NCBI WGS metagenome assembly JACCDY01 (sample SAMN15323451, study PRJNA562643) | freshwater metagenome | isolation source: river surface water | place: USA:Blue River Watershed | collected 2017-08-18 | reverse complement strand
TACTGGGTCGAATTGCCGATCACTTGCGGAATGATGTAGTCGCCGAGCGTCAGAGAGAACGAGAAGATCGAGCCGGCTGCCACGCCCGGCATGGCCAGCGGCAGGATCACTTGCCAGAAGGTCTGGCGCGGTCCGGCGCCGAGATCGGCCGAAGCCTCCAGCACCGAGGCCGGAATGCGCTCGATCGACGCCTGGATCGGCAGGATCACGAACGGCAGCCACATGTAGACAAAGACGATGAAGGTGCCCAGCGGTGAGAAGCTCAGCGAGTTGCCGGCCACCACGGGCAGCGACAGCACGCCATCGAGCAGCCACTGCAGATGCAACTGGCCGAGCACCCAGGCCACGGCGCCCTCCTTGGCCAGCAGCAGCTTCCATGCATATAGCCGCACCAGATAGCTCGACCACAGCGGCAGCATCACCGCGATGTACAGCAGCGCCTTCCGAGTGCCGCGCGCATGGCGCGCCATGTAGTAGGCGATCGGGAAGGCGATGATCACGCTGGTGACGGTCACCAGGGTCGACATCAGCAGGCTGCGGCCGACCACGTCCAGATTGGCCGGCTCCAGCAAGGCGATGAAATTCTGCAGGCCGATCTCATGCACCACGACGCCGGAAAAATCATCCAGCCGGAACAGGCTCTGCGCGAGCAGTGCAAACAGCGAGCCGAGATAGATCACGCCGAACCACAGCAAGGGCGGCGTCAGCAGCAAGGCCAGCACCATGCCGCGCCGGCGGAACAGCAGCGCCGACAGGCGATCGGCCAGCGTCGGTGCGCTGGCGTTCAGGTCGGCGATGGCGGTAGCGGTGGCCATGGGTTCAGGGTTGGCGGTGTCAGCAGGAAGTCGGCGGCGGCAGTCGGGATGCGGCGGTCAGGGACTCAGCGCGCCTCTTCCAGCGGGTGCAGCGCCGAGGCATCCCAGCGCAGCTGCACGCGCGCGCCGGGTTCGGGACGCGCTGCATCCAGCCCGAGATCGACCAGCAAGTCACTGGCACCTTCGCGCGCCACGGTCGCGCGCCAGAAGGCACCGAAGTATTGCAGGCCCTGCACGGTGCCGGTGGCCGAGCCGCCGTCCGTGGCATGGCCGTCGGCAGCACCGCTGCCATCGGCGGCGGCAAGCCGGATGCGCTCGGGGCGGATCATCGCCGCCGGCCGGCCGCACAGGCGACGCGCCTCGGCCTCGTCCAGCAGGTTGGCCGCGCCCAGAAATTGCGCGACGAAGCGGGTTGCGGGGCGCTCGTACAGACCGGTCGGCGTGGCCACCTGTTCCAGACGGCCACGGTTGAAAACGCCGATACGGTCGCTCATCGACAGCGCCTCATGCTGGTCATGCGTGACCAGCACAAAGGTGATGCCGAGCCGGCGCTGCAGCGCCTTCAGCTCGCCCTGCATCTGTTCACGCAGCTTCAGGTCGAGCGCGCCGAGCGGCTCGTCGAGCAACAGCACCTTGGGCTCGCTGACCAGCGCACGCGCCAGCGCCACGCGCTGCCGCTGGCCGCCGGACAACTGGGCCGGCTTGCGCGCGCCGACATCGGGCAGACGCACCAGTTCCAGCAGTTCCTGCGCGCGCCGATGGCGCTGCGCGCGGCCGACTCCCTGCACCATCAGCGCATAGCCGACGTTGTCCAGCACGCTCATGTGCGGGAACAGCGCATAGTCCTGGAAGACGGTGGTGACGGGACGAAGATAAGGCGGACGGTCGCCGACTTCTTCGCCGTAAATACTGATGCTGCCCGAGGTCGGCGTCGTGAAGCCGCCGATCATGCGCAGGCAGGTGGTCTTGCCGGAACCGGAAGGTCCGAGCAGCGTGAAAAATTCACCCGGCTCGATGTCGAGGCTGACCTCGTCGACGGCGGCGAGCGAGCGTCCGCCAGATTGGAAGATGCACGACACCCCGCTCAGGCTGACGGCATGAGTCATCAGGAAAGGCTCCATGGTGCACGGGCGCGCCGGCAGCCGCCGGCACGCCCGCGTCAGGCGACAGGATCAACGGCCGCCGAGTACAGCGATGTAGTCGGACACCCACTTGTGATAGGGCACGCACTGATTGTTCTGGCTCTTGCATTGCGTGACCGGGGTGCGCCAGAACGAGATCTTGTCGAAGTCGTTGTAGCCCTGACGTGCGCAGCCGTCGTCACCCAGCAGCTTGTTGCCCTTGCAGGCCGCCGGCACCGATGGCACCGAACCGAACCAGGCCGACAGGTCGCCCTGCAGCTTCGGGTTCAGCGAATGCTCGAGCCACATGTAGGCGCAGTTCGGGTGCTTGGCCTCGGCATGCATCATCGTGGTGTCGGCCCAGCCCGATGCACCCTCGACCGGCACGACGGTCGCGATCGGCGCCTTCTTCGAGCCGAGGATGTTGGCCTGGAACTGCCAGGAGCTGGAGGCGACCACGCCTTCGTTGGTGAAGTCGTCGATCTGCACGAAGGCATCGTGCCAGTACTTGCCGACCAGCTTGCGCTGGGCGCGCAGCAGGTCAAGCGCGGCCTTGTACTGGGTCTCGTTGAGCTCGTACGGATCCTTGATGCCGAGCTCGGGCTTTTTCTTCTTCAGGTACAAGGCCGCATCGGCGATGTAGATCGGGCCGTCGAAGGCCTGCACGCGGCCCTTGTTGCTCTTGCCATCAGGCAGGGTCTGCTCTTCGAACACCACGCTCCAGCTGGTTGGCTTCTTGTTGCCGAACACCTTGGTGTTATACATCAGCACGTTCCAGCCCCACTGATACGGGACGCCGTAGTGAGCGTTGTTATCGTAGTGCCACGGGGCCTTCTGCAGCCGCGGGTCGATGTTCTTGTAGCTGGGGATCAGGCTGACATTGATCGGCTGCACGCGCTTGCCGCGAATCAGGCGGGTCGATGCATCGCCGCTGGCGGTCACCAGATCGAAGCCGCCCTCGTTCATCAGCGCCACCATTTCATCGGAAGTGCCGGCGTTCTTCACGTTGACCTTGCAGCCGGTCTTCTTTTCGAAGTCGGTCACCCAGTCGAAGCTCTTGTCGGTGGCGCCGCGCTCGATATAACCGGGCCATGCCACGATATCGACTTGTCCTTCGCCTTTGCCGATCTTCTGCAACGGCGCCTGCGCAAAGCTGGCACCGGAAAACGCGGTCAGGGTGACCAGGGCTGCTGCTCGCTTGAGTGTGCTCATGGGTCTGTCTCCGATCAAAGAGTGATGACGCTGGGGGAGCTTGCTGGATTTGCCTTTTTGATATGAATAGTAAAACCATTGCCGACACGCAACATGCCATGCAACGTTGCGCAAACCTTATGCCTTGACCGGTGCGATCGAAAAGTTCAATATTTCCATTGCTTGCCCTCACTTTTTTAGATAGCTCGATGCCACGCTCACCCGCGGGCATGGCAAAACTGCAAGCTTGAAAGGGTTTTGTGCACAAACACTTCACGCTCAAGCAGTTCCGCTACTTTCTGGCCGTCTCTGAATCGGGCTCGATCGCTTCTGCTGCGCGTGGGGTCAATATCGCCCAGTCAGCCCTGACCAAAAGCATCCAGGAATTGGAAGGTACGCTGGGCACGCCCTTGTTCGAGCGCCAGCCGCGCGGCATGGTGCTGACGCAGGCGGGCTACCGCTTCGAGGCCAGCGCGCGCAAGGTGATCGCCGCCGTCGCCCAGGCCAGCGCAGTCAACAACGACCCCGGCGACGAACTGACCGGCACACTCAACATCGGCGTCACCAGCCTGATGGCCGGCTACGGGCTGGCCGACCTGCTCTCGCGCTTCCAGCGCGCGCACCCGGAGGTGCGGGTCAATATCCTCGAAGACTCGCCGCCTTTCCTCGAGCACCTGCTCGTCAATGGCGAGGTGGACCTGGCGATCATGGTGGTCAATGCGCTGGACAATCCGCAGGCACTGGAAGTCGAGACCCTGTCCAGCTCGCCGAACCGGGTGTGGCTGCCGCCCAATCATCCGCTGGTGGAGCGGCATGAGCTGACGCTGGCCGAATGCGCGACCTCGCCGCTGATCGTGCTCGAGGCCGACCGCATCGAGGACATGCAGCGCGCGGTCTGGCGCCGGCACGGGCTCACGCCCGAGGTCAAGCTGCGCACCAGTTCGCTGGAGGCCGTGCGTTCGCTGGTGGGCGTCGGCGCCGGCATCACCATCCTGCCGGATTTCCTGTACCGGCCCTGGACGCTGGATGCGGAGCGCATCGAGGTGCGCAAATTGCGCGATGCCGTGCCCGGGGTCGAGGTCGGTGTGGTGCGCCGGCGCGGCATCCGCAACCGCGACGTGGTCGACCAGTTCACGCAGATCGCGCGCAATCCGGGCAGCGCCACGCGCCGCTAAAGGCGGCGCAGCCGCAGCAGCGCGGCCGCGGCGCCGCGGACTGCCGGCTTCAGGCCTCGGCCTTCAGCCCCCAGACGTCACACGTCAGTTTTCAGGCCTCGCGCCAGCTGTCGATCCAGGTCGCGGTATCGTCGAGCGCGCGCTGCAGGCGGGCCAGCAGCTCGTCGATCTCGGCTTCGCTGATGATCAGCGGCGGCGAGAACGCGATGATGTCGCCGGCCATGGCGCGCAAGATCAGGCCATGCTCCTGCGCCCGTCGCACCAGGTAGGCGCCGACGGCGCGCTCGACCGGGAACGGCTGCCGCCGCGCCGGGTCGATCGCCAGCTCGATCGCGGCGATCAGGCCCATGCCGCGCACATCGCCGACATAGCGATGCCCGCGCAGTCGCTCCAGCCCCTGCTGCAGGCGCGGCGCGACCTGGCGCACATGGCCAATGATGTTGTCTGCTTCATAGATGCGCAGCGCCTCGAGCGCGACGGCGCAGGCGACCGGATGGCCACCATAGGTGTAGCCATGACCGAACACGCCGACACCGGCGCTCGCATCGGCCACGGCCTGGTACACGCGGTCGCTGATGTACAGCGCCGACATCGGCACATAGGCCGAGGTCAGCATCTTGGCGACCGTGATGAAATCCGGCTGCAAGCCGTACACCTCGCTGCCGAAGCGCTCGCCGAGGCGGCCGAAGCCCGAGACCACCTCATCGGCGATCAGCAGGATGTCGTATTTTTTCAGGATAGGCTGGATCAGTTCGAAGTAGCGCGGCGGCGGCACGATCACGCCGCCGGCGCCCTGCACCGGCTCGGCGATGAAGGCGCCGACCGTCTCCGGCCCTTCGCGCAGGATGGTGTCTTCGAGCTCCCTGGCCAGCCGCTGCGCGAACTGATCGGGCGTCTCGCCCTCCTGCGCGAACTGGTAAGGATGCGGACAGCTGACCCGTACCACGTCGGCCATCGGCAAATCGAAGTGCGTGTGCATCGACGGTATGCCCGACAGCGCAGCAGCGGCCAGCGTCACGCCGTGATAGCCCTTGTTGCGGGCAATGATCTTTTTCTTGTGCGGACGGCCGGTCGCGTTATGGTAATAGCGCACCAGCTTGAAGGCCGCATCATTGGATTCCGAGCCGGAGTTGGCGAACAGGATGCGCGCCATAGGCACCGGCGACCAGGCCATCATCTTCTCGACCAGTTCAGCGACCGGGCCGGTCGATTTGCCGGAGAAGGTGTGATAGTAGGGCAGCACCTGCATCTGCCGGTGCGCCGCCTCGACCAGACGCTGCTCGGAAAACCCGAGCGCCGCGCACCACAGGCCGGCCATGCCTTCGATGTATTGCTTGCCGTGCTCATCCCGCACGTGAACGCCCTGACCACTGACAATCACGAGCGCGCCGTCGCGTTCTACCTGGCGCGGATTGGTATACGGGTGAAAGTGAAACTTCGCATCAGCTTGTGCTGCCGGGGTGAGCGCCATGGATGAGCCTCCGTGAATTAACGGGCGGATAATCGCACGACACCGCTAATTTTTCACGGAAACCCCCATTCGGATCGCGATAAAAAAAGGACTGATAGCTTTTCGATATCAGCCCGCCTTTCGCTCAATTGACCCACTTTGCGCTGTTTCGAACACTGGATGCCAAGCCCGACCCACCCTTCGTCGTGGGCAGCCGTGGCCGCCTTTCATCGGCGGTTGTGATCGCCGGGCAGGGGGTTTGGGGAGGGGCATGGACCGAGAATTTACAATCCATTCACCATTCCCCCATAGGAATACGTTTTAATTCTATGATTCCGAATTTCCTCTGGCCGACCCCGATCTCATCATGACACGCAGCCTGCTCGACACCGACATCAAGATGCTGGAAGCGCTCGTTGATTACAGCATTCTGGACACCGTTCCTGAACAAATCTACAACGACCTCGTCTTCCTCGCGTCGGTAACAGCTGACGCGCCGATTGCGATGATCAACCTGATCGGCGAAGAGCACGTCACCAGCAAAGCATGCACCGGCTTCAAGAAATCACGTATCGCCCGTGAAGATTCATTTTGTGCCCATGCGGTCGGCAACTCGGAAAACATCCTGCAGATCACGGATGCCACCATGGTCGAGCCCTTCAATCGGCTGCCTATCGTGGTCAACCATGGGGTGCGCTTTTACGCCGGGGCGCCGCTGGTCTCGCCCGAGGGTGAGATGCTCGGCACCTTGTGCGTCATGGATACCGTCGCGCGCCGCCTGGACCCGACCCAGGAGCGTGCGCTGCGCGCGCTGGCCCGTCAGGTGACAGAACAACTGGGCATCAGCCGCAGGATGATCCAGATCCAGCAAGAAGAACAGCGCTTCAAGCTCTTCATGGACAACAGCCCGGCTGTCGCCTACATGAAAGACGAACACGGCGTTTTCCGCTACGTAAACCAGCCTATGCTTGACCTCACCGGTCTGACGTTGCCCGAGGTACTCGGCAAAACCGATGCCCAGATCTGGCCGGCCGAGGTGGCCAACGTGTATCGCGAACATGACCAGGCCATACTGGCCGCCGGCCGCGCCGCCACCCTGGAAGAAATCGGGACACCGGATGAAGATGGCGAACCAACCTGGTGGCACTCAACCAAATTCCCCATCCCGGGGCCACGCAAGATGTTGGGCGGGATTTCGATCAATATCAGTGAGCTGAAAAAAGTCCAGGCTGACCTGCATAAAATGGCGCGTTTTGACACCCTGACAGGACTGCCGAACCGTAATCAGATGCTGGAAAAATTGCCCGAGGCCATTGCCCGCGCAAAGCGGCAAAATGGTGAAATGGTCTTGATGTTCATGGACCTCGACCATTTCAAGGGAATCAACGATACGATGGGGCACCAGGCGGGCGACGAATTGCTGAAGATTTTTGGCCAGCGCGTGCGCGAATCCGTTCGTCGCAGCGACATGGTTTTCCGAATCGCCGGCGATGAATTCCTGGTCGTGCTGGAAGGGGTACGTCATCCGGAAGAGAGCGAGAAAATTGCCGAGAAAATCCTCCAGAGCGTGAATGCGCCGGTCGTCCTCGGTGACACCCCACACGTCCCCAGCGCCAGCATAGGCATTGCCCGACTCGGCAGCGGCGACATGAATTTCGAAAGCCTGATCGCACGCGCCGACGCGGCGCTGTACCAGGCCAAAGCCGCGGGCCGCAATACCTACGCCACCGCCGAGGCTCCTGACTGAAACGAGCGCCGCACGCGGGCTGAGCGCGAGGTCTAGCTGACAGTCGCTGGCAGGCGCTCGACCCGGTAACCCTGGCCATAGACTGCCGAAATCACCCACCCCGTCTCAGGCCCGATGTTGAGCTTGCGACGTACCCGGCTGACGTGGGTGTCCACGGTCCGGGTGTCGATATCGGCCTGCACGCCCCAAATCGCATCCAGCAAATGGACTCGCGATAACAGACGACCGGGATTGCGGAACAAGTAGCAAGCCAGCTCGAATTCCTTTTGGGTCAGATCCGCCACTTCGCCCTGGAAGCTGATCTCATGATTATCGAAGTCAATCGTGTAATGTCCAAGCTCGAGCCGACGTAGCTGCGGTGCACCATGGCGGCGGGCCAGGGCATCGATCCGAGCCAGTAATTCAGCCGGTTTGGGCGGTTTGATCACATAATCATCTGCCCCCAGGCGCAGAGTCTTGACCACTTCTTCTTCGGAATCGCGCGCAGTGACCACAATTAACGGCAGTGCCCAGCCCAGGTTCTCACGGACCCAGGTAACGGCCAGCTCACCGCTTCCATCCGGCAATCCCAAATCGACCAGCAGCAAGTCGAACTTGCCCGCCGATAAAGCCGGCAGAAAATCACCCAAGCTAGGGTAATACTGGCAATCATGGTCGTTGCCCAGCCAGAGCCGATACAACGCCGTCTGAACATCATCGTCCTCGAGTACTGCAATGCGCATGAGAGTCAATAAACAGGTTGAAATACGACGAAATGATAGCGAGTGTAGCCGAGATGCTTGTCGGGTCAGCGGCTTGAACGTAGTTTACAAACTGGCAATCTTGCGCCCCGGAGCAACAAGCTGATCGAAAATACCCGCGCATGGCGCTGGCCATGCAAGGGGATAACTCGTTAGTATCACGGCATTCAAACAGGACAACGATCGCATGTGCCTTATTCTTACCGAACTGTCGCCGTCGACCGTACTGGTCGGCTTCAAGGCCGACAATCTTGATGCCAGTAACGTCAAGGCATTCCGCGAACAGATCCAGCCGGTCGCCGATAAATATACCCACCTCGTCATCGACATGGGGGCGCTGCATTTCGTCGACAGCTCCGGGCTCGGCGCCCTGCTCTCGACCCTGCGCGCCGTTCATAACAAGGAAGGCGAATTGCGCCTCTTTGGCATGACGCGCCCCGTGACTGCGCTGTTCGAACTGGTGCGGATGAACCGTATTTTCTCGATCTATGCGAGCCGCCAGGAAGCGCTCGGCGATCTCAAACTTGCCTGATTGTCCGCCCCCGGCCCGGCAAACCGATCAATGCCGGCCATCCTATTCGATCCATGCGTAGCGCTCTTCTGAACAAACTCAAGCATGATGCCGGCGCCCTGTTCATTCTGGGGCTGCTGCTGGCATTGAGCATCGGCCTCTCGGCGCTGTACGCATCCCGCACTTTCAACGAGACCATCGAAGCCCGTCAGAGCCAGGCACAACAATACGCCGACCGGCTCGAATACCAGCTCTCCCACACGCTGCGCGGCATCGAGGGCGGCTTACTGAGCATCGACGCCCGTCCGACAGCCAACATGCACCGGCAGCTAGCCACCGTCGCTGCAGACTGGCCCTATGTATCATCGGTGTCACTGGTCGGGGAGGATGGCGTTGTGATCGACAGCAGCGATCCACGCCTGCTGGGCGTGCAGCTGGTGCTGGACGACCTGGTGCCCGATACCAGGCGCTCCACGCGGCAATTGCAGATCGGGCGCGCCTGGAACGGGCCGGGCACCCGCAAGGAATTCACCGCGGGTATCCGTCATCTGCCGCTGGTCATGCGCCTGGCGCGCAGCGACGGTCGGCTGGCCACCTTCGTGGCGCTGCTCGCACCCGATTACTTTTATCAAATCCAGACCAAGCTGCTGGACAGCCACAACGGTAGCGGCACCCTGCTGCGCGCAGACGGCCGCGTGCTGATGTCCACCGCCCGGTTGACGGCGGTTGACAGTTTTGCAGGCCATCCACCGCTAATCAAGGCCTTGCGCAACAACGCCAGCGGCCTCATCGACGGCATGATCATCGATGGCGTGCCACAGCTGTCGGCGCTGCGCCACTCCAGTCAATTCCCGCTCGCCATTCAGGTCAACCTCAATGGCGAGATCGTCGCCGCCGCCTGGCGTGCCGAGCTGCTGCGGACGCTGGGGCTGGCGCTGCCCGCCTTGCTGGTGATGGGCATCCTGCTCTTTCAGGGCTACCGGGGCCGAGTGCGCGAACGTGAGGAGCAGGCGCGCCTGCGGGCGGATGCCGCAGATCAACTGGCTTCACTGGTCGATGCCTTGGCCGCGCAAGTCCTCATGCTCGATCGACGCGGTTATGTGGTGCACGCCAACCGCCAGTGGTGTGAATTCACCGGTCTGCCGGCGCCCACGAACGAGCATTTTACGCTCGCCCTTCGCCAGCTCAACCCACGTCATCTTTCCCGCAACAGCAAGGCCATCGCCGACATCGAAGCCGTCCTTGCCGGCAGCGTAGCCCTGGTCGAATTCGACGAAGAATTTGCGACAGAGCAGCGCCACATCTGGCTCAACACCGTCGTGCGGCGGATGGATGAACAGACAGGCATGGGCGTGCTGATCATGCAGTACGACATCAGTGCCCGCAAACAGGCCGAAGCTGATCGCGACCAGGCCAACAACCTGCTGCGCGCCTCACTGCGCGAATTGAATGTACAAAAGCTGGCACTGGATGAACATGCCATCGTGGCCATCACCGACGCCAACGGCAAGATCACCTATGTCAACGACAAATTCGTCGAAGTCTCCGGCTACAGCCGGGAGGAAGCGCTGGGGCAGACCCACAGGCTGGTGAAATCCGGCATGCACTCGGCCGCGTTTTACGAAGACCTGATGTCCACCATCAGCAGCGGCAAGCCCTGGCATGGCGAGATCGCCAACCGTCGCAAGAATGGCGAAACCTACTGGGTCGCAGCGACGATCGTGCCGCGCCTGGACGACAACAATCTTCCGATCGGCTACATCTCCGTGCGCACCGACATCACGGCCCAGAAACTGGCTGAACAGGCGCTCGACGATGCAAGGAAGCGAGAACTTTCCACCGGTTACGGCATTCAACGCAGCCTGTTGCACGGCCAGATCCCCGATGCGCTGAACTTCGCGTCCATTGCGACCTACTCCGAACCCTCGGCCTACATCGACGGCGACTTCTACGCCTTTGCCTCCTACACGCCGGATTGCTTCGAACTGCTCGTCGGCGACGTGATGGGCAAAGGCATCAATGCCGCGCTGGTCGGTGCCGGCGTCAAAAATGCCTTCCACTCCGTGCGCGCCGGCTTGCTGGCCGCCGCCGGCAAGCCGGGCGAGCTGCCCCCTCCGGAAGCCATCGTCAACGGCTTGCATGCGCAACTGACGCCAAAGCTCATCGAGCTCGACACCTTCGTCACCCTGGCCCTGTACCGTTTCGACCGTGCGCGGCAGACCGTCACCCTGGTCAATGCCGGCCATACCCCGGCCATCGTCAGCCGCGCCAACGGCCAGATCGAATCCGTCCTCGGCGAGAACCTCCCGCTCGGGGTGCTGCCCGATGAACGCTACCGACAGTCCATCCTGCCCATCGCCGGCGGCGACATGCTGGTGGCCTACTCCGATGGCATGACCGAGACTCGCAACCGCGCCGGCATTGAGTTCGGCGATGCCCGCCTCGAAACCCTGCTTGCCCGCGCGCGCGCGGCCGGCCTGCCACCGGCAATCATCGTGCAGCACATCCGTCGGGAATTGCGCAGCTTTGCCGGCAGCCCGGCGCTGGCCGACGACCAAACCATGGTCGTCATCGACTTGCATGCGTCGGCCAACGCCCCGGCGCTCGATGTGCCCATCACCCAGGCCGCCTTGCCGGCCCTGCGCGCCTTCGTCAGCGAACACACCGCCCACATGCCCGCTGCCGCTGCCGATGCCCTGCTGCTGGCCACCTTCGAGGCGGCCACCAACGTCATCCGACACGTCGCGACGCCGCTCGACCATGGCGTGCTGACCTGTCGCATCACGCCTGCCGCCGACGCCACCCGGGTCGAGTTGTTCCATCTTGGCGAGCCCTTTGTGCCGGCCCGGGAACCCCGGCCTGATTTCAGTGGCCAAACCTCGGGCGGGTTCGGCCTCTACCTCATCGACCACCTGCTCGACCAGGCCGACTACCTGGCGCCGCTGACAGGCATTTGTTGCGTGCTGCTGTACAAGCGACACCTTCCGCTACCGATCACGGCATGATGATCCCCCCCCGCGCCAACAGCATAGACCGCGCCTGCTTTGATTACGCCCTCTACGGCATTCTCGAGAGCGACGCCACCGGCCAGCTGTTGCAGGCCAACCCCGCGGCCTGCAGCATCACCGGTCTGCGCCTGCCGGCGTTGCAGGGGCTGTCCATCAGCGAGCTGTTCGATCCGCAAGATGAGACGGTCGCGCAACGACATTTCGACCTGGTCCGTGAGCAAGGCATCAACCGCACCGAGCTGCGCCTGCGCCTGCGTCAGGGCCGCGTCATCGAACTGGCCTCCATCGATGTCGGTGGCGCGCGGCTGCTGCACATGTTCGACGATGTGACCGAGCAGCGCGACCTGGTTCGGGCACTGGAACAGGCACGCCTGGCAGCCGAAGAAGCCAACCGCGCCAAGAGCAGCTTCCTGACCAACATCAGCCACGAAATTCGCACACCGCTCAACGGCGTCATCGGCCTGGCCCAGCTGGCGCTGCTGTCGGATCCCTCGCCGCCGCTGGGCCATCACCTCGAGCACATCCTGCAGTCCTCCCGCTTGCTGCTCTCGCTGCTCAATGACCTGCTGGATTTTTCGAAAATCGAAGGCGGCCATGTCGAGTTCGAGCGCCTGCCGTTCTGGATCGACGACCTCGTTGATGACCTGCGCGTGCCCTTGCAGCAGACCTTGCGCGGCAAGCCGGTTGAGCTTTCTTTCCATGTCGCCGGCGACGTGCCGCGCCAGCTGGTCGGCGACAGGCTGCGCTTGTGGCAAGTGCTGCTCAACCTCGCCAGCAATGCGGCAAAATTCACCGCACAAGGCGTGGTCACCCTTTCCATCGAGCGGGTTGCCACCGCCAGGGCCGGCACCTGCAAGCTCGCTTTTCGCGTGCGCGACAGCGGGATCGGGATCGACGCCGCCGACATCGAACGTCTGTTCCAGCCTTTTGTCCAAGCGGATGTGTCGACCACCCGTCGCTTTGGCGGCACGGGCTTGGGTCTGGCCATCGCGCGCATGCTGGTGCGCGGCATGCATGGCGAGATTGCGGTCAGCAGCAGGCCCGGTGAGGGCAGCGAATTTACAGTCATCCTTCCGTTTGCGCTGCCCGTGGCAGGTGCGCCCTTGGCTGCCCATCCGGCCACCGCGCCGACGACCGCAGCGGCTGCCAAGCTGCCTGCAGCTGCGCCGGCGTTGGTCGCCGGCATGCTCAACGGTGTCACTGTACTGGTCGTCGATGATAACGATATCAATCGCGAAGTCATTGGCGGCCTGCTCGGCTACGCCGGCTGCCGCGTGCTGTTCGCAGAAAACGGCGAACAAGTTGCTCCCTCGCTTGCCCATGCACCCGACCTGGTGCTGATGGATGTGCAGATGCCTTTGCTCGATGGACTGGAGGCCACGCGTCGCTTGCGCGCAGCCGGCCATACCCTGCCTGTGATCGGGCTCTCTGCCGGTGTGTCCAGCGATGAAGAAGCGGCCTGCCAGGCTGCAGGCATGAACGGCTTCCTGTCCAAACCCGTCGACGCCGGCGTGCTGGTCGCTGCGATACAGGCATGGCTGCCGACCTCGCCAGGCGGCGCCACGCCCGTGGCGGGTATCGACATGGACGATGCACTGCCCCGCTTTCTCGGCAATGTCGAGCTGCTGCACCAGCTGGTCGGAAAATTCGCTGCCCAGCACCGCGAGGTTGGCCATGAACTCTCGGCGCTGCTGGCCGCCGGCCAGAACCAGGCGCTGCGCGAACGCCTGCACGCCATCAAGGGCAGCGCGGCCCTGCTCGGTGCGCGGGCCATCACCGAGACCGTACGGGTCCTCGAAGATTTGCTCGAGGCGGGCCGCGCTGCCGACATGGCTCCGCTGTTCATGACCCTGGACAGCCACCTGAACCGACTGGGCCAGCCGCAAGCCTGATCGTTCCGGCAGCCTCGCTGTCCGTCCGCCCGGCTGCGCGGTCAAACTGTGTCAGGGCTGTAAACTTCATGCCTGCCACGGCCGAGTCACGCACTCTTTTACACTCCCGACACCATATCGGACCGTCCCGATGTTTCAATTGGATTAACAATTGAATCCAACCCCAACCGGGGTGCACCTGGGATGTCCGCTTGACTCTTTCTCCGTCAAACCACACCCGCCGCGACGATACCCTCTGGCCGCTCGATACCTTGCTGGCCGATGAGATCTTGATGGCGGAACTGGCAAAACTCACGCGCCTTGCCGCGCATATTTGTCGCGTCCCGCAGGCCGTGCTGGCCCTGCACAAGAGCCGGGCGTCGCACGTTCTGGCACAAAGCGGCCATCAGCCCCATGAGGCCGAAGCGCTGTCACGACTATGCGAACGCACCCGCGGCTGGCGCGGGCCGGCGCTCATGCGGGAACAGGACATTCTGGCGACCGAGCCCGCACGCTCAGGGCCACCGCCCTCGCCGGCTTTCTTTGCCGGCGCCATGCTGCGCGTGGGAGATGACAATGCGGGGGTATTGTGCGTGCTGGGACCGGACGAACACACGCTCGATGAGGGCATGGCCGACGCCCTCAGGGTGCTGGCGCACTGCGCCGCCTCCCTGCTCGAAGCCCAGCGTCAGCGCAGCATGGCCGAGGAGATGGACCGCCTGCTGACCCATACCGAGATGCAGCAGCGCTACGAGGCCCTGCCACCCACGCTGCGCAGCGGTTGCCTGCTGATGTTGCGCGTGAGCCGGCTCGAGCGCCTGGCCATCGCCCAGGGCATGGCCGGCACCGACGACGTCCTGCAACAGGCAGCCCGGCGGCTCGGCATGCTCATGCCACCGCAATCCTTGCTGGGCTCACTCAAGCGCGGCGTCTTCACGCTCTATCTGCCGCAGCTCGAGCCGGCGCAGTTGCCCGATTTCATGGCCTGGCTTGTACCCGGCCTGGCGCTGCCTTATGTCGTCAATGGCGAAGCCGTGCACTGCCCTCCGCATATCGGCGTATGCTTCAGCCCGCCCCAGGCGCCGCGCTTTGACACGCTGGTGCTGGGCGCCGAGCAGGCGCTGCATACCTGGTATCAGTCGAATGACTGGTGGCATGTGTTCGATGCCAGCGATGGCGCAAACACCTTGCTCGGGCTGCGCATCGAAATCGAATTGCGGCATGCCCTCGAACGCGGCGAATTCCTCAACTACTACCAGCCCAAAGTCGATGTCGACAGCGGGCGCATCGTCGGCGTCGAGGCGCTGATCCGCTGGGATCATCCGGAACGCGGCATCCTCGAACCGGCCAGCTTCCTCGCCGCACTGGAAGCCGCCGGGCTGATCCAGGCAGCGGGCCGGCAAACCATGCGCCAGGCCATGCGCGACTGGCGGCATTGGCAGGAGCTCGGGCTGGAGGCACCGCGCATCGCCGTCAATGTCACCGATGCCCAACTGCGCCACCCTGCCTTCCTCGGCAACTTGCAGCAAGATTTGCAGGCCGCCGGCGTCCCGGCCAGCTGCCTGTCGGTCGAGCTGACCGAAAGTGCGCTGATCCAGAAAGAGAGCGCCGGTCCCGTACTGCAGGCCCTGCGCGCGCTCGACATCCCGGTGTCGGTCGATGATTTCGGCACGGGCTACTCGTCACTGTCTTATCTGGTCGGACTGCCGGTCGACGAACTGAAGATTGACCGCGCATTCACCGAAAAAATGCTCGGCAACGAGGCCTATCGTCATCTGGTGGATGCTGTCATCAGCCTCGCGCACAAGCTGGGCTATGGGGTCGTGGCCGAGGGCATCGAGACCGACCAGCAGGCACAGCTGCTGCGCCGGCTCGGCTGCGATCAATTGCAAGGCTATTTGTTCGGTCGACCGATGCCAGCCTGGAAGCTGGCGCACCGCCTGGGCGGCCACGCCACTGTCTGAGTCGCACTGCGCGGCAATCAGGCCGGATCGGTCTTGTCGGCCTGCTCGGCCTTGGCCAACCGGTCGCTGATCTCATGCATGAAGCCGATGAACAGGAAATCATCGTCCATCTTCACATGACCTAAGGACAGCTCGATCGGCACTTCGATGCCATCACTGCGCAAGGCTGTCATCTGGACCCGCGTATTGCCCAGTCTTCCCTTGCCGGTGCGATGGAAGTTGGCCATGCCCATGCGATGCGCGGCGCGATATTGCGAAGGGATGATCGTATCGGCCATGTTGCGCCCCAGGATTTCCTGCGCTGTCCATCCCAGCAGCTGCTCGGCGGCACGATTCCACTCGACGATATTGCCATCCTTGTCGGCCGCGATTACGGCGTCATTCGCATGTTCCAGAATGGCGTGAATTTTGCGCTCTTTTGCTGCCAGCTCACGACGCGCGGACTCGAGGTCATCCACCGTCGCCCGCAGTTCGGCAATGGCATTTGTTGCGTCGCGGCTGCGCGCATCGATGCGCTTTTCCAGATCCACATTCAGCGAGCGCAGATCGTCGACATAATGCCCTTCGCGGCGGAACATCTGGTCCAGTCCCGAGGCCAGCACCTCGGCTTCCTGGAACACGGTAGCCGCTGGCGGTTGCACGCCCGCCGCAATGCCCTGATGGCGACGCTTGAGCGAATCCGCCAGCTGCTCCAGCGGCGAGGACAGTCGACGCGCGCCCCAGTAGGCCAGGCTCGTCATCATCAGGCTGATCAGCAAGCCCGTCAGCAGGGCGGTGCGACGCATCTTTTCGAATGTACGCAGCGCTTGTACCTCGGGCTGGCGCACCAGAATCCGCCAGCCCAGGCCCTTGGTAATCCGTCCATCGCTTTTCAGGTAAGCGGTCAGGTAGGTGGTGCCATCGGCCCAGGTCTCGCGGACCCAGCCGGTCCCGCCACTGGCCGCCAGCGCCACGCTTGGCGCGTTGATGCGCGTGTCGACGAGATTGGCCGGCCCCAGGATCAGGGTGCCGTCTTGGCGCACAATCAGGATGTCGACCCCATAGCGATCGCCCGCCGGATCCGCCAGGCGCGCCGCCAGATCGCGCACCCAGGTCCAGCTCAAATGGGCGCCGACCACGCCATGCACCGAGCCGTCGTCAAGGTTGAGCGGAAACGCAAAGTCGACAAAGCGCCACGGCTCGGGTTGTTTCGGCAGGATTTTTTCAAGCAGCAACGCCGGATGGTAGTCGCCGACGAAAGGGGCCTTGATGCCCTGCTGGAACCAGGTCCGCTGCGAAACGTCCACGTGCTGGAGCAAGCCCTGCGTCGAGGTCAGTACCCGTCCTTTGCCATCAGTGATACCGATCCATGAGAACAACGGATGGTTGCGCTGCAGCGCTTCGAGGCGGGCCCGCGCGCGCGCCGGGTCGCTTGCGGCCTTCGAATCCTGCACGGCCAGCGACTTGATGTCGGCCATGCGTTCCGCCAAGCCATCTTCGAGCTGCTCGTTGAGCTGCCGCGACAACTGGACAAGCAGCCTGCCCGCCTCTTCTTGCGTCGAGTCCTTCGATGTTGCGTCCAGCACAGCTATGAACACGGCCAGCGTCGCGACCACCATGGCCAATGCACCGGCCGTGATCAGGGTCGACAATCTGAAGCGGCCGAAGGTGCGATGAGGAATGCTCAAAACGGCAGGGCTCTTTGAACGTTTGCGTACGGGAGCGCCATCATACGTGAATATTTCTTTTGAGTAATATTATCGTTATCGCAATGATCGCAGTCTGCATCACCCGCTACGTTTGGCTCGGGCCAGGGCCGGCTTTGCAGCTCATTTCGTTCCCCACTGCTTGCGCAGATTCAGCAACTCGGCAGCATAGCCCCACAGCGAAACCGGCTGCATCAGGAAGCCGTAGAACAGCGAGTAATTGAAAAACCCCAGCCAGTTCGATCGGATCTTCAACCCGTTGGCGCGGTAGTTGCGGATCCCGATTTGGCGCATGCCCAGGTTGATCAGGAAAGCCAGCGGGATGAGCGTCATCGTCATCGACCCGGCCACCCAGTGATACCCGAGCATTGCAGCCACCAGGCCCGGGATGAAGATCAGGCTGAAACACAAATCCAGGAAGGGAAATTGCAGGTTCCAGAAAATGAAAATCGTCGACATACGCGGCCGGAACAGGATGGACGGATAACGCTTGAATGCCTCGATCATGCCTCGCGCCCAGCGATGGCGCTGGCGTGCAAACTGCCGCACGGTGGTCGGCACATTAGTGAAGGAGAGCGCATCTTCGCAATGACCCACCCGGTGCCCGAGCATCAGAATGGCCCAGGTCAGCACGATGTCTTCACCTACGCAATCCGGAAATCCCCCCACCTGCCGAATGACTTCGCGGTCATACAGCGAGAACGCCCCTTGCGCAACCAGCACGCCCTGATACATCGACTGCACGCGCTTGGCCGCTGAAATCCCTTGAAAGTAGTCCCACTCCTGCATGCGCGTGAGCCAGTTGAAGCGCGAATTACGCACCATCACCGCGCCTGCCACGGCACGTGTATGCAAGGGGTCTTGCATATAGCGCTCGACGATGTTTTTCAAGGCGTCCCGATACAACCAGGAATCGCCATCCACCGTGGCCACCAGCGAATGCGCTGCCAGCTCGAATGCCGCATTCAAGGCATTGGCCTTGCCACGGTTACGCCGCAAATCCAGCAAGCTCAACCAGGGCATGCGCGCCTGGCAGCTGCGCACCCGGTCGGCCGTGCGATCGCGCGAACCATCATTGACGACAATCACTTGCAAAGGCCCGGGATAATGCTGGGCTTCAATGCTGTGCAGTGTGTCCAGAATATTGTCTTCTTCGTTGTATGCTGCCACCAAGACCGTCAGCCCCGGATAGACCTGCATCGGCATGCGTGGCGGTCGGCGATCCATCGCGAGACTGGCCGACATGAACGCATTCATGAAGCCCGGTATCAACGCCACGCCGATAATCAACAGCCAGGCGCCTGCGCCGCCAACATACCTCGTCAGCGCCTCTGCCCACGGCAGCGCCAGCCAGGCCGAGAACAACATCCAGAGGCCGGCAACCGCCATAGCCATGCTGAACTTGATCGGCACAGGCAGGTACCAGCGACGCCATTCATTGGTACGCTGGGCGCTGCGCCTCTCCCACCGTTGATGCGTGACGACCGAGCTGTTGGCGCTAGACCCAGGCAACTGAGGGGCGCGATCCGGCGAACGAAGAGTAGAGGGCGACATAGCAGGCTTATCAAGCTATCAACACCCTCATTGTGTCTATTTTTGTAGGAGAAATGATCGGTTATCGTTAATGTAAATGCAATTTAACAATCCCTCTCGGAAATGAAAATCCGAATGGCCGGCCCTCCCCGACGACTGATCATGCGCAGTCGCGGATCAACTCGGCGGATACAGTGCTGGCCAGGCAGCTCAATGCTGGCACCGCAGCAGGCTGCCGAGGACAAGGGGAAATAAAAAACCCTCCGCTGTAAGGGAGGGTTGGGCTTCAGTCAGGGAGGTCACTACGCTGCTATTGAGTGGCCGTGATCTTTGGCTTCTTTGCTGGTCGTTTGTGTTTTTTCCTGCTCTTTCAACCACTGAAGTGCAATCAGCTTCAATTCATGCTCTGCGAAGCGCTTCAACGCATCCCGCATGAGAGGTTGATAACCAACGTTATGATACTTTGCGATCGATTTAAATTCCTCAATCAGCGCCTGCGGAAGTCGGATTGAAATCGATTTCAATTGCAGACTATCTTCTACCGCCTGTTCGTCCTCAAGGCTAACTTTTTCTGCATACGCTATCTCTTTCCCAAGTGGGCCGTCTTCCCAGGCTTCTGGCGTGCCTGCGATTTTCTGGGATTTCATCATTTTCTCCGTGTTACTTGGCTTTACGATTGTATATCTCTATTTCAGCGCTATTGGGCTCGTAAGAAGTTTTGATAAATAATTTATTCTCTTGGTTGACGAAGCAAACCTTGAGCAGTCGCCCCTTGTTTGTTTCTGCAATGAACCAGAGGGTCGGCGGGTCGGTCAGATGAGCTTCTCGCGAGTCTTGCAGAAAGGAGCCGTCGCGATTCTCAAAACATTGCTCAACTTCACGCTCCGACACCCTGTGCTTCTCTTGAAGCTTCGTCCGTATTGCGTGTGAGATCGCTAAGCGAGGCATAGGTTCCAATAACGTATATACAATTTTTAGCCCAAGAAAGCATTAATAAAAAGCAATTTTTTCTTAAGTAAGCTGATTTCAAGCTGCTTTGGTCGCAATTATAGGCACACAAAATAGTGCTTCACAATGATTTTTGTATATACGATACATAGTTGCCTCCACAGCAATCCATCTGCCAAATCTTCGGTTTTTCGCGGATTCTCGGGGAAGCGGGGATTGACGGCAGGCGGGCGCTGAGGGTGGCGGGCTCCCGGTTTGGTAGATTGTTAGTCGCCAAACAAAGCAATCTGCCGATCTCCCACCATGTGCCATCCTATTGCAGAGCTTCCATTCTGGGAAGGACATCGTGTCCAGTCATGTAGCCAACAGCCTGACGGCTCGCCGCTCCTCACCCTGATCGACTGCCCGGATACGCCGGCGCGTCGCGGCACCTGCGACCAGCCGCCTGTGTTGGTACATGAGCGACGGCGACAGCGGGTGCGTGATCGTGATTGTCTCGACCGGCGTGTCTGGCTTGATGTGCCGATCCGCCGCATGGACTGCCATCACTGCGGTGCCCGCGTGGTCGAGCCCATTGGCTGGCGCACGACCGGCGCGCGCATCACCCGGCGGCCCGGCGGGTGATCAAGCGTGCACGATGGCTGTTGCTGCGTAGCCATGACAATCTCAAGCCGGAACAGACGGTGCAACTCGAGGACTTGTTGGCAGCTAATGCGCCGCTGGCCACGACGTATCTGCTGAAAACAGAATTGAAAGAACTCTGGTTTGCGCCGTCGCTTCGGGAGGCGCGGCAGCGATGGCGACAGTGGTATCGACTGGCGCTCAACAGTGCGCTGGTGCCGGTCATTCGCTTCGCGCGCCGGCTGCGGCGTTACCTGCGGGGGGACGTCCGCGCGATGAACCTAAAAAAAGGGCCGATGTCTTTTAGACATCAGCCCTTTTCTCTACTGCTCATAATGGTGCGGCTGGCAGGAATCGAACCCACGACCCCTTGGTTCGTAGCCAAGTACTCTATCCAGCTGAGCTACAGCCGCGAAGACAGAAATTATAGCAGGCTTCTTTTGGTTTTGGGAAGTCCCGCCGCCGCCGTCATGAAAACTTATTGCCCCTGACGTTTCGGCCGACGATACAGATCATGGCCTGCTTCATGGATCTGCTGGCGCAATTCGCGCCTTTCTTCCGGCGACAAGCGCGGCGGCGGCCGGTTGCCCTGCTCGTCTCGCCGCCCTTCGTCGGAACGCGCGCGCTCACCCGGCGGCGCCTCCGGACGCGACTTGCCATCGCCGCGCCCTAGGGGCGGCTCGGCCTGCGCCGGCCCCAAAGAGAGCAGCAGCGCGGTCAGCATCAGCGATGAAGTCAGGCGTTTCATCCGTGGGCGTCTTGATGGGTCTTGCAAAAAGAATCTCTGAGGGGATAGTGTACGTTCGTTCGCCGCGCATTGAGGGGAATGCAGGGCTCGAAGATTGTAAGGCTTTGTAATACCCCGGCCCGGCCCTGGGGCGCACAGCGACTTCGACGTTACCATACGACCATGAACTCGACAAACACCGTCAAGCCCGTTCCCTCCAAGCGCAGCCCCGGCGCCCAGGCCAAGCTGCTGGTCGTCGACGACGATGCCCGCCTGCGCGACCTGCTGCGGCGCTTCTTCAGCGACAACGGCTATGCCGTGCAGGCAGCCGCCAGCGCCGTCGAGATGAACCGGCTCTGGATGCGCGAGCGCTTCGACCTGCTGGTGCTCGACCTGATGCTGCCCGGTGAGGACGGCATGTCGATCTGCCAGCGACTGCGCGGCGGCGGCGACCAGACCCCGATCATCATGCTGACGGCCAAAGGTGAAGATGCCGACCGCATCGCCGGCCTCGAACTGGGCGCCGACGACTACCTGGCCAAGCCCTTCAATCCGCGCGAGCTGCTGGCACGGGTGTCGGCGGTCCTGCGGCGCGCGCTGCCGGACGACATACCGGCTGCGCCCTCCGATCATCCGGAAAGCTATGTCTTTGGCGAGTTCGCGTTCGACCTCGAGAAGCGCGCGCTGACGAAGAACGGCGAACCGGTGTCGCTGACCAGCGGCGAATTCTCGGTGCTCAAGGTATTGGCGCGCCATGCGCGCCAGCCGCTGTCGCGCGAGAAGCTGATGGAGCTGGCGCGTGGCCGCGAGTACGAAGTTTTCGACCGCAGCCTCGATGTCCAGATCTCGCGCCTGCGCACGCTGATCGAGCCCGACCCCTCGACACCGCGCTTCATCCAGACCGTGTGGGGACTGGGCTATGTATTCATCCCTGATGGCAGCAAGGCCTGAGCGCCGGATGGCCGCGCCCCAGCGGCTGGTGTGGATGAAGAGCGGCCTGTTCTGGCGCACCTTCTTCCTGCTGGCCTTCCTGATCGCGGCCAGCATGGCCGCGTGGGTGGCCAGCTATCGAGTGGTCGAGCGCACCCCGCGCGGCGAACAGATCGCGGCCCAGGTGGTCTCCATCGTCACCATCACCCGTGCGGCGCTGATGCACTCGGCGCCGATGCTGAGGCGCGAGCTGCTGTTCGAGCTGGCCAGCAGCCAGGGCATCCGGGTTTACCCGAAAGAGCTCGATGACGAGGTCGAGCCCCTGCCCGAGCGGGCGCTGATCCGCGTGGTCGAAGAGAACGTGCGCGCCCGCCTCGGCGCCGACACCCACTTCGCCGGCTCGGTCAACGAGATACCCGGCTTCTGGGTCAGCTTCTACATCGACGATGACGACTACTGGCTGATGCTGGAGCGCGAACGGATCGAGCGCGCCTCCGGCATCCAGTGGATAGGCTGGGGCGGCGTCACCTTGCTGCTGTCGCTGGTGGGCGCCGTCTTCATCAGCCGCCTGATCAACCTGCCGCTGGCCCGGCTTTCGGCGGCCGCGCATGCGGTCGCACGCGGCAAGCCACCGGCCCCGCTGCCGGACAAAGGCCCGGCCGAGATCAGGGAGGCGAACCAGAGTTTCAACCAGATGGTGCATGACCTGCAGCAGGTCGAGACCGATCGCGCGGTGATCCTGGCCGGCATCTCGCACGACCTGCGCACGCCGATCGCGCGCATGCTGCTGGAAGTGGAAATGGCACGCCTTCCCGACGAGGCGCGCGAGGGCATGCAATCCGACCTGGCGCAGATGGAGGCCATCATCAGCCAGTTCCTCGACTATGCGCGACCGGCGGAGCCCGGGCAATACGCGCGCGTCGACCTGTCGGAACTGCTGACGCGCGTGGTGCGCGATGCGGCCCGTTCGACGGATTTGCGGGTGGAGAGCAAGATCGCTGCCGACCTGCAGGTGCACGGCAACCCGACCGAGCTGTCGCGCCTGGTCGAGAACCTGATCGAGAATGCCCGCCGCTACGGCAAGCAGGAAGGCCAGCAGCTCACCGATCTGTCGGTGTCAGCGACGGCCGACGGCCCCGAGGTGCGGATCGAAGTGGCCGATCGCGGGCCGGGCCTGCCTGAAGACCGCATGGCCGACCTGCTGCGCCCGTTCACCCGCATGGACACGGCGCGCAGCCAGGCCAACGGGGCCGGCCTGGGGCTGGCCATCGTCGACCGCATCGTGCAGCGACATGCGGGCCGGCTCGACATCCGGAACCGCGACGGCGGCGGCCTCGCGGTCAGGGTCTGGCTGAAGTCGGCGCCGGCGGCACCGGCCGCGCAGTCACCGACCGTGACGCACGCCGCTTAAGACAAGTCCTTCAGCAGTGCCGCCAGCGTCTCCTGCGGCAGCTCCTCGACATGGGCCGGGTAGTTCGGATGATCACAGCCGATCATCATCTGTGCGCCGCCCTTGAGGGCCGACTTCATCGTCGGCGTCAGCTCGAAGCGAACGAAGTGCACGGCCGAGGTTTTTTCTTCGGTCTCGCGATCGAGATCTTCGTCCGCGATCGCATAGACGCGGTCCTGGCCTTCGACCTGCACGAACAGCCTGTCTTCGATGCCGATCAGCTTGGCCAGCGCCGCCTTGCGCTCGGCGACATTGCCATACTCGATCAGCATGGTGGCCTTGAAGTTGCTGCCGTCCGGGCACAAGGGGTTGTACGCATCGAGCTCGGACTGGATACCGTCTTCTTCAAAGATCTTTTCGATGCGCAGCATCTCCTGCACCTGGTAACGCAGTGTCATCTCGTCCTCGAACAGCAGGCTGACATGGTTGCCGAGGTGAACGGTTCGATGCTTCTTGTGCGCCATCACCCGCTTGCGGAAATCGTCGCGCTGCCTTGAGTAGGCTTCAAGGCTCATCAGGCTCTCACGTGCAATGCTCATGGATGCTCCTTTTGTCGAATGAGGTTCAGATGCCGTAGGCTTTGCGCACCAGGGTCAGCGGATGCGCCATCTCGGCCTGCGGGAGGCCATTGGCGGCCATGCCCTGGGCGATATGGTGGCCGGCCAGCTGGCAGTCGGAAGAGATGTAGTCCGGCGCTTCATTGGCCATGGCCTTGAACACCGGCTTGCCGATCTTCATCGAGTTGGCATGGAATTCCTTTTTCACGCCATAGGTGCCGGCATGGCCCGAGCAGCGCTCGACGACATTGAGCTTGGTGTTCGGCACCAGCTGCAGCATATCGGCCGTTTTGCGGCCGACGTTCTGCACCCGCGAATGGCAGGGTATGTGATACGACACCTGGCCCAGCTCCTGCGTGAAATCGGTCTTCAGCAGGCCGTCGCGATTACGCGCCACCAGGTACTCGAACGGGTCCCACATGGCCGCCTTCACCAGCTGGGTATCGGCGCAGTCCGGGAACATCAGCGGCAGCTCCTGCTTGTACATCAGCGTGCATGAGGGTATCGGCGTCAGGATGGCGTAGCCCTCTTTGGCCAGCCTGGCCAGGTGCGGCATGTTGATGGCCTTCTTTTCGGCCACGCCCTGCAGGTCGCCCTGCTCCAGCTTGGGCATGCCGCAGCAGGCTTCTTTCTCGACCATCACATACGGAATCTGGTTGTGGTCGAGGATGGCCAGCAGGTCATGGCCGATACCGGGCTCGTTGTAGTTCACATAGCAGGTCGAATAGATCGCCACCTTGCCCGGCGTGAGCGGTCCATCCTTCACCGGATGCGGGCGCGATACTGCGGCGCCATTGCGGAATTTGGTGGTGGCGAACTCGGGCAGCCAGGCATCCTTGTCGACGCCGAGCACATTCTCGACCACGGCGCGCGTGGCCTTTGCCTTGTTCACCGCATTGACCGCCTGCGTGACGATGGGGATGCCGGCAAACTTGCCGAGGCCATCGGTATTGGAGAGGAACTTGTCGCGCGACGACACCTCGCCCTTGCTGAACTTCACCGCCTTGGCGCGCAGCATCAGGTGCGGGAAGTCGAGATTCCATTCATGCGGCGGCGTGTACGGACACTTGGTCATGTAGCACAGGTCGCACAGATAGCACTGGTCGACCACCTTCATGTAGTCGGCCTTGGCCACGCCATCGACTTCCATCGTGTCGGATTCGTCGACCAGGTCAAACAGGGTCGGGAATGACTGGCACAGCGACACGCAGCGACGACAGCCGTGGCAGATGTCGAACACCCGCTCGAGCTCCTTGTTCAGCGACGCTTCGTCGTAGAAGTCTTCGCTCAGCCAGTCCAGCGGATGCCGGGTCGGCGCTTCCAGGTTGCCTTCACGTGCCATGGTGCGGTCCTTGGGCTAAGAGTTGATCCGAACAGAAATGACGCTCGGCCGAGTTGCCCGAGAAGCGTAGCGAGCGGACAGAGCCCGGCCCGAGAAGCGCAGTCGTCAGTGATTAACGACGAGCATCGCAGGGCCGGGCTCGGGTCGCGCAGCAGCTTATCGGGCGAACACTCAGTCGACCAGCGCGTCGAGCGCCTTTTGGTAGCGGTTGGCGTGCGAACGCTCGGCCTTGGCCAGGGTCTCGAACCAGTCGGCGATCTCGTCGAAACCTTCGTCGCGTGCGGTCTTGGCCATGCCCGGATACATGTCGGTGTATTCGTGCGTTTCGCCGGCAACTGCGGCCATCAGGTTCTGGCGCGAGCTGCCGATCGGCAGGCCGGTGGCCGGGTCACCCACTTGCTCGAGGTACTCGAGGTGGCCATGCGCGTGGCCGGTTTCGCCTTCGGCGGTGGAGCGGAACAGCGCCGCCACATCGTTCTGGCCTTCGATGTCAGCCTTGTTCGCGAAATACAGGTAGCGGCGGTTGGCTTGGGATTCGCCTGAGAAGGCATCTTTCAGGTTCTGCTCGGTCTTGGAACCTTTGAGCTTGGACATGTTCATCTCCTTGTGATTTCACATCAGGTAAACGCGCCGCTGCTCCCTTCATGGCAGCAACGACGTACGACCACGACTGAAAACCGACCAGTGAGTCAATGTTTCCGATATGGATTCTGGATCCGACAGGACCAAAGCTCAAATTGACTAATGCAATGCCGTCCATTGGGAAATTCAATGGAGGAATGAAAATTTCTTTGTGAGAACTATGACGCGCGAGCCAGCAGCAGCGCGACGGCCTGGGCGGCAATGCCCTCTTCCCGCCCTTCCCAGCCCAGGCGCTCATTGGTCTTGGCCTTGAGGTTGAGCTGGTCGGCCTCGACGCCGAGGTCGCTTGCGATGTTGGCAATCATGCCCGGCAGGTGGGGCGCCATCTTCGGCGCCTGGGCGATCAGGGTCGCGTCGATGTTTCCGATCTCGAAACCGGCGGCGCGCACGCGCAGCCCGGCCTCGCGCAACAGCACGCGCGAATCGGCACCGCGAAAGCGCTCGTCGGTGTCCGGGAAATGCTTGCCGATGTCGCCCAGCGCCGCCGCACCGAGCAAGGCATCGATGATGGCGTGCAGCAGCACATCGGCGTCCGAGTGGCCGAGCAGGCCGGTGCGATGCGGAATGGTCACGCCGCCGATGATCAGCGGGCGTCCGGGCACGAGGGCATGGCAGTCATAGCCCTGGCCGATGCGAAATGGCGGCTTCATGCGTGTCCTTGGTCGGGTGGGGTTCTTGTTTGGTCGGCTCTGCTGCTGTCGGCTCTGCTGCTGCCTGGCCCTTATGCCGGCTCGCTCAGGTAGCGCTCGGCAGCCTGCAGGTCTTCCGGCAGCGTCACCTTGAAATTGCGCGCACTGCCCTCGACCAGCTTCGGGTGCAGGCCACGGGCCTCCATCGCACTGGCCTCGTCGGTGATGTCGGTCGCGCTGCGCAGGGCCTCCAGCAAAGGGCGGTGACGAAACATTTGCGGCGTCTGCGCGGCCCACAGCAGATCGCGCGACACCGTCTGCTCGGAGCGGCCATGACCATTGCTGCGCTTGATGGTGTCGACCACCGGCATGGCCAGCAGGCCGCCAACGGCATCGTCCTTCACGAAGGCCACCAGCCGGGCGATCAGCTCGACCGTCAGGCCGGGCCGCGCCGCATCATGCACCAACACCCAGTCGTCCGGTGCGACCTGGTCCGCGATGGCGGCCAGGCCGTTGGTGACCGAGGCCTGCCGGGTCGCGCCGCCGCAGCGCAGGACGGTGGTGCGGGGCAAAACCGGCAGGTCGGCGATATACGCATCGTCGGCGCTGACCACGACATACACATGATCGATCTGCGCCGAGGCAACGAAGGTTTCCATCACATGCTGCAGCATGGGCTTGCCGGCCAGCTTCGCATACTGCTTGGGCACGGCCGCCCCCAGGCGGGCACCGACGCCGGCGGCCGGGATCAGCGCTATGTACGAGGGAAAACTCATGATGGGCGGCTAAGGGGCCGGGCTCACGCAAGCCCGTGCTCATTTATAATCGTGGTTTGTTCGCAGACGCCATTGTAGCCTTGCGCCCCGGCCGTGTGATTTTCGGCGTGGTATCCCCACCGCCCCCGCCGCAGGACCCGCGCCGGCCGACTCAGCACGCGTGAACCTGCGCACCTACGCTTCCCGTTTTCATGTCCGCCGACACCACCAGCCCGCTCCCCCTCCCCGCATCCCTGAAGCCGCCCAAGCCCGGCAACCGTTTCGTGCTGCCCGCCCTGCATGGCGCGGCCGAGGCGCTGGCACTGGCCCGGAGCGCACAGGCGCTCAAGGCCGAGGGCCGGATGTTGGTGGTGGTGGTGGCCGATGCGCCGGCCGCGCAGCGCCTGCTGACCGAGATGGCCTGGTTCGGCAAGCAGGCCGGCAGCGCGCCGCAGCGGCCAGAGCGCGGCGCAGCCGAGGCAGGCGCAGGCAGTGCGCCGCCCGGCGAAGCGGGCGCGGCCGACGGCAGCCTGCGCTGCCATTTGCTGCCCGACTGGGAAACCCTGCCCTACGACGCCTTCTCGCCGCACCAGGACCTGGTGTCGGAACGACTGGCCACGCTGCATGAGATCCGCTCCGGCGAATGCGACGTGCTGATCGTGCCGGCCACCACCGCGCTGGTGCGCATGGGGCCGCCTTCCTTCCTGGCGGGCTACACCTTCTTCTTCAAGCAGGGCGAAAAACTGGACGAGGCGCGGCTGAAGTCGCAGCTGACGCTGGCCAGCTATGCGCACGTCGCCCAGGTGATGTCGCCGGGCGAGTACTCGGTGCGCGGCGGCCTGATCGACCTGTTCCCGATGGGCTCGGCCCTGCCCTATCGCATCGACCTGTTCGGCGACAGCATCGAGACCATCCGCACCTTCGACGTCGATACCCAGCGCTCGCTGTATCCGGTGCGGGAAGTCAGGCTGCTGCCCGGCCGCGAATTCCCGATGGACGAGGCCGCGCGCTCGGCCTTCCGCAGCCGCTGGCGCGAAGTGTTCGAAGGCGACCCCTCGCGCGCGACCATTTATCGCGACATCGGCAGCGGCATCGCCTCGGCCGGCATCGAGTATTACCTGCCGCTGTTTTTCGAGCACACGTCGACCCTGTTCGAGTACCTGCCCGAAGGCGCCAGCTTCGCGCTGGTCGGCGACATCGACGCTGCCATCAAGCGCTTCTGGAGCGACACCCGCTCGCGCTACAGCTTCCTGAAGGCCGACCGCGAGCGGCCGCTGCTGCCGCCCGAAGACATTTTCCTCAGCGATGAAGATTTCTTCACCCTGCTCAAGCCCTATGGCCGCTGGATCGTGCAGTCCGCCAGCGAGGCCTCCGAGCTGTCGGCGCCGCTGCCCGAGATCGCGGTCAACCGCCGCCTCGACGATCCGCTGACCAACCTGCGCGCATTCCTGCTCAAGACCGGGCACCGGGTCATGATCTGCGCCGAATCCGGCGGCCGGCGCGAGACGCTGCGCGAGTACTTCAACGAATACGATCTGCCGCTGGCCACCTGCGACTCGCTGGCGGAATTCCTGGGCTCGACCGACAAGCTGGTGCTGTGCGTGGCGCCCCTGCATGCGGGCGCGCTGCTCGGCGACGGTCTGGCCGAGCTGGGCCGGATCGGCTTCATCACCGAGACTGAACTGTATGCGGGCAGCGGCCGGCGCGCCGGCCGCAAGCGCCAGGAAGGCCCGACCCAGGTCGAGTCGATGGTGCGCGACCTGTCGGAGCTGAAGGTCGGCGACCCGGTGGTGCATGTGAACCACGGCATCGGCCGCTACCAGGGCCTGGTCAGCATGGACCTGGGCGAAGGCGAGACCGAATTCCTGCACCTCGAATACGCCAAGGAAACCAAGCTCTACGTGCCGGTCTCGCAGCTGCACGTGATCTCGCGCTATTCGGGCGCCGCACCGGAAGATGCGCCGCTGCATGCATTGGGCTCCGGCCAGTGGGACAAGGCCAAGCGCAAGGCGGCCGAGCAGATCCGCGACACCGCCGCCGAGCTGCTGAACCTGTATGCGCGCCGCGCGGCGCGCCAGGGCCACGCGTTCCAGTACTCGGCGCACGACTATGAAGGCTTTGCCGACAGCTTCGGATTTGAAGAGACGGCCGACCAGTCGGCGGCGATCAATGCCGTCATCACCGACATGACGTCGGGCCGCCCGATGGACCGCCTGATCTGCGGCGACGTCGGCTTCGGCAAGACCGAGGTCGCGCTGCGCGCGGCCTTCGTCGCCGTGATGGGCGGCAAGCAGGTCGCCATCCTGGCGCCGACCACCCTGCTGGCCGAGCAGCATGCGCAGACCTTTGCCGATCGCTTCGCCGACTGGCCGGTGCGCATAGCCGAGCTGTCGCGCTTCCGCACCGGCAAGGAAGTCACGCAGGCCTTGAAGGGCATGGCCGAGGGCACGATCGACGTCGTGATCGGCACCCACAAGCTGCTGTCGGGCGACGTCAAGTTCCAGCGGCTGGGGCTGGTCATCATCGACGAGGAACACCGCTTCGGCGTGCGCCAGAAGGAAGCGCTGAAGGCGCTGCGCGCCGAGGTCGACGTGCTGACGCTGACCGCCACACCGATCCCGCGCACGCTGGGCATGGCGCTTGAAGGCCTGCGCGATTTTTCCATCATTGCGACCGCGCCGCAGAAGCGTCTGGCGATCAAGACTTTCGTG
>JACCDY011319725.1_pt1 | contig 30144 bp, 27 predicted proteins | sample 7446391 | NCBI WGS metagenome assembly JACCDY01 (sample SAMN15323451, study PRJNA562643) | freshwater metagenome | isolation source: river surface water | place: USA:Blue River Watershed | collected 2017-08-18 | reverse complement strand
CGTTGGCTCATGGCGGATGTGCTGCTGGTGTTGCCCTTGGTGTTGCAAAGCTTTGGCAACGCATGGGTCCGGATTCCCGACCTGTCGCTGTGGTATGTGGTGTTGGCGCTGGGCCTGAACATCGTGGTGGGCTACGCAGGTTTGCTCGACTTGGGCTATGTCGCATTTTTTGCGGTGGGCGCCTACATGTTTGGCTTGCTCGCTTCGCCCCACCTCACCGATGTGTTTCCTTGGATCGCCGCCATGTTTCCCAACGGCTTGCACATGAGCCTGTGGTGGGTGCTGCCCTTGGCAGCCGGCTTGGCCGGTTTGTTTGGGGTGCTGTTGGGTGCGCCGACCCTGAAACTGCGTGGTGACTACTTGGCCATCGTCACCTTGGGCTTCGGTGAAATCATCCGTGTGTTTTTGAACAACCTCGACCACCCCGTCAACATCACCAACGGCCCCAAAGGATTGGGTCAGATTGATGCAATCAGTGTCTTTGGTTACCCCTTGTCCAAGCGCTTAGATTTGGGCTTCATCGAGTTTTCCTCGGTGACCTTGTATTACTACCTGTTCTTGTTGTTGGTGGTGGTGAGTGTGGTGGTGTGTCACCGCTTGGAGTATTCGCGCATTGGCCGCGCGTGGATGGCAATTCGTGAAGACGAAATCGCGGCCAAGGCCATGGGCCTGAACACGCGCAACTTGAAGCTCATGGCCTTTGGCATGGGTGCCACCTTTGGCGGTGTTTCAGGCGCGATGTTTGCGGCTTTCCAAGGCTTTGTGTCACCCGAATCGTTCAGCCTGATGGAGTCGGTGATGATCGTGGCGATGGTGGTGCTGGGCGGCTTGGGACATCTGCCTGGCGTCATCTTGGGCGCGGTATTGTTGGCGGCTTTGCCCGAAGCCTTGCGTTACGTGGCAGGCCCCTTGCAAGCCATGACCGATGGGCGTTTGGACGCTGCCATCTTGCGCCAGTTGCTGATCGCGTTGGCCATGATCACCATCATGCTGTGGCGTCCCCGTGGCCTGTGGCCCACGCCTGAGCATGGCAAGAACTTGAATCCACAAGGAGGTGCGCGATGAGCACGCCCGCACTTGTGTTGAACGTTACCGGCATCTCCAAACGCTTTGGTGGCTTGCAGGCCCTCACCGACGTGGGCATGCAGATTGAACGTGGTCAGGTCTACGGCCTGATCGGCCCCAACGGTGCTGGCAAGACCACGTTCTTCAACGTCATCACCGGCTTGTACACGCCAGACACCGGCCGCTTCGAATTGGCCGGCCAGCCGTACGCCCCGACCGAGGTGCACCGCGTGGCTCAGGCCGGCATTGCGCGGACGTTTCAAAACATCCGTTTGTTTGCGGAGATGACCGCGCTCGAGAACGTGATGGTGGGCCGCCATGTGCGCACCCACTCGGGTTTGTTGGGCGCTATTTTCAGAACCGCCGCCTTCAAAGCCGAAGAGCTGGCGATTGAACAACGTGCACGCGAGTTACTCGACTACGTTGGGATTGCCAGCTTGGCCGATTACAAAGCCCGCACCCTGAGCTACGGCGACCAACGCCGTTTGGAGATTGCGCGTGCCCTGGCCACCGATCCGCAACTGATTGCGCTCGACGAACCCGCAGCCGGCATGAACGCTACCGAGAAAGTGCAGCTGCGTGAGTTGATCGACAAAATTCGCCGCGACCACCGCACCGTGCTGTTGATTGAGCACGACGTGAAATTGGTGATGGGGTTGTGCGACCGCGTGACCGTGCTCGACTACGGCAAAGTGATTGCGCAAGGCACGCCGGCCGAGGTGCAACGCAACCCCCAAGTGATTGAAGCTTATCTCGGCGCGGGAGGGCATTGAGATGACACAGACACACGCAGACGTGTTGCTGAAGGTGAGCGAGCTGAAGGTCGGCTATGGCGGCATTCAAGCTGTCAAAGGCGTGAGCCTCGAGGTGCGTCGTGGCGAGTTGGTCTCGCTGATTGGCTCCAACGGGGCCGGTAAAACCACCACCATGAAAGCCATCACCGGCTTGCTTCCCTTAGTCGCTGGCCACATAGAGTTGGCAGGTCGCAGCATTGATGGCCAGGGCCCCTGGGATTTGGTGCAGCAAGGCTTGGCCATGGTGCCCGAAGGGCGTGGCGTGTTCACCCGCATGACGATTGTGGAAAACCTGCAAATGGGCGCCTACATTCGCAACGACACAGCGGCCATTGCGGACGATATCGACCGGGTGTTCACCACCTTTCCGCGCCTGAAAGAGCGACGCGATCAGTTGGCCGGCACCATGTCAGGTGGCGAGCAGCAGATGTTGGCCATGGGCCGCGCCTTGATGAGTCGCCCCCAACTCTTGTTGCTCGACGAACCGTCGATGGGCTTGTCGCCCATCATGGTGGACAAAATTTTTGAAGTGATTCAAGAGGTCTCTGCGCAAGGCGTGACGATTTTGTTGGTCGAGCAAAACGCCAGCCGTGCGTTGCAAATCGCCGACCGTGGCTATGTGATGGAGTCGGGGCTGATCACCTTGAGCGGTAATGCGCAAGAGATGCTGCACGACCCCAAAGTGCGCGCCGCTTATCTGGGCGAGTAAGCGCAGCACGCGCTGCGCTGGCGGGCTTAGCCCTCCATGAAAAAAATAATCACTTGTTTGGCAATGAAGCCCACCATGCCAAAGGCCAGCACCAAGAACAACACAAAGGTGCCGAACTTGCCGGCTTTGGATTCGCGCGCGAGTTGAAAAATAATGAACAGCATGTACAGCATGAAGCCGCCCACGCCAAAGGTCAGCCCAAATTGGGCGAATTGTTCTTCTGTCATAAAAATCAGTGCACCGAAGGGTCGTAGCTGACCAAGTCTCGGTAAGCGTGCCAGCTGGCATGGCCCAACATAGGAACCACGCCGAGCAAACCTAAAAATGCGGAGCCGATGCCCAAGGCGGTGAACAGGCACAGAATGCCGGCCCAGCACGCCATGGCGAATGGGTTCAATGCCACGACGCGCCAGCTGGTGAACACCGCCTGTCGGACCGTCATGGTGGGGTGGTCCATCAGCAAAGGCAGGGTCACCACGGTCGAGGCAAACATGGGGGCCGCCATCAAGGTGCCCAACAACACCCAGATCTCAAACAAGCCAAAGTTGGGTTGCAACACGACCAGACGCACAAAGTCGGTAGGGGTATGCACGCTGGCCGGCATGAGCCAATGGATCAACGCGGCTGAGCACACCATCCAACCCGCACTGGAGAGCGCGAGCAGCAGGCCGAAGCGCATCAGGCGTTCGTCTCCGCTGGTCCAAATGCGCAAGGCATCCACCAAGCGGGCTTCTTCTTGCCGTTCCAAGCGTCGGCTGATGTCATACAGGCTCAGCGCCAGTAAAGGGGCAATGATCATGCAGGCGGAGAGCATGCCCACGATCCACCAAAAGTCATGGCGCGCAAACCAAAAAAGACTGCCGCCAATGACGGCCAGGATGAGTCCGTGCGCGACGCCTGCGGTGGGGCAGCGCTCAATGTCTTTCCAGGCCAGTGCCAGCCAGTGCAAAGGGCGAGCGATCTCGATGCTTTTGGCCTCGAGTTGGGGGTGGGGGGCGGGTGGTGTGGTCATGGCTCAATCGATGCGCGCGCTGTGAGGACGCTTGGGGTGCTTTCGGCGAAGCTTAGGCTTTGTCAGCCGCAGAGGTGAACGAATCCGCATAGAACTCATCCGCTGGCAACCCGGCCTGGGTATAGGCCGTGCGGGCGGAGTCCACCACGATGGGCGCACCGCAGGCATACACCTGATGCGCGCTGAGGTCGGGCGTGTCTTGCAGCACCGCGGCGTGGACAAAGCCGGTGCGGCCGGTCCATTGGTCTTCGGGCAGCGCGTCGGAGACGACAGGCACATACGTCAGGTAGGGCATGGCCGCAGCTTGGGCTTGAACCCAGTCGTGCATATACAAATCGGCCGGGCGGCGTCCACCCCAGTACAAGGTCACAGGGCGTGTGATCCCTTTGTGTTGCATGTGTTCCAAGATGGCTTTGATGGGCGCGAAGCCCGTGCCGGAAGCCAAGAACACCAAGGGCTTGTCAGAGTCTTCACGCAAGAAAAAGCTGCCTTGCGGGCCTTCGATGCGTTGAATTTCTTTTTCCTTCATGGCGCCAAACACGTGGTCGGTGAACTTGCCGCCGGGCATGTGACGGATGTGCAGTTCGATGGCGGGTGCGCCTTCGACCAAGGTGTGGGGGGCGTTGGCCATCGAGTAGCTGCGGCGGTCGCCATCGCGCAACAAGAAGTCGACGTACTGGCCGGCATGGAACTTCATCACGTCGGTGGCGGGCAATTGCAGTTTGACCACCATCACGTCGTGGGAGGCCTTCTCAAGCGAGATCACGCGCACAGGCATTTTCTTGATCGGGAACGCGCCTTCTTCCACCACTTGACGCGACTCGAGCACCACATCGCTGTGGGCGGTGGCGCAGCAGGTGAGCACAAAGCCGTTGGCAGCTTCTTCGGCGCTGAGCGCTTTTTCTTGGTGTGTGCCGTGGGTCACGTCACCGGAAATCTTTTTGCATTTGCACGAGCCGCAGGCACCGTCTTTGCAGCCATACGGCAGACCGATGCCTTGACGCAGGCCCGCGGCCAGCAAAGTTTCGTCAGACGTGGCGGTGAATGCGCGGCCGCTGGGTTGGACCGTGATGTTGAAACTCATCTTTGGGTATCCTTGAACTTTTACAGACGCTATTTTGCCTTCCAATCAAACCCCCTTAGGCGCTTTGCCTTCTCGCTTCAAACGCGAGCGTTTGCTCATCATCGGCTGCGGTGATGTGGGGCAGCGCTTGGCGCGTGTGCAACGTCATGTACGCGTGCTGGCCCTCACGAGCAGCCCTGCGCGGGTGCCCGCTTTACGGGCGCAAGGCGTGACGCCGATCGTGGGTAATTTGGATGCCCCAGCCACCCTGCAACGCCTAGCCGGCTGGGCCACGCGGGTGGTGCATTTGGCGCCACCGCCGTTACAGGGTGAGACCGATCCGCGCACCTTGGCACTCACGCGCGTGTGGTTGCTGCGTACGGCACCTCGCAGCCTGGTCTATGGTTCGACCAGTGGTGTCTACGGAGATTGCGCGGGGGCTTGGGTGAGTGAGATGCGAGCGGTCCAACCGCAGACTCCACGTGCGCAACGCCGCGTCGATGCTGAGTTGCGTTTGCAGCACTTGGCACGTTTGCGGGGCAATGTGCCGCGGGTCTCGGTGTTGCGCATCCCTGGCATTTATGCGCCGGACCGCGAAAGCGGCACACCGCGTGAACGTTTGTTGCGGGGCACGCCGGTGTTGGTGCGAGAAGACGATGTGTACACCAACCACATCCATGCCGATGATTTGGCGCGCGCCTGCCAGTTGGCGCTGTGGCGCGGCAAGCCGCAGCGCTGCTACAACGTGAACGACGACAGCCAGATGTTGATGGGCGATTACTTCGACCAAGCCGCCGCGTTGTATGGCTTGGCACCGCCCCCGCGCGTTCCACGCGCGCAAGCAGCCGCTGTGCTCTCAGCGATGCAGCTGAGTTTCATGAGCGAGTCACGGCGCTTGGTGAACACGCGCATGAAGCGCGAGTTGCGGTTGCAGCTGCGCTATCCCACGGTCGAGAGCGGCTTGCGCTGAGCGTCGCTCAGTCGAACTTGATGTTGGCCGCCTTGATGGCTTTGGTCCAACTGGCGGTGTCGCGCTCCAACAGCTTGGTGGTGTTGTCGGGGGTGAGGTAACGCACTTCGACACCGGCAGCATCGGCGCGTTGTTTGGTTTCGGGCAATTCCAAACTGCGCTTGACGTCGGCCGACAACTTTTGCACCACCTCTTTGGGTGTGCCATTGGGCACGTACAAGGCCACCCAAGACTCCAACTCAAACCCTGTCAAGCCAGCTTCTGCCGCGGTGGGCACTTGCGGCATTTGAGGATGGCGGATCTTGCCTGTCACCGCCAGGGCTTTGAGCTTGCCACTTTGCACATGACCCATCACCGAAGGGGGCGTGGTGATGAACACCTGCACCTGACCGGCGAGCACGTCTTGAATCGCTTGACCCGAGCCCTTGTAAGGCACGTGCGTCATGTCCACGCCGGTTTGCTGTTTGAAAATTTCGGTGCCGATGTGTGACACCGAGCCACTGCCTTGCGAGGCGTAATTCAGCTTGCCTGGGTTTTGTTTGGCCCACGCGATGAATTCTTTCAACGTATTGGCAGGCACCGAGGGATGCACGGCAATCACATTCGTGGCCACGGTGATCAAGCCGATGGGGGTGAGATCCTTCAGCTCCCAAGGCAGTTTGTCCATCAGGATCGGGTTGGCAATGTGATAGCCCGAGTACGACACCAACACGGTGTAGCCATCTTTGGGGCTGCGCGCCACCAACGAATACGCCAAGTTGCCGCTGCCACCGGGTTTGTTATCGACCACCACCGATTGCGCGCTGAGGCGCGCCAAGGGCTCGCTGACCAGCCGGGCTGAGGTGTCAACCAAGCCGCCCGGTGGGTTGGGCACCACCAGGGTGATGGGCTTGCTGGGGTAGGCGTCTGCGAGCGAAGCCAGAGGCCAAACGCACAAAGCAGTCAGGGTGGCTGCCGTGGCAACCGCGTGTGTCAATTGACGAGCCAGGTAGTTGTTCATGTGTGTCTCCAAAAATTAGCGTTGGCCCATTTGAACCGAGCCGAAAATGGTTTGTGCTTCGCGAGGCATGCAGCGCCAGTATTGCGGACTGGCTTGCACATGGCCATTGAGTGCAGCAGCCGCCTCCCACACCCAACGGGGTTTGTAGAGGAAGGCGCGTGCCATGGCCACCAAATCGGCGTCGCCACGGGCCACGATGTCTTCGGCTTGTTGCGGCGTGGTGATCAAGCCCACGGTCATGGTGGGCATGTTGGTTTTTTGTTTCACCAGTTTGGCAAAGGGCACTTGGTATTCAGGGCCGAGCGCAATTTTTTGCTGCGGGGACACGCCCCCTGAAGAGATGTGCACGAAGTCTGCGCCGGCTTGTTTGAGTTGCAAGGCGAAGTCGGCGGTCTCCTCGGGTGTCCAGCCGCCCTCGACCCAATCAGAAGCAGAGATGCGCATGCCCAAGGTGCCTTGGAAGACGGCACGAACCGCTTGGAATACCTCTTTCGGAAAGCGCGTGCGGCCTTCAAAGTTGCCGCCATACGCATCGGTGCGTTGGTTGGCAATGGGTGACAAAAACTGGTGAATCAAATAGCCATGCGCCCCATGCAATTCAATCGCATCGATGCCGATGGCAGCAGCGCGCTTTGCAGCTTGGACAAAGGCTTCCTTGATGTTGGCGATGTCGGTCAACGACAAAGCGCTGGGCGGTTTTTCTTGGGGCAGCTGTGGAATCGCAGAGGGGCCTTGGGTGGCCCAACCGCCGTGGGCTGGATCTAGCAATTGCCCCCCTTGCCAAGGCGCAGCGCTCGAGCCTTTGCGGCCTGCATGCGCCAGCTGAATACACACAGGCATGTGGGGCGCCAGGCGACGTGCGCGGTTGAGTTTGTCGTCGAGCGCGGCTGCCGTGGCGTCGTCCCACAGGCCCAAGCAAAGGGGCGTGATGCGCGCTTGAGGGGTGACGCCCGTGGCTTCGATGATGAGCATGCCGGCGCCGCTGTTGAGCAGGTTGCCCCAGTGCATCAGATGCCAGTCGCTGGCTTGCCCCTCATGCGCCGAGTATTGGCACATGGGTGCGATGACCGTGCGGTTGGCCAAGCTCAACGGCCCGCGTGGCGAGGCGAGGGTGAATTCAGAAAACAAGTGACTCAAGGGATGCTCCAAAAACAAAAAAGCCTGCGGGTGAGGCAGGCATCGTAATCAGAATGGGCCACGAAGCGTGGCATCTGGGTGACATGGGTTTAACCGAGATCGACCTTGAATTTGTTGGGATCACCTTTGATCAGCTTGGCATCTTCTTTTTGGACTTGTTCTTCGAAATCGCTCAGGCGATGGTTGAGCTGGTCCACGTTGTGCTTGATGCCCGCGACACGGCCATGAAACTCATCCATCATTTTGTCGCGCTTGAGCTTGGCTTCTTGCTGTGCTTGTGTCGGCAAGGTCGGCTTGGCAGCTGCGGCGGGTTTGGCGGCTGGACGTTTGGCGGTGGCGCTCACGGCAGCCGTGGTCGGGGCGTGGGTGATCGGGGCTGTCTTTGTACCGAAATCGACTGTGGCGAGTGACTTGTCGTCCGAGGGGAGGGGCTCGAAATGGTCTTCGATTTTTTCTTGATCCACGCCTTGGTAGTTGATGCCAGGCGGCGCGTCTTCGGGTACCGCTTGACGATTCAGGCTAGCAGCATCACTCGCGATGGTCTGCTGATTTGGCGCAATGTCGGGGGCTGGGTCGAGGGGAGCTCGATGGGTCTCGACGTTGTCCTTCGGCAGGGCTTGCGTGTTGTCCGCCGTGCGGTCGATCGGTACTTGCTGCTGATTCTTGGCTGCAACTTCGGTGGGCAGGGCTGCAGGGTTACTGATGGGTTGTGCAGCTGACAGTGTTTGCGTGTTGTGGGCGGGGCTGTCGTTATCAATGGCCTGCGAATTCGCAACGGGCGCATCGCTGGCCACTCCCTGTTGATTGGCGCTGGACTTCTCTGCGGGCAAGGCCTGTGCGTTGGCACTGCCAGGTTTGTTGGCAAGGGTTTGCTGGTTGTTGGCCACGCTTGCCACCGGAATGTTTTGTACGTTGTCGGCATGTGTGTCGGTGGGGATGGCTTGCTGATTGGCAGACACTGCATCGGTGGCAATGTCTTGCACATTGGGCTTCATCGCAGGTGCGCCGGGGACTGCTTGTGGATTGGCTGCGATGGCATCGCTCGGCACAGCTTGTTTGTTCGGCGCGATCACATCGGTCGTCACGTTTTGCACGTTGGCCTCTGACGGGGGGGCGCTGGCGACGGGCTGATGGTTGGGCGCCACGACATCGACCGGGACACCTTGCACATTGCTGCCAAGCGCTTGCCCTGCAGCGACGGACTGGCGGTTGGCTTCCACCACATCGACGGGCACACCTTGCACGTTGGCGGCGATGCCTTTTTCGCCAGTAATGGTTTGCGTATTGGCCTTGATGGCGGTGTTGCTAACAGCTTGCTTGTTGGCTGCAATCGCTGTGTTGTCAATCGCCTGGACGTTAGGCGCTGTGGCGCTTTCGGTGGCTGCGATTTGTTTGTTGGCCGCTGCTGTGTTGTTTTTGATTTTTTCTAATTTGGCTTTGGCGCTGTCGGATTTCGCCAGGCCGGCATTGGCAAGTTTGCCGCTAGCTTCAACAGGCGCAACGGTGTCTGCAGACGCGAGTGCTTTTTGCTCGAAGGCGAGCTTGCGTGCTTCGGTGTCTTCCTCGTTCGAGGTGACGATATTTTTGGGGGTTTTGGCGTTGCCCGTGTGCTCGGAAACCGACACACTGTGCTTAGAGCCACTTCTGACTATGCCGGAAAAGTCGTCGTCTTTCATATGAGCTGAAGGCGCGCTATCGAGTCAGGACGGTAAGAATTACCGATGGTGCCCGGGGCCGGAATCGAACCGGCACGCCTCGCGGCGGGGGATTTTGAGTCCCCTGCGTCTACCAATTTCACCACCCGGGCACGGGAGAGAAGAGCGATATTATGACACAGTTTTGGTGACGTTTTGAAAACAACCGACGACAAATTGATGTCGCGGCGTGCCATCGCACCCGTGCGCTCAAGAGTTGCCATCAACGAAGATGCCTTTCAACTTCTTCGCATCCAGCAAGTTGGGATCAATTCTCTCGAATACCAACTCGCGAACCACGGCGCCATCCGCGCCCTTGACTTTCAAGTGCAGCGCTTTGTCCTCGTGGTCGATGGAGTAGTTGAGGTCTGTGGCCGTCAATGGTTTTGGTTTTTTATCCGGTTCCGCCTTGACCTGTCGGATGTTCTCTGCGGCTTTGGCGTGGCCCTGTGCGGGCAGCGTCAGGCTCTCTTTGGGTTTTTCCAAAGAGGGCGTTGGAGCAACAGTGACATGGAGGTCAGACATAAGGGCTTGTGCAGAGGTATTGCCTGAGATAGATCGGCACGACATGGCAAAACTTGAGGGGCGATGGCATTTTTTCTTATGGCACAGTACAGGTTATGAGTTCACACCCTATTTATCCAACCCTAGAAGATTCAATCGGTAAGACCCCCTTGGTTGCGCTGCAACGTCTTGGCGTTGCAGAAAACACGCAACGTGGCAATGTGATTTTGGGCAAATTGGAAGGCAACAACCCTGCCGGGTCGGTGAAAGACCGTCCAGCCTTGTCGATGATTCAGCGGGCGCAAGAGCGGGGTGACATTCAGCCTGGCGATACCTTGATTGAAGCCACCTCGGGCAACACGGGCATTGCGTTGGCCATGGCTGCGGCGATCAAGGGTTACCGCATGGTGTTGATCATGCCGGAGGACTTGTCAATCGAGCGCGCCCAAACCATGAAAGCCTTTGGCGCCGAGTTGATCTTGACGCCCAAGAGCGGCGGCATGGAATATGCCCGCGATTTGGCCGAGCGCATGCAAGCTGAGGGCAAAGGCCGTGTGTTGGACCAATTTGCCAACGATGACAACCCCCGCATCCATTACGAAACCACGGGTCCTGAGCTGTGGAACGACACCCACGGTCGCATCACGCATTTCGTCAGTGCCATGGGCACGACCGGCACCATCACGGGCGTCTCTCGGTATTTGAAAGAGAAGAACTCAGCCATTCGCATCATTGGCGCCCAGCCCTCCGAGGGCTCGCGCATCCCTGGTATTCGCAAATGGCCGCAAGAGTATTTGCCCAAAATCTACGATGCCAAGAACGTGGACGAGTTGGTCTATGTCAGCCAAGACGATGCCGAAGACATGTGCCGTCGCCTAGCGCGCGATGAAGGCATCTTCGCGGGGATCTCTGCTGCAGGCGCCTGTTGGGTTGCGATGCAAATTGCGCAGCAGGTAGAGAATGCCACGATTGCGTTTATCGTCTGTGATCGAGGTGATCGTTATTTGTCGACAGGAGTGTTTCCCGCATGAACATCGATCTAGAAATTGATACGCGCGGGCTCAACTGCCCATTGCCCATCTTGAAAGCCAAAAAAGCGTTGGCGGGGATGGAGAGCGGTCAGGTGCTCAAAGTGGTGTCGACCGACACAGGCTCCGTGCGCGACTTTGTGGCCTTTGCCAAGCAGACCGGCAATGAGCTGTTGTCGCAAACCACCGAAGGCAGCGACTTCATTCACGTCCTCAAGCGACGTTGAGTTGCTTGAGGTAGTCGCGGAATTCGGCGCTGACTTCTGCGTGTTGCAACGCCAGTTCGACCGTGGCTTGCAAGAAGCCTTGTTTGCTGCCGCAGTCGTAGCGCTTGCCTTGGTAGGCATAGGCAAATACTTTTTGGCTGGCTAACAAACCCGCAATACCGTCGGTGAGTTGAATTTCGCCTTGTACGCCGCGGCCACCAGCGCGGATGCAGTCAAACACCTGAGGCGTCAAGATGTAGCGACCCGCCACCGTGGTGCGCGAGGGCGCGACTTCGGCCTTGGGCTTCTCGACCATTTTCTGAATATCAACCAGACCGTCGCCGACATCCACACCGGCCACCACACCATAGCGATGCACGTGTTCCAAAGGCACGTCCTGCACGGCCAACACCGAGGCGTGGGTGCGTGCAAACACATCGGCCATTTGCTTCAATACGCCTGGGCCGCCGGGTGTGCCGCGCATCAAGTCGTCGGCGAGCAAGACCGCAAAGGGCTCGTCGCCCACGAGTTGTTCGGCGCACAGCACCGCGTGGCCTAACCCCAAGGCGCGGGCTTGGCGCACATACACGCACTGCATGTCGTCAGGTTGCACGCTGCGCACGATGTCGAGCAAGGCTTGCTTGCCAGCCGCTTCAAGCTCGTTTTCGAGTTCGTAAGCGGTGTCGAAGTGGTCTTCGATTGAGCGCTTGCTGCGACCGGTGACAAAAATCATTTCACGGATACCAGCCTCATAGGCCTCTTCCACCGCATATTGAATCAGCGGCTTGTCGACCACGGGCAGCATTTCTTTGGGGCTGGCCTTGGTGGCCGGCAAGAAGCGTGTGCCCATGCCTGCGACAGGGAAGACGGCTTTGGTGAGCTTGGTTTTCATGGGGTTACTTTCCCAGTTTGGTGAGCTGCTCTTGCACCTTGTGCAAGGTGGCGGTGAATTCGGCCACGCGTTTTTTGGCTTCTTCAATCACAGCGGGGGGCGCTTTGGCCACGAAGGCTTCGTTGCTGAGCTTGGAGCCTGCCTTGGTGATTTCGTTTTGCAAGCGATCCACTTCTTTGCCCAAACGAATTTTCTCGGCGGCCACATCCACTTCGATGAACAAGCACACGCGCAGCTCACCGATCACGGCCACAGGTGCGGCTTGCGCCGCGCCAGACCAAGCGGCTTCGTCGTCAAACACCTTGACTTCACTGAGCTTGGCCAAGGCCTGCAACACCGGGGCCACACCTTGCATGAAGGCGTGCTCTTCGGCATTGGCCGCCAAGGCAAACAACGGCATGCGCGTGGCGGGCGACACGCCCATTTCGCCACGCAAATTGCGGCAAGCGTCGACCAATGATTTCACGCGTGCCACGTAGGCTTCGGCCTGCTCGTCGATGCGCTCGGGTTGGCTCACAGGGTAAGCCGCAATGCTGATGGAGGCAGTGGTGTCACTCGCTTTGACGCGGCCTGCGACCACCGCCACGGTTTGCCACAGTTCTTCGGTGATGAAGGGCGTGATGGGGTGGGCCAAACGCAGAATGGTTTCGAGTGTGCGAATCAGGGTGCGGCGGGTGGCACGTTGTTGTGCCTCGTTGCCGGTGTTGATTTGTACCTTGGCGATTTCCAAATACCAATCGCAGAACTCGTTCCAGACGAAGTCGTAAATCGTGTTGGCGACGTTGTCGAGGCGGTATTCAGCAAAGCCTTTGGCCACATCGGCTTCCACGCGTTGCAACTTGGAGACGATCCAGCGGTCGGCTTGGCTGAAGCTCAGGTAGCCGTGGACAGGACCACCGACGGCGCATTCTTCTTTGGTGTGCTCTTTCAAGCCGCAGTCTTGGCCTTCGCAGTTCATCAAGACAAAGCGTGACGCGTTCCACACCTTGTTGCAGAAATTGCGATAGCCCTCGCAGCGTTTGCTGTCGAAGTTGATGCTGCGACCGAGTGTGGCCATCGCTGCAAACGTGAAACGCAGCGCATCGGCACCGTAGGCGGGAATGCCTTCTGGGAATTCTTTTTCGGTTTGTTTGCGCACCTTGGGCGCTGTCTCGGGTTTGCGCAAACCTTGCGTGCGCTTCTCGAGCAAAGGCTCGAGGGTGATGCCGTCGATCAAGTCCACAGGGTCGAGCACGTTGCCTTCGGACTTGCTCATCTTCTTTCCTTGCGCGTCGAGCACCAAGCCGTGGATGTACACATGCTTGAACGGCACGCGGCCGGTGAAGTGCGTGGTCATCATGATCATGCGGGCGACCCAGAAGAAGATGATGTCGTAGCCCGTGACCAACACGCTGCTTGGCAAGTACAGGTCGTAATCGGGTGATTTGTCGGGCCAGCCCATGGTGCTGAACGGCACCAAGGCCGATGAGTACCACGTGTCGAGCACGTCTTCATCGCGCTTCAAAGTTTTGCCTGGCGCTTTGGCTTGTGCTTCTGCTTCGTCACGCGCCACGTACACGTTGCCGTCTTCGTCGTACCACGCAGGGATTTGGTGGCCCCACCACAGCTGACGGCTGATACACCAGTCTTGGATGTTGTTCATCCACTGGTTGTAGGTGTTGACCCAGTTCTCGGGCACAAAACTCACCTGGCCCGATTGCACGGCGTCGATGGCTTTTTGCGCAATGCTCTTGCCGGTGGCGTCGCCTTGGCCCACTTGGTTCATGGCGACAAACCATTGGTCGGTCAGCATGGGCTCAATCACTTGGCCGGTGCGTGCGCAGCGCGGCACCATGAGTTTGTGTTTCTTCACTTCGACCAACGCGCCGGCGGCTTCGAGGTCGGCCACCACGGCCTTGCGTGCCACGAAGCGGTCGAGACCGCGGTATTTTTCGGGCGCGTTGTTGTTGATGGTGGCGTCGAGGTGGAGCACGCAGATCATGTCCAGCTTGTGGCGCTGCCCCACAGCGTAGTCATTGGTGTCGTGGGCAGGGGTGACCTTGACCACGCCGGTGCCGAAGGCTTTGTCGACATATTCATCCGCGATCACGGGAATGGTGCGGTTGCACAAAGGCAAATGGACTTGCTTACCGATCAGCGCGCTGTAGCGTTCGTCTTCGGGGTGCACCATCACGGCCACGTCGCCCAGCAGGGTTTCAGGGCGGGTGGTGGCGACAGTCACAGAACCTGAACCATCGGCCAAGTCATACCGGATGTGCCACATCGAGCCGTCTTCTTCCTCGCTCTCGACTTCGAGGTCGGACCCCGCGCTCATCAGCACCGGGTCCCTGTTGACCAAGCGCTTGCCGCGGTAACTCAGGCCTTGCTCATAGAGCTGCACAAAGGTTTCGGTGACAGTTTTGGACAGCTTGGGGTCCATCGTGAAGTATTCGCGACTCCAGTCCACGCTGTCGCCCATGCGGCGCATTTGGCTGGTGATGGTGCTACCCGATTCTTCTTTCCACTCCCACACCTTGCTCACAAAATTTTTGCGGGCTTCTGCGGGGCTGGTGCCCATGTCGTGGCGGCTGATGCCTTTGGCTTGCAGCTGGCGCTCGACCACGATTTGCGTGGCGATGCCGGCGTGGTCGGTGCCGGGAATCCAAGCGGTGTTGAAGCCCGACATGCGGTGGTAGCGCGTCAACGAGTCCATGATGGTTTGGTTGAACGCATGCCCCATGTGCAGGGTGCCTGTCACGTTGGGTGGGGGCAATTGGATGGCGAAGGCGGGCGCGTCTGCCGCAGGGGTGCCGGTGCCACGGAAGCCGGCCACGCCGTAGCCGCGTTTCTCCCACTCGGGGCCCCAGTGGGCTTCGAGGGCGGCGGGTTCGAACGATTTGGACAGGCGCTCAAGGCCGGGTTGTTCGAGAGGCGTGGTGGGCGTGTTGCTCATGGGGGACTTTGACAAATAAAAAAGCGTGCAAGCAAGTAGCACGTGAGCCAAAAGGGCTAACCCTGCATTTTACCTAGGGGGAGGGTATGGCCACCCCATAATTCAGGCTTGTTTCTGACGCCCGTGAGTTGCGCCCTATGCTGTTTTTGCTCTCTCCCGCCAAAGCCCTTGATTACGACACGCCCGCTGGCGACGTGCCGCACACCCAGCCCTTGTTTGTGCAGCAGGCGGCGGCGTTGATCGACATCTTGAAAGACCAATCGCCCCAAGACATCGCCAGCCTGATGAGTTTGAGCGACGCGTTGGCCAGCCTGAATGTGGCGCGTTATCAAGCGTGGCGGCCGAAGTTCACCGCTCAAAATTCAAAGCAAGCGGTGCTGGCCTTCAATGGCGATGTCTACGAAGGTTTGGATGCAAAGACCTTGAAGCCCAAAGACCTCGCGTGGGCCCAAGACCATGTGGCGATTTTGAGCGGTCTGTATGGTGTGTTGCGCCCGCTCGATTGGATGCAACCCTACCGTTTGGAAATGGGCACGGCCTTGGCCAATGGCCACGGCAACAACTTGTACAAATTTTGGGGCACGCAAATTGCCGAGTATTTGAACGAGCGTTTGCGCGGGGAGGCGGAGCCCCTCATCGTCAACTTGGCCTCGCAAGAGTATTTCAAATCGGTCGACCGCAAAACACTGAAAGCGCGCGTGGTTGAGTGCGTGTTTGAAGACTACAAAGGCGGCAAATACAAAGTCATCAGTTTCAACGCCAAGCGCGCGCGCGGTTTGATGACGCGCTACGCAGTGACGCACCAAATCAAAACGCCCAAGGGTTTGGAAGGCTTCAATTTGGAGGGCTATGCGTTTGACGCTGCCGCGTCTGAGCCCGACCGCAAGGTGTTCCGCCGCAAATTGGACTGAGGCTGTTGTATGAATACCCCTGAACAATCGCAACTGGGCAAGTCGTCAACGTACGTGGACCAATACGATGCGTCGCTGCTGTTTCCGATTCCGCGTCAAACCAAGCGCGATGAAATTGGCATCACCGGCCAGCCGCCATTCTTTGGTGCCGATTTGTGGACCGCTTACGAGCTGAGTTGGCTCAATCCACGCGGTAAACCCCAAGTGGCGCTGGCGCGCATCACGGTGCCGGCGGAGTCGACGCACATCATTGAGAGCAAATCGTTCAAGCTCTACTTGAACAGCTTCAACAACACCCGCATCGCCGATGTGTCTGAGTTGCAAAGCCGTTTGCGCCATGATCTGAGCGCTGCCATTTGGCACGGCGCCACCGTGCAAGCCAGTGTCGGCGTGCAGCTGGTGTTGCCAGAGAACTTTGATCGCGAACCGGTGCACGAGCTCGATGGCCTCAGCCTCGACCGCTTGGATTTGGAGTGCGACGACTACCAACCCAACCCCGCGCTGCTGACAGCCAATACCCATGAAGCGCCCGTCACTGAGACGCTGACCAGCAATTTGTTGAAGAGCAATTGTTTGGTCACGGGGCAGCCCGATTGGGGCAGTGTGCGCATCAGCTACACCGGTCCGCAAATTGACCAAGCGGGCTTGCTGCGTTACATCGTGAGTTTCAGAAACCACAACGAATTTCATGAGCAATGCGTGGAGCGGATCTTCATGGACATCACGCGGCAATGCCAACCGTTGCGCCTTGAGGTGTATGCGCGCTACACGCGTCGCGGGGGATTGGACATCAACCCGTGGCGCACCAGCCATCCGCAAGCGGTGCCCACGAATGTGCGCACGGCACGGCAGTAAGCGTGCGGGCGCAGGCGCGACGTCAGTCCGGCAAGTCGTCAAACAGCGGCGCGGTGTAAGGCGTCGCGGTTTCTTCGGTGTGTAGCCCTTGGGCCTGCCAGTCTTCCAGTTTCATCAGTGAGCCGACGCGCACACCCAGCAAGCGCAAGCGGCGCTCTAACCCCACGCGTTTGAGGCACTGGCCTGCCGCTTCGCGAATGGCTGGGGCATCGGCGGTGTAGGTGGTCAGGGTTTGGTCGCGCGTGACGCTTTGAAAGTTGTCGTAGCGCAGCTTGATGCCGATGGTTTTGCCCACATAGCCTTTGCGCGCCAAATCGGCCGCGACTTGTTGGCACAAGCGGGTGAAGATACGGCTCAGCTCGTCGCGGTCGCGCACCGCATGCAGGTCGCGCTCGAAGGTGGTTTCACGGCTGAGGCTCACCGGCTCGCTCTCGGTTTCCACGGGGCGGTCGTCTTTGCCGTGCGCGGCATCGTGCAGCCAAGCACCATAACTTTTGCCGAAGGTGGCCATCAGCCACAGGCGGTCGCGCTGCGCCAAGTCGCCAATCGTGTGGATGTCGTGGGTGGCCAGTTTGGCTTCAGCTTTGGGACCAATGCCATTCACCTTGCGGCAGGGCAGGGGCCAGATCAACGTTTCTAAATCCTCGGGTTGGACGATGGAGATGCCATTGGGTTTGTTGAACTCACTCGCCATCTTGGCCAGCAGTTTGTTGGGGGCCACGCCCACCGAGCAGGTCAAGCCGGTGTCGTCAAAGATGGCTTTTTGAATCAAGCGTGCCAACACACGCCCACCCTCGCGTTGCCCTCCGGGCACGTGGGTGAAGTCGATGTAGACCTCGTCGACGCCGCGGTTTTCCATCACTGGGGCGATCTCGGTGATGATGGTTTTGAAGCGCTGCGAATAGTGGCGGTATTGGTCAAAGTCCACCGGCAACAAAATCGCATCGGGGCAGAGTTTGGCCGCCTTCATGACGCCCATGGCCGAGCCCACGCCGAACTGTCGCGCCGCGTAGGTGGCGGTGGTGATGACCCCGCGACCGGTGTAGCCCGAGAGGCGCGGAAAGAAATCCAGCGGGATTTCGTGCAAGTTGTCCTCGGACCACGGGTGCTCCGGATGCGCTGCTTGCAAGCGTTCGATCAAGTTGTCTTCACGGCGGCGTCCGCCACCAATCACCACCGGCAAGCCTTTGAGTTGCGGGTAACGCAGCAGCTCGACCGAGGCGTAAAAAGCGTCCATGTCGAGGTGCGCGATGCGGCGCGCAAGCGGTGGGGTGGGAGTGGGCGAGGTCACAAGTCAGAAGCATAATCGCAGCCAACTTGTCACCCCTAGGAGATCACCATGCCGACCATCCGCGTTGAACTGCTTGAAGGCCGCACCCCCGAGCAAAAGAAAGAACTGGCCCAAGCCTTTACCCAAGCCTGTGCCCAAACTTTGGGCAGCAAGCCCGAGAGCGTGGACGTGTTGTTCTTTGATGTGGCCCGCCAAGATTGGGCCACTGGCGGCGTGCCCTGGAGCGAAAAGTAAGCGCGTTTAAATCGCTTTTTTCACCAACGCACCTTGGAACAACCAAGGCTGTTGGGGCTTGCCGTTTAACGGGCCACGGTCTTTGTTTTCCACACTCAGTCCCAAGCTGCGCGCACCTTCCAGGGCTTGCGTGGGCACATCGAGCTGCGTGGTTTTGTAGCGGCTGGTGAGGACGCCCAGCAAACGCGGTGCATCTCCCTCGGCCAGCGCCCACACATGCAGGCTTTGCTCGCGGCCTTCTTTGACCTCGTTCAAGCGTTGCACCATCAGCTTCTGTGTCTGCGGGTCATACGTCATCAGCATGGCGGGTTGTTGCGCGTCGTCCAACAGCACCGACACCTCTCGCACCTGTGGGACTTCGATCAGCTTGGCTTCGAGGTGTTGAATCTGCGCCTTGAATTGCTCGTACATGCTGGCGCTGAAAGCCCAGCCGATGAACAGCACCAGGGCTAAAAAAATACTCAGGACGCGCCACCAAGCGCTGACGCCGCTGGCTGAAGAAGAGGTGTCTTGACTCATGCGGTAGGGAAGGTGCCGGGCAACAAGATGTTGGTGTTGACGTTTTGGATGTTGGTATGGCCGCAGAAGGCCATGGTGACATCGAGTTCTTTGTGGATGATTTGCAGCGCTTTGCTCACGCCTGCTTCACCCATAGCGCCCAAGCCGTAGACCATGGCGCGGCCAATCAAGGTGCCGCGTGCGCCCAAGGCCCAAGCCTTCAGCACGTCTTGGCCGGAGCGAATGCCACCGTCCATCCACACTTCGATTTGGTCACCCACGGCGGCGACGATGGGGGGCAGCGCTTCGATGCTGGATTGCGCACCGTCCAATTGGCGACCGCCGTGGTTGCTGACCACGATGGCATCGGCACCACTTTGCACCGCGAGCTTGGCGTCTTCCACATCTTGGATGCCTTTGAGGATCAGCTTGCCACCCCACTGGGCTTTGACCCAAGCCACGTCCTCCCACGACAAGCGGGGATCGAACTGCTCGTTGGTCCAGGAGGCCAGCGACTTCATGTTGCTCACGCCTTTGACGTGACCGACCAAGTTGCCAAAGGTGTGACGGCGTGTACCGGCCATGCCCAAGCACCAACGCGGCTTGGTCATCAGGTTGATGATGTTGGCGATGGTGGGGCTGGGTGGGGCGGTCAAGCCGTTTTTCAAGTCTTTGTGGCGTTGGCCAATCACTTGCAAATCGAGCGTCAGCACCAAGGCGCTGCACTTGGCTTTGCGAGCACGCTCAATCATGTTGGCCATGGCCTCGCGGTCGCGCATCATGTAGAGCTGGTACATGAAGGGCGAGGTGGTGTGCGCCGCCACATCTTCCATCGAGCAGATGCTCATGGTGGAGAGGATGAAGGGGATGCCAAACTTTTCGGCCGCACGCGCGGCTTTGATTTCGCCATCCGCACTTTGCATGCCGGTGAGGCCGACGGGCGCGATGGCCACGGGCATCTTCACATCGAGACCGACCATTTTTGTGGCGGTGCTACGGTTTTCCATGTTTACCGCCACGCGTTGACGCAGCTTGATTTTTTGGAAATCCGCCTCATTGGCGCGGTACGTGCCCTCGGTCCAACTGCCGGAATCGGCGTAGTCGTAGAACATGCGGGGCACGCGTTTCTCGGCCAAAACGCGCAAGTCTTCGATGTTGGTGATCACGGGCATGGGGGTCTCCTAAATTTGAGACGCATGGTAGCCCGAGTGCTGGCTACCCCCTGTGAAGAGTGCGACAGCAGGGATGAAAAAATTTAAACCTTGCGGCTCACAGCGCCTGCACCACCACTTGGGGCAGCAATCGGTGCACGTCTGAGGCTTGCGCCAACGCAGTACCCGGGGCGAGCAAGGCCGCGGCGCCTGCCGCCATGCCGAATTGAAAGGCCTTGAGCAAGGGGTCGCCACGGCTCAGTGCCCACACCATGCCCGCCACAAAGCTGTCGCCAGCGCCAATGGTCGTCTGCACCTCCACCGCAAGGCCATGTGCACGCCAGCTTTCCGTGGCGCTCACCACCATCGCCCCCTCCGCGCCCAAAGACACGGCGACGATTTCAGCTTGGCCGCTTTGAATGAGGTGCCGTGCAGCTTGTACTTGCGCGTCCTCATCAGGCAAGGCTTGACAGGTCAAGTCGCGCAGTTCACGTAAGCTGGGTTTGCACAGATACACACCCACCTTCAAGGCTTCGGCCAGTGCGGGGCCGCTGGCATCGAGCACCACGCGTACGCCATGCGCTTTGGCGATCTGCGCCAGGCGCGCATAAAAGTTGTCGGGAATGTTCGGCGCCAAGCCACCGCTGAGGACCAAGAACTGTTGGGGCAGGTGTTGTGCCACATAGTCGAAGCCAGCCTCGTACTCAACGGCGCTCACCTGTGGGCCTGGCAACACAAAGCGATAGTCGTGGCCACTGCTGGTTTCGTGCACCGAAAAACTCTCTCGGGTTTCTTCGGCAATCGGCATCACATGGCAGCGCACTTTTTCGGCGCTCATGAGCTCGTGGTGACGCTCGCCGGTGACGCCCCCCGCCAGATACACAGCCACGCTGTGGGCGCCTAGGCGGTGCAGCACGCGCGCCACATTCACACCGCCACCGCCTGGGTGTTTGATGACGGGCCCACAGCGCATCTTGTGGGTGTCACTGACCCGGTCGATGGTGGTCAGCACGTCGAGTGCAGGGTTCAGGGTGACGGTGAGGATGTCGGTCATGCGTGGCTCAATGCGGCAGTATGGTCGCCGCCTATTTTGTCCTGCCTGCTCAAAGCACGCGGGTTAACAAATTGCCATCATGGATCATTTGCTGCAAAAAAGTAGCGTCGCCAAGGCCGTGCGCTGCGCTGTAGCTGATGCCATTGAATGTGATGGAGACATCTGTTCCGCTGGTATTGCCGTTGGCGTCGAGGTTCAGCTTCAGCACATTGCCACCCGCATCTGCGAGGGTCACGAACTGAGCAATCGTGCTGTCTGTTGCGCCATCCAACAGGTGTGCGATATCCAGTACATCGCCTCCGACACCAAGTGTGAAATCGGTGAGGGTGTCGTGGCCTTCGTTGGTGAAGCTGTAGCGAAATACATCCATGCCAGAGCCCCCCGTCAGCACGTCGTTGCCGGCACCACCTACCAAGGTGTCTGCGAATGCGGAACCCGTCATCGCATCGGCGCCCCCCAGTCCATGCATGACCTTTCCTGTGGTTGCGGTGCTTTGGTTTAGCGTGTCGTTCAGCGCATTTCCACCGACCACAACGCCGGCTAGCAAGGTGCCATCTACCGTCCACCCGAAGGTGCTGATGAGGTATTGCCGCGCGGTGGCGTCGGTGTAGGTTTGGGTGCCCAAGCCGAGTGACACACCGCTTCGCAATGCGGTCTCTCCTGAGGCGGTGTCGACGTCGGACCAACCTGCCAAGAGCTTGTCGACGTTGGTCGTGGACATGCCGCTGTTGGTGAGAAAACTGGTGGCCGTAGTGACCGACGCGACGTTCCATTGCCCGATGTCTTGATCGAATGCGGTGGCATTGCGAAACATGTTGCTCATGTTGGTGACATGGCCTGTTTCCCAGCTGCCTATGTTTTGGTTGAAGGTCGAGGCAGTCAGAAACATGGTGGCCATGTTGGTCACCAAGCGCGTGTCCCACTGGCCAATGTCTTGGTTGAATGCGAAGGCGTTGGTGAACATGCCGGACATGCTGGTCACATTGCCCGTGTCCCAGTGCCCAATGTCCTGATTGAAATAGATTGCCGTGCTGAACATGCCAGACATCGACTTGACGTTGTGTGTGTTCCAGCTGCCAATGTTTTGGTTGAAGGGCGTGCCGCCCAGCATTCCGTTCATGTTGGTCACCTGTCCGGTATCCCATGCCCCGATGTCCTGATTGAATTGGGAATCGAGGAACATATTGGCCATCGTGGTGACACGACGGGTATCCCAGCCACCGATGTTTTGGTTGAAGGTGGTGTTGGTAAAAAATGCATTCGATGCAAGGGTGACGTTGGACACATCGAGTTGCGTGATGTCCGTCACAAACGAGGTGCTTCGAAAGGCGGCGCTGATCGTGGTGGCGTTTTCAGCCAGTGCATTCGGGTTGCCGTTGGCGTCTGTGAAGGCGCCTGCCACAACATCCACAGCAATGTTGCTCGCGGTTTCAGCAAACGCAGGTGTGACAGTCAATGTGTATTGCGTCGGGTTCACCCTCGTCAAAGTTCCAGCCGTGCCGTTGGCCACCTTGATGCTGGCCAGCGTGAAATTGGCCGGTGCTTCGCTGAAGTTGAAGGTAATCACTCCTGCGCTTCCGTCGCCCAAAATCGTGACAGTGGGGGGAACGGTGTCGAGGGTGATCGTGGGGGCTGAAGCTGCGGCACCGGCGTTGCCCGCAGCATCGCCATAACTGTTAGCTGCCACGGTGATGCTGGCCGTGCCAGTGGCAAGGTTTGCCGTGGGTGTGAAGGTGGCGGTGTAGATTGAGCCTGAGCCACTGATCGCGCTCAAGGTGCCGCCTGACACGATGACATCGCCGGCGGTGCCGTCCCACACAAAATCGCTGATGGGTTCGCTGAACGTGAAAGTGATCGTGGCGGTTTCGCCAGCCCGTACAGCGGTCTTGTCGCTGGTGATAACGAGGGAAGGCGCTAATGTGTCTGGGGAAATGACAGGTGGGGTCACCACAGGCGGGGTGGCAACAGGTGGAGGAATGACTGTGTTGGCAGTGGTTCCCGCAAGGGCGATCACTGCACCGCCGAACAGCCAACCGCCATCCCAAACAACCAGGGGAGCCGAGTCGCTGAGTTGTGCGATCGAGGCTTCACTGGGGTCGAGTGCGGCATAGCTGACGTAGTGACCGGCGTCGCTGATGCCAAAAATTGGGTTATCGGACGCCTCGAAGTTCTGCAACAGAATTTCGACGTCACTGCCTTGAGAACCCGTGACTTGAATCAAGAGGTCTTTGCCGGTTTTTTTGAGTGAGACTCTTGGAGGCGCTGCTCCGGTGGCAGCGTCGATCAGTTCGACAGTCGCCTTCGGCGCCATGGCAATTTGAAAAATCTTGCCAGAGGTGACTGAATACGCCAAAGTTTCTTGGTTCGCGAGGTGTAACCTCAAAGTGAGAACGTGAAGGGCAGTCATCCAGCCAGTATCACGGCCAAGACCAGTCAAACCTGGGCGGTGACCATTTATTCAGCGAAGTCACTTACTGTATTTGTTATCAACGGCTGCTATCTGGCGACAAAACCGGCTGTGAAAGTGAAAATTGCAAAGGCGGTTGTTTGCCTTCAGCCCAACCGTGCGTGGTGGCGTGCAATTTGTGCACGCACTTGCACCGGGGCAGTGCCGCCTAAGGTGCTGCGGGCGTTGAGTGAGCCGTGCAGGCTCAAACAGTCGTAGACGTCTTTCTCGATCGACGCATGGAAGCCTTGCAACACGTTGAGGGGCAGCTCTGACAGGTCGCAGTTGTGGCTCGCGGCGGCTTTGACGGCATGGGCCACCGTTTCATGTGCATCGCGAAACGGCAGGCCCTTTTTGACCAAGTAGTCGGCCAAGTCGGTGGCGGTGGCGTAGCCTTTTTTGGCGGCGTCTTCCATGGCTTGGGCATTGACGGTGATGCCGCCTTCTTTTAAGCCCGTGGCGGGGTTGACTTGACCGCCCACCATTTCACTGAAGATGCGCAGCGTGTCTTTGAGCGTGTCCACGGTGTCAAACAAAGGCTCTTTGTCTTCTTGGTTGTCTTTGTTGTAGGCCAGGGGTTGGCCTTTCATCAAGGTGATGAGGCCCATCAAATGGCCCACCACGCGGCCAGTTTTGCCGCGTGCGAGTTCGGGTACATCAGGGTTTTTCTTCTGCGGCATGATCGAACTGCCAGTGGTGAAGCGGTCGGCAATCTTGATGAACCCAAAGTTTTGGCTCATCCACAAAATCAATTCCTCACTGAAGCGGCTGATGTGCACCATGCACAGGGACGCGGCAGCGGTGAACTCGATCGCGAAGTCGCGGTCGCTCACGCCATCCAAGCTGTTTTGACAGACCTGGGGTTGGCCATGCTCGTCGACCATGCCCAAGGTGCGCGCCACACGCTCGCGGTCCAGGGGGTAGGTGGTGCCGGCCAAGGCGGCGCTGCCCAAGGGCAAGCGGTTGGTACGGCGACGCACGTCTTGCATGCGCTCGGCGTCGCGCGCAAACATTTCGACGTAGGCCAACAGGTGGTGCGCAAAGCTCACCGGCTGGGCCACTTGCAAATGGGTGAAGCCGGGCAGGATGACATCGACGTTTTGCTCGGCAACAGTCACAAGCGACTTTTGCAGATCGACCAAGAGGTCGATGATCAGGTCCATCTCGCCGCGCAACCACAAGCGCACATCGGTAGCCACTTGGTCGTTGCGGCTGCGACCAGTGTGCAGGCGTTTGCCAGCGTCGCCCACCAATTGGGTCAGGCGCGCTTCGATGTTCAGGTGCACGTCTTCCAGGTCGAGCTTCCACTCGAATTGACCGGTTTCAATCTCGGTCCAAATCTGGGCCATGCCTTTTTGAATCGCGGCATGGTCGTCTTTGCCGATGATGCCTTGCTGGCTCAGCATCTCGGCATGAGCCAAACTGCCTGTGATGTCGGCTTGCCACAAGCGCTTGTCAAAGAACACGCTGGCGGTGTAGCGCTTGACCAACTCGCTCATGGGTTCAGAAAACAGCGCCGACCACGCTTGGGATTTTTTATCGAGTTGGTTTGTAGACATAGGCATTGATTTTATCGGGAGCGGACACTGGCGCTCAGGCCCCGCTTGCCAGAGGCCCCTGCTAACATTTGCAGCTACTGAAGTCGCCGCATTAGCTGTGGTGGCTGCCCCTGCCCTGAATAGTGAGTCTTGTTGTGTCCACTCCCGCCACGTCCCCTGTTTCTCTGACCATCGCCACCCGTGAGAGCCGTTTGGCCCTGTGGCAAGCCGAGCATGTCAAAGCTTTGCTTGAGCAGCAGGGCCATGCCGTGACGCTGTTGGGCATGACCACGCAGGGCGACCAAATCTTGGACCGCTCCCTCAGCAAAGTGGGTGGCAAAGGCCTGTTTGTCAAAGAGCTCGAAGTGGCCTTGGAAGAGGGTCGTGCCAACTTAGCGGTGCACTCGCTCAAAGACGTGCCGATGGACTTGCCCGAAGGATTCGATCTGGCTTGTGTGATGACCCGCGAAGATCCGCGTGACGCATGGGTGTCATCCACCTACGCGCACCTCAATGACTTGCCGCAGGGCGCGGTGGTGGGCACTTCCAGCCTACGTCGCACCGTGCTGCTGCGTGCTTTGCGCCCTGACTTGAAGATCGAGCCTTTACGCGGCAACCTCGATACCCGTTTGCGCAAGCTCGACGAAGGCCAGTACGACGGCATTGTGTTGGCCGCCGCCGGTTTGAAGCGTTTGGGTTTGGGGGCGCGGATTCGCCATATTTTTGAGACCACCGAGATGCTGCCTGCCGCCGGGCAGGGTGCTTTGGGCATTGAAGTGCGCAGCAACCGTGCCGACGTGGCGCACGCCTTGGCGCCCTTGGCCGATGCCGCCACTTGGTTGACGGTGACAGCTGAACGTGCGGTCAGCCGCGCCATGGGGGGCAGTTGCTCGATGCCCTTGGCCGCCCATGCCACCCTGACCGACGGGGTGTTGCATTTGCAGGCCGCTTGGGGCGACCCGAACGGCGCGCCCGGCTTGGTGCGTGCAGCGCTCAAACAAGAATTGGATGTGGCGGACCCCGCTTCTCGCGCCGCGGCCAACCAACTGGGCGACGCGGTAGCGGCTCAATTGCGCGCACAAGGCGCGCACTGAGCAGGGCCGCTCGCGATGCGCGTCGTCATCACCCGACCCGCTGGCGATGCATCCGCGTGGGTGCAGGCTGTGCAAAGCGCGGGGCACTCGGCCATCGCGTTGCCATTGATTGACGTGGGGCCAGCCACGCACATCCAACCCGTGACACAAGCGTGGCATCGTTGGGCTGAATGGGGTGCAGTGATGTTTGTCAGTGCTCAAGCCGTGCGTTATTTTTTCGAACAACAACCGCGTGATGACACCGCCCACACAGCGGCTGTGGGGCCACGATGCTGGGCCACAGGCCCAGGCACGCACAAGGCCTTGCGCGAGGCGGGTGTGCCAGAGTCCTGGATCTACAGTCCCAGCGCAGATGCCGCGCAGTTTGATTCCGAAGCCCTGTGGCAGCGCGTCGGTGGGCAGGTCACTGCGGGTCAGCAGGTGCTGATCGTGCGCGGCCACGATGCAGATGAGGCTGCCGGTCAAGCCCACGCGCAGACAGGCACAGGCCGCGATTGGTTGGCTCAGCAACTACAAGCCGCGGGCGCTTCTGCTCACTTTGTGGTGGCCTATGAGCGCCGACGACCCCACTGGACTGCCGAGCAACTGGCCACGGCGTGCCAGGCGGCCCAAGACGCCAGTGTGTGGTGCTTCAGCAGTTCGCAGGCCATTCGCCACTTGGGCTTGGCCTTACCCTTCCAAAACTGGGCCCAGGCCCGTTGCATCGCCACCCATGCCCGCATTGCCGAGGCGGCGCAGGCCCTGGGTTTTGGAGAGGTGCATCTCGCGCGGCCCAGCGTGGGGGATGTGTTGCGCTCATTAGAATCGCTGGCATGAAGCCAGAGCACGCCGACCCCACTCACACCCCTTCCTCCGTCGTCATGATTCCGACGGCCAGCAACAAATGGCTGATGCGTGGCATCGCGGCCTTGGCCGTGATCGGTGCGGTGGGGTCTGGTCTGATGTGGGCCAAACTCTCGGGCATTCAAGAACAACTGGCGCGTCAAAGCGCTGACACAGGCAGTCAGGCCGTGGAGGCTCGCGTGACCTCCAAGCAAGCCGAAGAATTGGCCCGTGAAACCGCAGCACGTTTGGCGGTGACCGACGCCAAGCTCAGCGAAGTTTCTTTGCAGCGTACCCAACTGGAAGAGTTGATGCAGAGCCTGTCGCGCTCGCGTGACGAGAACTTGGTGGTCGACATCGAGTCCGCCATCCGTTTAGCCCAACAACAAGCACAACTCACTGGTAGCGTGCAGCCTTTGTTGGCGGCGCTCAATTCGGCCGAACAGCGTTTGACCAAAGTGGCGCAACCGCGATTGGCGCCTGTGCTGCGCGCGGTGACGCGCGACATCGAACGCATCAAGGCCACGGCTGTGGCCGACACACCCGCGATGTTGTTGAAGTTAGATGAGCTGGTGCGTGAGGTCGATACCTTGCCACTGTTGAATGCTGTCGGCAAGGTCGTGGCTGAGGCGCCTGCACCCGTGGCCCCAGCCACCAGTTGGGCCAAAGCCATCAGCATGAGTTGGTGGGAGAAGGTGCTGTCTGACATATGGGACGATGCCAAGGGCTTGATCCGTGTGAGCCGCATTGACCGACCCGAAGCCACGATGCTGGCGCCTGACCAAGGCTTTTTTGTGCGCGAGAACTTGAAGCTGCGGCTGCTCAATGCCCGCTTGGGTCTGTTGGCGCGTCACTTTGACGCAGTGCAATCAGACATGAAGCAAGCCGCAGACGATCTGAACCGTTACTTCGACATGCAAACCCGTCAAGGTCAAACCACCTTGGCGCTGGCGCGCGAGGTGTTAGGCCAAGCCAAACACATTGAGATTCCGCGGGTCGACGACACCTTGGCGGCGCTCACCACTGCTGCAGCGGGGCGTTGAGATGAAAGCCGCACTCTGGTTGGTGGCCTTGTTTGGTGTGGCGGTGGCTTCTGCCTTGTTGGCAGGGGGCAACCAAAGCACCGTGACTATTTTTTGGGCCCCGCATCGCATCGATGTGTCCTTGAATCTGGCGCTGTTGGTGCTGTTGGTCTTCTTTGTGGTTTTGCATTTGGCATGGCGCGCGCTGTCGGCCTTGTTTGAGTTGCCGCATCAAGCCCGCCGGTGGCGCTTGCAACAAAAAGAGCGTGCCATGCATGCGGCGTTGTTGGATGCGCTGGCCCAGTTGTGGAGTGGTCGCTATGTGCGTGCCGTGAAGTCAGCAGAAAAAGCGTTGGCCTTGGAAGCTTTGTTGGCCTCGGTACGCACCGCCGATGACCCCGCTCCCCGCCACGTTCATCAGCTGCGTGCGGTGTTACATTTGGTGGCGGCAGAGAGCGCCCATGCCTTGCGCGACCGCGATACACGTGCGTCCCATTTGCAATCGGTGTTGGCGCTGGACCGTGACGCCAAAGACAACGTCATGGTGGAAGAAACCATGGAGTCCGCGTATTTGGCAGCAGCCCGTTGGGCCATGAGTGACCGCGATGCACCCGAGGCCCTGCGTTGGTTAGATGGCTTGCGCCATGGTCCTGCACGCCGCATGTTGGCTTTGCGCATGCGTCTCAAAGCGGCACGTTTGAACCGTCAACATGTGTCAGCGTTGGAGACCGCTCGGTTGTTAGCCAAACATGGTGCTTTCTCTGAGGACGCTGCCCAGAGCGTGTTGCGCGAGTTGGCTGTGGCCAGTTTGAACGACGCACACGATGCACCGCAGTTGCAGCGCGCGTGGGACGCCCTGGATGCGTCCGAGCGCAACCAACCGGAAGTTGTGTTGCACGCCGCACAGCGTATGTTGCAGCTGAGTGGTGAAGCCCATGCGGTGATGCCTTGGCTGACTTCGCTGTGGAACCGCATGGTGCAACAACCCGACAGCTGTTCGCCTGCGATTCGTGAGCGCGTTGCCCAAACCTTGGCTCGCGCCTTGTTGATGATGCCCACCGACCCCGATTGGTTGGCCAGCATCGACCGCGCACGTCAAACCTACTCACGTTGGGTGGAGTTGCAGTACTTGGCTGGTCTGGTGTGTTGGCACCATGCTTTGTGGGGCAAAGCGCAACAGATGCTCGAGCAAGCTGCGCCACAACTTAAAAATGCCGACATGCAGCGCCAAGCCTGGCGCACCTTGGCCCAATTGGCCGAGCAGAAAGAAGATACGGTGCGTGCCCAGTGGTGCTGGAAACGCGCTGCTGAAGTGGCTGCTTAAAGCGTCGTTGTTCGCGAACTGGTAGTTCCAAGCACTCACAAACAAAAAGGCCTAGCATGTTGCTAGGCCTTTTGCTTTGGAGCTCTTCGTCCGAATCACCCCATGCGGGGTGGGTGTGGATTACAGATCCTTGCGGGTCTCCACCAAGATCAGTGGACCTTCATCCAAGATCACCAGCGGTGGACGTTCGCGTGGCACATGCACGGGCTTGGGCTCAGCGGCAATCGCAGCTTGCACAGCGGCAATGCGCTCGGGGTTCGAGTTGACCCATTCCAAACCACTGCTCTGCGCCACGGCTTGCATGTCGGCCACTGGCAAGGTGAACGCTTGGATGCGGGGCATGCCTGCACGAGCAGGTGCATCTGCCGCGGGGGCTGCAGCGTGTGACTCTGCTTGCGGGGCGTGACGCGGTGCGCGTTCCGAACGTTCATGACGTTCACCCCGTGGCTCGCGAGGTTCACGCGCAGGGCGTGGCTCACGTGATGCATGGGCTTCTTGTGGCGCATGCTCGTTCGTCGTGTGCTCGTGGCTTTGCTCAGCGGGTGCTCCCGTGTCGGCGTGTTCGGCGGCACCTTCTTCACGTGGTGCGCGGTCGCCACGTTCACGGCGGTCGCGGCCATAACGGTCGCGTGAGCGGCGTTCACGACGCTCACCTTGGTTTTCGTCCGTTTGCGGGGCTTGACCTTCTGTTTGCGCCGCTGCGTCGAGTGGCAACACATCGGTGCTGTTGTTCTCGTCAGTGCGTGGCGTGCGCTCACGGCGACCTTCGTTGCGTTCACCGCGTGGACCACGCTCGCGACGGCCTTGGCCTTCGGCGCGGGGCTCGCTGGTGTTGCCGCCTTCTTCACGGGCGATGCGTTCGTTGCGTGCTTTGGCACGGGCTTCGGCTTGGGCTTCG
>JACCDY010963952.1_pt1 | contig 30164 bp, 32 predicted proteins | sample 7446391 | NCBI WGS metagenome assembly JACCDY01 (sample SAMN15323451, study PRJNA562643) | freshwater metagenome | isolation source: river surface water | place: USA:Blue River Watershed | collected 2017-08-18 | reverse complement strand
CTGGCTTTGCCTGATGAGCCGCTGGTTCATGAAGACCTGCTGCTTGCCCTGATGGGCATCATGTCGGCAGACCAACAAACGCAGTTCAGTCAGACGCATGAATGTGATTTCTCGTTCGATGTGCCAGCGCTGTCACGTTTTCGTGTGAATGTGTTTGCGCAAGCGCGCGGTGTGTCTGCCGTATTTCGTGTGATTCCACATGACACCCCCAGCTTAGGCAGCTTGCATGCACCAGCAGTTTTTTCTGAGTTGCTCACCCGCACGCGAGGCTTGGTGCTGGTCACGGGGCCAACAGGCTCGGGCAAATCCACCACATTGGCGGCGATGGTGGATGCGATGAATCAAACGCAGGCCAAACACATCATCACCATTGAAGACCCGATTGAGTTTGTACATGCATCCAAGCAATGCTTGATTCAGCAACGCGAGTTGGGCGCCCACACGCTGAGTTTTGCCAATGCCTTACGTGCCGCATTGCGCGAAGACCCCGATGTGATTTTGGTGGGCGAGCTGCGCGACCTTGACACCATTCGCCTCGCCATCACAGCCGCTGAAACGGGTCACTTGGTGTTGGGCACGTTGCATACATCCAGTGCCGCTAAAACCATGGACCGCATCGTCGATGTGTTTCCTGCGCAAGAAAAAGACATGGTGCGCAGCATGTTGTCTGAGTCACTCAATGCGGTTATTTCTCAGGTTCTTTGCAAACGCAAAGACGGTCTAGGGCGTGTAGCAGCCTATGAGGTGATGGTGGGTACACCCGCAGTGCGCAACCTGATACGCGAAGGCAAAGTGGCTCAGTTGTATTCAGCCATTCAAACGGGGCGCGGGGTGGGGATGCAGACCCTAGATCAAAGTCTGGCTACATTGGTGCAGCAGGGTTTGATTGATGCGCAAGCGTCGCAGGCAATGGGCAAATAATCGCTGGTGCCTCCGACAGGAATCGAACCTGTATCTACACCTTAGGAGGGAGTCGTTCTATCCATTGAACTACGGCGGCAACCGATGTGCATTTTACGGTGCTACTTACTCAGCGTCCGCATCGCTTCTTCCAGGCCTTTGAGTGTGAGCGGGTACATGCGGTTGCTGACGATTTGTTGAATGATGGCAATGCTTTGGCGGTATTCCCACACGCCTTGTGGTTCGGGGTTGATCCACGCGAACTTGGGGAAGGCGTGAATCAAGCGTTGTAGCCATTCGGCCCCCGCTTCTTCGTTGTTGTATTCCACGCTGCCACCAGGCTGAACAATTTCATACGGGCTCATGGTGGCGTCGCCAATGAATATGAGCTTGTAGTCTTTGTTGTATTTGCGAATGATGTCCCACGTCTCAAACTTTTCGGCGTAGCGGCGTTTGTTGTTGCGCCACATGAAGTCGTACACGCAGTTGTGGAAGTAGTAAAACTCCAAGTGTTTGAACTCAGCTTTGGCCGCACTGAACAGCTCTTCTACGCGGGCAATGTGGTCGTCCATCGTGCCGCCCACGTCCATGAGCAACAACACCTTCACGTTGTTATGGCGCTCGGGGCGCATCAAGATGTCTAGAAAGCCAGCATTTGCCGCCGTCTTGTGGATGGTGCCGTCTAGGTCGAGTTCTTCGGCGGAGCCTTCGCGTGCAAAGCGACGCAAGCGACGCAGCGCTACTTTGATGTTGCGTGTGCCCAGCTCTTGGGTGTCGTCGTAGTCGCGGTAGCTGCGTTGGTCCCACACCTTCACGGCGCTTTTGTTGCCGCCTTTGCCGCCAATGCGAATGCCTTGCGGGTTGTAGCCACCATTGCCAAAGGGTGATGTGCCGCCCGTGCCAATCCATTTGTTGCCACCTTCGTGGCGCTCTTTTTGTTCTTCGAGGCGTTTTTTGAGTGTCTCCATCAACTCGTCCCAGCCCATTTTTTCAATGGCGGCTTTTTGTTCGGGGGTGAGTTCTTTTTGAAGAATTTTCTCTAGCCAGTCGAGCGGTACTTCTTTGGTGAAATCGGTCAGCAGCTCCACACCTTTGAAGTACGCACCAAACGCACGGTCAAACTTGTCGTAGTGCTTTTCGTCTTTGACGAGGATGAGTCGACTTAAAAAATAAAAGTCATCCAAGCTGCATGCGTCGCTGCCAGGCCCTACCACTTGCTTTTGCAGTGCTTCGAGCAGCGTCAGGTACTCCTTCACCGAAACTGGTAGCTTGGCGGCACGCAGGGTGTAGAAGAAGTCGATCAGCATGGCGTGGCTTTATTCCGCGTCTGCTTTGGGTGTGCGAAACCGACGTGCAGCTTGCAAGCCCATGCCGCCGCCAATACCCACCAACAAAATGGCAATGATGCTGCCCGTGCCATAGCCCGGCGCAAACAGGTCAAGCCCAAATGCCGCGCCAACGCCATAGCCCAACAGCGCGCCCACCATAAAACCGATGGCGTCGGTGAGGCCTTCAATCAAGGATGCAAACATGTGTGTGTCTTTCGCTTTGCAATGGATCAGCGGTTGCGGCTTTGCATGAACACCAGCTTTTCAAACAAGGTGGTGTCTTGCTCATTTTTCAGCAACGCGCCCACGAGCGGTGGAATAGACACTTTGTCATCTGCCGTTTGCAACGCTTCGATGGGGATGTCCTCTGCCACCAACAACTTGAGCCAGTCGATCAACTCGCTGGTCGAAGGTTTTTTCTTGAGGCCAGGCAAGTTGCGAATGTCAAAGAAGGTTTTCATGGCCACCGTCAGCAAGTCTTGCTTGATGGTGGGGAAGTGCACCTGCACGATGTGGCGCATGGTGTCGGCATCGGGGAACTTGATGTAGTGGAAGAAGCAGCGGCGCAAGAACGCGTCTGGCAGCTCTTTTTCGTTGTTGGAGGTGATGAACACCAGCGGGCGGTTTTTGGCTTTGATGAGCTGGCGTGTTTCGTAGCAATAAAACTCCATGCGGTCGAGTTCGCGCAGCAAGTCGTTGGGAAACTCGATGTCGGCTTTGTCAATCTCGTCAATCAGCAAGGCCACGGGTTCTTCGGCGGTGAAGGCCTGCCACAGCACACCTTTGACGATGTAGTTTTCAATGTGCTGCACACGTGTTTGGCTGTCGGCGTCAGGCATTTGGCTGTCGCGCAAGCGGCTGACGGCATCGTATTCGTACAAGCCTTGCTGGGCTTTGGTGGTGGATTTAATGTGCCACTGCAGCAAGGGCATGCCCAGTGCTTGCGCCACTTCTTCGGCCAACATGGTTTTGCCCGTGCCAGGCTCGCCCTTGACCAAGAGCGGACGCTTGAGTGCGATAGCCGCATTGACGGCCAGCATCAAGTCTTGGGTGGCCACGTAGTTGTCTGTGCCTTTGAATTTCATCGGTCGTTGTTCCGTTCGCGTTAAATTTTTGAATTAGCGTGTCAGAGCTTAGCGTAGCTCATTCAGTACTTCTTCGGTGTGTTCGCCCAAACGCGGTGCGGGCCGCCACAAGCCCGTGGGCGTGCCGCTCATGCGCACAGGGGGGCGCAGTTGACGCAATCTGCCTTCAAATGGATGCTCAATATCAAGCCAACCTTGGGTGGCCGCGAGGTGGGGGTCGGTCAGCAAATCGTCAAGCTTCATCATCGGCATGACGGGAATGTCATTCGCCGTCAGCACTTTCATCCATTCGGCGCTGGTGCGTGTGCGCATGTGTTGGCTCACCACGCCATATAGCGCGTCGATGTTTTGGATGCGATCTGCGTGCGTGCCAAAGCGGGCATCGGTTTGAAACAAATCGGGCTGGCCCACAAACTTTAAAAACGCTTGCCAATGCGCGTCGTTATACATGAGGGCGCAGATGTGGCCATCTTGTGTGGCATAGGGCTTGCGGTTGACCGCCATCAAGCGTGCGTAGCCCATCGGCCCCAGCGGGGGCTGCCAAGTTTCACCGCACAAGTGCTCGCCCATCACAAACTGCAACAAGCATTCAAACATCGGCACTTCCACATGCTGGCCCACGCCTGTGCGGTAGCGCGCAATGATGGCGGCCATGACCGCGTGCACCATGTTGAGCCCCGTCACGCGGTCGGCAAATGTGGTGGGGGCGTAGCGTGGCTCGTGGCTGCCGCTTTGCGTCATCAACCAAGGCATGCCCACGGCACCTTGAATGAGGTCGTCATACGCGGGCCAGTCTGAGTAGGGGCCGCCTTCGCTGTAGCCATATGCGCCACACACCACCATGCGTGGGTTGATGGTGTGCAGCGTGTCATACGACAAGCCCAAGCGTGCCATGGCGGCAGGGCGAATGTTGTAGGTCAGCACATCGGCGGTTTTGCAGAGCTTTAGCAACTGTTCGCGTTGCTCGGGTTGCTTGAGGTCGAGCACAACCGAGCGTTTGTTGCGGTTGGCGTTGATGAAGATGTGGCCCATGCCTGGGTGCTTCATCGGCCCTGCGTGACGAATGATGTCGCCACTGGGCGGCTCGATCTTGATGACATCAGCACCGTAGTCGCCCAAGATTTGCGTGGCGTAGGGGCCAAGCACCACGCCTGTTAAATCAATCACGCGCAAACCTGCTAATGCACCCTGTAGTGCGCCTTGCAGGCTGGCGTTGTCTGTGCTGCTCATGGCTTATTCAGGTGTGATGCCAGCGGTCTTGACCCAACCGCCCCATTTTTTAATTTCGGCGTCGATGGTTTTGGCGAGTGTGGCGGAGTCTTCCACATCCAGGTCAATGCCCACGCCTTGAATTTTCTCGCGCACTTCAGGCTTGGCCAACACCGCCATCAGGGTGGCGGTGGCTTTCTTTTGCACATCGGCTGGAATGCCCGCAGGGGCCATCAGGCCAAACCATGCGCTCACGTTGTAGCCGTTCACGGTGTCGCCAATGGGGGGCACGTTGGGCGCTTTGCTTGCGCGTTTCTTGGTGGTCACACCCAGGCCACGCATGCGGCCACCGTTCATTTGCGACACGGCGTTGCCCGTGTCGGCAAACGCAAATTGAATTTGGCCACCCAGCAAATCGGTCAGTGCTGGTGGAATGCTTTTGTACGGCACGTTGACGGTTTGCAAACCAGCCAGCTCCGTCAGCATGGCAGCAGACACCAGCGAGCCAGATGAACCATGACCAAACGCGAGCTTGCCTGGGTTGGCCTTGGCGTAGCTCACAAACTCTTTCATGTCTTTGGCGGGGAAGTCGTTGTTGACCATCAAGATAAAGCCCGTCTCGCCAATCTTGCCAATGGGCGTGAAGTCTTTCACGGGGTCGTAGGGCAGCTTGCGGTACAGGTGCACGTTGGCTGCTTGTGTGGTGCTGGTGGTGACCAAGAAGGTGTAGCCATCGGCAGCAGAGCCTTTGACCAGTTCAGCACCCAAGATGCCGTTGGCACCCGCTTTGTTTTCTACCGTGATGGGTTGGCCCATCGCGTCACCCATGGCTTGCGCCAAGATGCGGCCCAAGTTGTCGGTAGCACTGCCCGCGCTGAAGGGCACCACAAACTTGATGGGTTTGTTGGGGTAGCTCTGCGCCTGTACGGCGGTGCTAAAGCCAGCGCACAAAGCCATGGCGGCAAGGCCCATGCACAGCGTGCGACGAAGGCGGGCGGGGGTTTGGATGGGGTGCATTGTGGTGTCTCCGTTTGTAATAGTTCTTGCATTGTGGCAAAGAATATTTTTTGCTGCGGGGTGGGGGTGTCTCGCTCTTGATCTTAAAATTAACTCTATAGTTATCGTTTTTTGATTTGCTTAGAAACGACTTGGAATCTGGAGTTCCATGAAAGATTTATACCTTTATGAATTTGCAGCGCATAACTTTGTAAGTCATGGTGAAAGCGACTTGCAGCCATTTCATTCAAAGGATGTATCAACCTGTCCTCAGTGCCTACATTACTTTATGCCCCATCCGCACATCGTGAGCGCACTTGAACTCCGCGTCCCACCGGTGGCCGTGGCGCTATGCGTTGCGGGCGGCATGTGGCTTGTGTCGGTTGCTCTTCCTAGCGCTGCGTTTGCGTTTCCATGGCGAGCGGAAGTCGCTGGAGCACTTGCTCTGCTGGGTATCGTCATCGCCCTAGCTGGTGTGGCCGCATTCCACCGAGCGCGAACAACGGTCAACCCAACAACGCCACACACCTCTTCAACAGTTGTTGCATCGGGGATCTACCGATGGAGCCGAAATCCCATGTATGTAGGCTTTCTGCTGGTCCTCATCGGCTGGGTCGTATATCTGTCGAGCTTCGTATCCGCGATGATGGTCCCATTGTTTGTCATGTACATGAACCGCTTCCAAATTCAGCCCGAAGAGCGTGCGCTCGCGACAAAGTTTGGTGCCGAGTACACGGAATACATGCAAAGGGTTCGTCGGTGGGTGTGAGGCGTAACCCCTCCATCGAGCTGACATGCCAAAGCTGGCTTCTCCATCTTTGTCCCGCTGCTCATGTCGAGCGTTAGGAGCTTCAATCCTTATGTACCTCTTGCATTGCGACGAGACAAACCTAGAAGAAAAGGCAGGTGATTTCTTTACATATGGCGGGATAGCCATACCTGGAGATGTAGCCCAAAGCCTGTCTCAAGAGATAGACGAGATTCGCGAAAAATTTAAAGTCCCCCGAGACTTTCGTCTCAAGTTCAATCCAGGCCCTAAACATCTTAGCCATGATGAATTTATCGCTTTAAAGCAATCAATCATCGAGGCAGCAGCGTGTCAAAAGGCGAGGCTTTTTATTTCGTTAATCTTGCACGATGTTGCTAAAAACCCAGCAGAAGCTAGGCGAAATGAAATCAATCGGGTCTGCTATCACTTCGACTGTTTTCTAAACCGTAAAAAGTCTCCTGGCTTGGTGCTTATTGATCGGTTCGACGACAAGTCAATCGATGCCCATCTTGCAGAAAAGTTCTCTGTCGGAATCACAGGACTACCGTATACAAAAGAGATGCGTCTCTCCAACATTGTTGGGTTCCATTACTCGGCAATCGGGCAATCCAATTTTACGAGCGTCGTGGACATCCTTCTTGGCTCGATCAGATTCTCAATGAACGGATTTACTCGGAATGATTTGAAGGCGTGCGATACGGCAAAAAAAGTTATCCCTCTTCTTTCCCCGATGTTCTTCCGCGAGGATGGCCGAACGACAGTATCGGAACTGGGAATTTTCTTTAGCCCAAAGGTTATTAAGTCCGATAAGTTCCGCGCCGTCTATCAAGGTATGAAGGATTTCTTTGCGGAATGTGGGGTTGAGGTTGAGCAAGCTATAACAGGACCACATGCCTAACCGTGCGCCCCTAGTCTCCACGTTGAGACTGTAAGGAATCTCAAATTCAAAGAAGCAGATCTATGCGGTGCCCCACCCACTAGATGATCGCAAGCCCTTCTAATCCCTAGTCGCCCGACGCTGCACCGCATCAATATAAGCCTGCCCATCAGGTGGGCGGCCGCTGCGTTGGCTTTCCCAAATCATTTGGCCTAAGGCGTCCATGGTTTGGTGGTGGGCGTCGTGCAGTGAGTCGAGTTTGGCGGTGAGCAACTCCACCGCTTGCCTAATGCCACGGGGTTGGTCAATCGAGCATTGCTCGCTCACCGACAGGTGCATGGACAAGTGCAAGAACGGGTTGGTCTTGCCGTCCTTCACTTCATACATGCGCTCAAGCGCGGCATCCACGTCTGAAAAATCAGCGTGGTATTCGGGGTGCTCGGCCACCCACTGACTGGCCAAGGTTTCCAGCGCATCCATAGGCTGCCCGTCACGCCATTTGGCGTAGACCGAGCAGAAGAAGCGCCGTACATCGGCTTGGCTGGGTTCAAACATCAGTGGCTTTGATTACTGTTCAACGAAAGCACGTTCCACCACAAAGTCGCCAGGGGTGGTGGTGGAGCCTTCTTTGAAGCCGCGCTCTTCCAGCAAGGTGCGCATGTCTTTGTTGAGGCCAGGGCTGCCGCAAATCATGATGCGGTCGTTGGCGGGGTCGATGTTGGGCAGGCCCAAATCTTGGGTGAGTTTGTTGGAGGTGAGCAAGTCGGTCACACGGCCTTGGTTTTTGTAGTGCTCGCGGGTGACGGTGGGGTAGTACAACATTTGCGCGCTGACCATCTCGCCCAAGAACTCGTGCTTGGGCAGCTCTTCGGTCAAGTAGTCGTGGTAGGCCAGTTCTTTCACTTCACGCACGCCGTGCACCAAGATGACTTTTTCAAAACGCTCATACGTTTCAGGGTCGCGCACGATGCTGAGAAACGGGGCCAAGCCTGTGCCTGTGCCGATGAGGTACAGGTTTTTGGCAGGCAGCAAATAGTCGATCAACAAGGTGCCAGTGGGCTTTTTGCCGATCACAATTTTGTCGCCCACTTTGATGTGTTGCAGCTTTGATGTCAGGGGGCCGTCTTGCACCTTGATGCTCAAGAACTCCAAGTGTTCTTCGTAGTTGGCGCTGACGATGCTGTAGGCGCGCAGCAGCGGTTTGCCGTTTTCACCGCGCAAGCCAATCATGGTGAAGTGGCCGTTAGAAAAACGCAGAGATGTATCGCGTGTGGTGGTAAAGCTGAACAGGCGGTCGGTCCAGTGGTGAACGGACAAAACTTCTTCGTCTAGGAATGCACTCATGACAGTAGGTAATCGCTATAAATCAAGCCCTCTAGTGTAGGCGAGAGCTTAAAACCTAGGGCTATATGGTGCCCCGCAGAACGCCATAAGCCTTGACTTGAATCAACGGGCTGAATGGCGGTTTTTAGGCTTTGCCCACAAACCCGTTTTGCCGCCATGCCTCGTAGGTGATGACGGCCACTGAGTTAGACAGGTTCAGGCTGCGTTGGTCGGCACGCATGGGCAGGCGCAGGCGCTGGTGAAGTGGGAAGCTTTCGCGAATGTCCACGGGCAAGCCGCTGGTCTCCGACCCAAACACAAACCAATCGCCAGGCTGAAACGCCATGTCGTGCGCGGTGCTAGAGCCTTTGGTGGTCATGGCAAACATGCGGGCTGGGTTGGGTTTGGCGTTGTTCAAAAACGTGGGCCAGTCGGCATGGCGCAGCACAGGGGCGTATTCGTGATAGTCCAAGCCCGCGCGGCGCATGTGCTTGTCTTCCATCGAAAAGCCCAAGGGTTCGACCAAGTGCAAGGTGCAGCCCGTGTTGGCGGCCAAGCGGATGACGTTGCCCGTGTTGGGCGGAATTTCGGGGTGAACGAGGACGATGTGGAACATGGGTGCATTGTCCCGCATGCGCGCGAGGCCATGGCACGCGGCGTGCGTGCGGGCTCGACGGCGTTGCGTCAGTGATGTGTTTCGCGTGCTTCCGTGCGTGCCAGCACCAAGCCCGTGATGTGCGCAGCCCCTGCAGCCCGCAACGCGCGCGCCGCTTCGTACATGGACGCGCCAGTGGTCATCACATCGTCTACCAGCACCACGCGCTGACCGCGCACGGCAGACACGCGTTCAGGAGCGACCCAAAACGCATCACGCACATGCGCAAGCCGATCTTGGCGCGAGGCACCCACTTGGTGGGCACTGTCACCTCGGCGCAGCAAGGTGTGGGCGTGGGTTGTGTGCGGGGCCAAGTGGCGGGCCAGCTCTAGGGCTTGGTTAAAGCCGCGTTCGCGCAGGCGTGCGGGCGAGAGGGGCATGGGCACCACCAGCGTGGCGGCGTCGAGTGCTGGCTCGACCCACGGGGCGTGGCGCATGAGGTGGGCCAAGGCACGGGCAAGGCTAGGGTCTGCTTGAAACTTAAACCGCGCAATGCAGCCCACCCACGGAAAGGTGTAGCTCACGGCGGCCACACAGGCGTCTAGCGGGCTGGGGTGTTCGGCGCAGTTTCTACAAAGAGCCGCATGGTCGGTGTGGGCGTTTCGGCTGACTGTGAGTGCACATGTGGGGCAGCGTTGCGTGGGCTGGGCAAAGCGCTCGACACAGGGCGCACACAGGGGCTGGCTGGGCCAGCGGTGGCAAATGTGGCAAAGGCTAGGGAGGTGCAACATGCCCCACATTGAAAAGACATTGCGCAGTTTTGGGTTGAAGCGCAGCGCAATGTTTGCGAAGGGCGCGGTGTCGATAATAGGGGCCATATGTCTGAACCGTCTTCGTCTGATACGCCCCCCACGCTCGACCCCGTTGCCTGTGCCCGTTGGGCTGCGTGGCCGCACGTTGCATCGCCTTGGTTGAACGAGGAGATTGGCCGACGCATGGAAGACCGTTTGCAGTGGATTCGTTTGCAGCCCACATCGTGGGTGGATTGGGCCCCTGTGAGTGGCGGTTTGCAAACGCACGCCAAGCTGCGTGCGCGTTACCCACAAGCGCAATGCAGCGTGGTGGAGGCGGCCCCCCAACTTGAGCAACGCGCGCGTCTTGCCCTGCAAGCGCCGCTGTGGAAGCGCTGGTTGCAACCCAATGCCTTGAGTTTTGGTGCACCTGCTGCTGGCAGTGCCGACATGCTGTGGGCCAACATGGCGCTGCACAACAGTGCCAACCCGCAAGCTTTGTTACAGCAGTGGTACCAGCTGCTAGCGGTGGATGGTTTTTTGATGTTCTCGTGCCTCGGCCCCGACACGTTGCGCGAGCTGGCTGAGGTGTACCAAGCCCATGGCTGGCCGCCAGCGAGCCATGCGTTTACCGACATGCACGACTGGGGCGACATGCTGGTGCAAGCGGGGTTTGCCGAACCAGTGATGGACATGGAACGCATCACGCTCACTTATGCTGATGCAGAGAGCCTGTTGGCCGAGTGCCGTTTGTTGGGCCGTAATTTGCACCGCGAGCGCTTTGCAGGTTTGCGCGGCAAGCAATGGTTGGCGCAGCTTAAAACTGCTTTGCTCGCGTTGGCCAAGCCGCAGCATGATGGTCGTCTCACCCTCACGGTTGAGGTGATTTATGGCCATGCCCTTAAACCGATTCCGCGCCTCAAAGTGCAGAGCGAAAGCACGGTGTCTTTGCAAGACATGCGCACCCTGTTGTCAAAGAAATGAGTCTCACCATGTTCACGTTTACCCGTCGCCTTGTGTTGTCGTCTCTGGCTGTGTTGGCCTTGGCCGCATGTAGCCCAGACAAACCCAAGTTCAATAGCATTGACATCACGGGGGCCGATTACGCCAAGGGCTTCACCCTGACTGATCACAATGGCCAAAGCCGCAGCCTGAGCGATTTCAAGGGCAAAGTGGTGGTGCTGTTTTTTGGCTACACCCAATGCCCCGACGTGTGCCCCACTTCCATGGCCGAGTTGGCCGAAGTCAAGCGTTTGCTGGGCGCGGATGCCGATAAGTTGCAAGGCATGTTTGTGACGGTCGACCCTGCACGCGACACCACCGAACTGCTCAAAGCTTATATGGGTAACTTTGATCCCACGTTTGTGGCCTTTGTGCCCACAGCAGATGAGCTGGCCGATGTGGCCAAGCGTTTCAAGATTTATTACAAAAAGCAAGAAGGCCAAACGCCCACCAGCTACACCATGGACCATTCGGCGGGCAGCTATGTGTATGACACACAAGGCAATGTGCGCCTGTACAGCCGCTATGGTTCAGGCGCTAAGTTGCTGGCGCAAGACATTCAAACCTTGCTCAAAACCACGCCCTGATTCAATGCGGCTGTGATTCGTAGGCATTGGCTTTTTCGACCAAGAAGTCAATGCATGTTTTGATCGCACGGGTGCGATGGCGCGAGGGCAGGTAGAGCAAATACATGTGCGTGCCAAAGATGCTCAGGCGGTGATCGTCTAAGGTGGTGACCACTTCGCCGCTGGCCACCACGTCGGCCACCATGTAATCGGGCATCAGGCCAATGCCCAAGCCTCCCAAAATGGCTTCTTTTAAAAACGGGTAATGGTCTGAAATGAGGGTGGGCGTGAGCATCACCTCTTGGCGCTCATCCCCTCGGTAGGCACGCAGCGAGAGTTGACGCCCCACAACGTTAGCGGTGATGACGGGTTGTGTGCGCAGTTGCGACAGCTCGGTGGGCATGCCGTGTTGTTGGGCAAACGCTTTCGATGCGCAGGCGAGGTAGCGCACTGTGCCCATGTCTTTGGCCACCATGGTTTCGGGGGGTTGGGGCAATACGCGAATGGCAATGTCCACATCGTCGCGCAAGTTGTCGATTCGGTTTTCAAACACCACATCCAGCACCACGCCGGGGTAGCGCTGCTTGAACTCAACCAGCCAAGGCGTCATGACGATGTGGCCATAGCCACTGGGTACGCTAATGCCCACGCGGCCCTGCAAACCTTGACCCAAGTTGGTGATGGTTTCGTGGGCACTGGCCATTTCGTTGCGGATCGCACGCCCGTGTTCACACAGTCGCCAGCCCAGCTCGGTGGGCTCCATGCGACGGCTGGTGCGCCGAATCAGTTCGGCCCCCATGGCTTTTTCAAGCTGGCGCAGGTGGTAGCTGACATTGGCCCGCGTCATCTTGAGCTTGCTGGCGGCTTTGCTCAGATTGCCAGCATCAATGATGTCTACCAGCAGAGTGAGTGAGGCGAAATCAAGGGCCATAGGTAAATATTATTTGACGCAGCGTCAATAAAGATTGTTATTGTCAAGAAATATTATCTACTAAACAATCGTGTCCAACACAAAACAATGAGGAGCCTTGGTTTGACCGCCCATTCTGAAACCGCCGTCGTCCGTACCACTCAAGACGCAGACCTGCTGGTCGTCACGATCGACCATCCCCCCGTCAACGCCATCAGTGTGGAGGTGCGCCGTGGCTTGATCGCCGCCATTGACGAGGCCGAGGCAAATGCCAGCGTCAAAGGCGTGTTGCTGTTGGGCGCGGGCCGTGCGTTCATTGCGGGGGCGGATATTCGTGAGTTTGGTCGCCCGCCCATGCACCCCATCTTGCCTGAGGTGTGTAACCACATCGAAGCCTGTAGCAAGCCCGTGGTGGCCGCTATTCATGGTCCTGCCTTGGGCGGTGGCTTAGAGGTGGCGATGGCCGCGCACTACCGTTTGGCCATGCCCGATGCCAAATTGGGGTTGCCCGAAGTGCAGTTGGGTTTGTTGCCAGGCTCAGGCGGCACGCAACGCGCCCCGCGCTTGATGGGGGTGGAAGCTGCGGTGAATTTGATGCTCAGTGGCCGTCACATGAAAGCGCAAGAAGCCGTTGAATGCAAGTTGGTCGATCAGTTGGGCGAAGGCACAGATGTGCTGCAAGCGGGCTTGATCTATGCACGCGCGTTGTTGGCCGATGGGGCACCTGTTCGACGCACGCGTGATTTGGATGCGTTCAAAGTGGGCGACGACCATCAAATGGAAGTGCTCGACAAAATTCAAAAAGATGTCGAAAAGAAATCGCGTGGTTTGTTCTCGCCACTCAAAGTGATTGAGGCGGTGCGTGCAGGTTTACAAATGCCGTTTGATGACGCACTGGCCAACGAGCGCCAATTGTTTTTGCAATGCATTGACAGCCCGCAGCGTGCGGGTTTGATACATGCGTTTTTTGCAGAGCGTGAAGTGGTGAAGGTGCCAGAAGTCAAAAGTGTGGCACCGCGCGCAGTCACCAATGTGGGGGTGATCGGTGGCGGCACCATGGGCGCGGGCATTGCGGTGTCGGTGCTCGATGCAGGTTTGCCTGTGACCATGATTGAGCGTGACGACGAAGCCGTGGCCCGAGGTCGACACAATGTTGAAAAGGTCTACAACGGTTTGATCGCCAAGGGCCGAATGACTGAGCAAGCCAAAGCGCAAGTGATGGCACGTTTCAGCACCAGCACCAACTACGATGCTTTGGCACAAACCGATTTGGTGATTGAGGCGGTGTTTGAAGAAATGTCGGTCAAGAAAGCTGTGTTTGCAGAGCTAGACCGCGTGTGCAAACCTAATGCGGTGATTGCCACCAACACCTCGTATTTGGATATCAATGAAATTGCTGGCAGTATTTCGCGCCCGCAAGATGTGATTGGCCTGCACTTTTTCTCGCCAGCCAACATCATGAAGCTGCTTGAAATTGTGGTGCCCGAAAAGGTGAGTGCCGATGTGGTGGCCACAGCATTTAGCTTGGCCACGCAACTCAAAAAAGTACCTGTGCGTGCTGGCGTGTGCGATGGTTTCATTGGCAACCGCATCTTGGCGGTGTACCGCGCAGCGGCTGATCACATGATGGAAGACGGCTGTTCGCCCTACGAGATTGACGCAGCCATGCGCGAGTTTGGGTACCCGATGGGGCCTTTCCAAGTGTCAGACTTGGCGGGCGGTGACATTGGCTGGGCCACGCGCAAGCGGCGTGCGGCCACGCGTGACCCGAAGGCGCGTTATGTGCAAATTGCCGATCGCATTTGCGAACGCGGCTGGTTTGGTCAAAAAACGGGGCGCGGTTATTACCTGTACCCCGAAGGCTCGCGCACAGGGGTGCCAGACCCTGAAGTGCTGCAAATCATTGATGCCGAGCGCGTGCGCGCCAACATTCAACCCCGTGCATTGGCGTCAGAGATGATTGTTCGCAAATACATGGCGGCCATGATCAATGAAGGTGCGAATGTGGTGCACCAAGGCATTGCGTTGCGCCCCTTGGATGTGGACGTCACGTTTGTGCATGGCTATGGGTTCCCGCGCTATCGCGGTGGCCCGATGAAGTACGCCGACATGGTGGGCTTAGACAACATCTTGGCCGACATTCAAGCGTTTGCCAAACAAGATCCGTTGTTTTGGCAGCCCTCACCACTGCTGGTGCAGTTGGTGAAAGACGGCAAAAACTTTGACAGTTTGAACCGCTGATCAGACATTATTTGAAGGATTTTTATGCGTGAAGCGGTCATTGTTTCTACGGCTCGTACCCCCCTGACGAAGTCGCACCGAGGGGAGTTCAATAGCATCTCTGGGGTCGAGCTGGCCTCGCACGCGGTGAAAGCGGCTGTGCAGCGCTCAGGCGTGGATGCGCAGTGGATTGAAGATGTGATTTTGGGGTGTGGTTACCCCGAGGGGCGCACGGGCCGCAACGTGGCGCGTGCCAGTGTGATTCGTGCAGGCTTGCCATTGCAAATTGCGGGTGCCACCGTCAGTCGTTTTTGTGCGTCGGGTTTGCAAGCCATTGCCACGGCAGCGGGACGCATTGTGGTGGACGGTGCGCCTGTGATGGTGGCGGGCGGGCTAGAGAGCATTTCGGGTTTGCGTCGCGGCCCTGGCACCACGGTGGACGATGGCATTGACCCATGGATGGCACAGCACAAACCCGACCTGTACTTGCCCATGATTGAGACCGCAGACATTGTGGCCAAGCGCTACAACATCAGCCGCGAAGAGCAAGACCGATTCTCAGTCGAGAGCCAACGCAAAACAGCAGAGGCACAAGTGGCGGGGCGTTACAAAGACGAAATCATTTCAGTCACCACCAACATGGCTGTGACCGATAAAGAAACCAAAGAAGTGACGTACCAAGAAGTGACGGTCGATCACGACACCAGCAACCGTCCAGGCACCAGCTATGAGTCGTTGGCCAAGTTGCAGCCTGTGCGCGGTGAAGAGCACTTCATCACGGCGGGCAATGCATCGCAACTGTCAGACGGCGCATCTGCTTGCGTGATGATGGATGCCAAGCTGGCGTCGCAATTAGGTATGCAGCCTTTGGGTGCATTTCGTGGCATGGCACTGGCTGGCTGCGAGCCCGACGAGATGGGTATTGGCCCTGTGTATGCCGTGCCTAAGCTGCTGGCGCGTCATGGTTTGACAGTGGATGACATTGATTTGTGGGAACTCAACGAAGCCTTTGCATCGCAATCGATTTATTGCCAAAAGACATTGGGCATTCCAGACGAACGATTGAATGTGAATGGTGGCGCGATTTCATTAGGCCATCCGTTTGGCATGACGGGCGCACGTTTGGTGGGGCATATTTTGTTAGAGGGCAAACGCCGCAAGGCCAAGTGGGGCGTGGTCACCATGTGTATTGCAGGTGGCATGGGCGCCGCAGGCTTGTTCGAAATATTCTGACCAAGGATTGATATGGATTTGAACTTTACCCCTCAAGAAGAAGCGTTCCGCGAAGAGGTGCGCGCCTTTTTGGCACAAAACCTGTCCCCTGATTTGTCAGCCAAAGTGCGTGCGGGCGAACACTTGTCCAAGGCCGAAATGGAAGGCTGGCATGCCAAGCTGCATGCGCGTGGTTGGCTGGCCAACCATTGGCCTGAGGAGTGGGGCGGCCCTGGCTGGAATGCGGTTGAGAAATTTATTTTTGAAAATGAATGTGCCGTGGCGCACGCGCCGCGCATCGTGCCATTTGGGGTGAGCATGCTCGGACCCGTGTTGATGAAGTACGGCAGCGAGGCGCAAAAAGCGTATTGGCTGCCACGCATCTTGGATGGGTCAGACTGGTGGTGTCAGGGCTACTCCGAGCCAGGTTCGGGTTCTGATTTAGCGTCGGTTAAAACATCTGCCGTGCGTGATGGCGATCACTACATCGTCAATGGCCAAAAAACATGGACCACGCTCGGTCAATACGCCAACATGATTTTTTGCCTCGTGCGCACAGACCGCGAAGCCAAGTCGCAATCGGGCATCAGTTTTTTGTTGGTGGACATGACATCGCCCGGCATCGAGATACGCCCCATCATCACCTTGGACGGTGCGCATGAAGTGAACGAGGTGTTTTTCACCGACGTCAAAGTGCCCGTGGCTAATTTGGTGGGTGAGGAAAACAAAGGCTGGACGTATGCCAAATATTTGCTCACCTACGAGCGCACCAATATCGCGGGTGTGGGTTTCTCGGTGGCGGGTTTGGAGAAACTGAAAGTGGTGGCTGATCGCGTGCAATGCAATGGCAAACCGCTGTCACAAGACCCGCTGTTTGCCGCACGCATGGCGAAGGTAGAAATTGATTTAGAGAACATGAAGACCACCAATTTGCGCGTGATTGCGGCGGTGGCTGGCGGCGGTGCACCAGGCGCTGAAAGCTCGATGCTCAAGATTCGTGGCACAGAAATTCGTCAAGAAATTTTGTCGCTCACACGCCGTGCCATGGGGCCGTATGCAGCGCCTTATTTGGATGAGGCAAGCCGCCATGAGATGGCCTTGGTGGATGAAGCCTCGGTCAAAGCTGCCTCGTCCTATTTCAACAACCGCAAGTTGTCGATCTTTGGTGGCTCGAATGAAATCCAGAAAAACATCATTTCCAAAATGATCTTAGGCCTGTGACGGCTGGCTGTGTGTGAAAGGAAGACAGAATGAATTTTGAACATACCGAAGACCGTCGCATGTTGATGGACAGCCTGAACCGCTTTGTGTCAGAGCAGTACGGCACAGACGTTCGCAACGCGATGGCCTATGGTGCTGAAGGCCATAGCCCCAAGCTGTATGCCCAGTTTGCAGAGCTGGGAACCATGGGCGCTTTGTTTCCAGAAGAGGTGGGCGGCTTTGGGGGTGCAGGGTTTGACATCAGTGTGGTGTTTGAATGCTTGGGCCGAGGCATCGTGCCCGAGCCCCTGTTGGGTGCTTTGCTGGTGGGCCGTGCTGTGATGCTGGCGGGCAATGAGGCGCAAAAGGGCATCTTAGAAAGTTTGATGGCGGGTTCAGCCGTGGCGGCTTTGGCGCATGACGAGCCAAGCGCTCACCATGAGCTGAACCATGTGGCAACCACCGCTAAGCGTGTGGGCGAGCATTGGGTACTCAGTGGTGTGAAAGGCCTGGTCAGTTTTGGCGAGAAGGCCGATTGGCTGCTGGTTTCTGCACGCACCTCGGGTGCGACAAACAGTGAGGTAGGCATCAGTTTGTTCCTCATATCGGGTCAATCTGCAGGCATCACCCGTCGCGCGTTCAACCGCATCGATGGTGGCCGTGCTGCTGAGTTGATGTTTGACCAAGTTCAAGTCCCCGCAGATGCCTTGCTAGGTGCCGAAGGCGCGGGCTATGCCGTGCTTGAACGTGTGCGGGGTTATGCCTTGCTCGCGGTGTGTGCAGAGGCTGTGGGCGCGATGGATGTGGCCAAAGACCAAACACTGGAATACCTGCGCACGCGCAAGCAGTTCGGTGCACCGATTGGTAGCTTTCAGGCTTTGCAGCATCGCATGGTCGATGTGCTGCTCGAAGTGGAGCAGGCCCGCTCAGCGGTCATTAATGCCGCAGCAGCCGTAGATGCACCTGATCGTGTGACACGAGAGAAAGCTTTGTCAGCCGCCAAATACAGCATTGGTCGCATTGGCACGCTGGTGGCAGAGGAAAGCATTCAGTTGCACGGCGGTATTGGCATGACTTGGGAATTACCCCTGTCCCACTATGCCAAGCGATTGGTGATGATTGACCATGAGTTTGGTGACGAAGACCATCACTTGGCGCGCTTCATCGCCTTGAGCCAAACGCACTGAACAAGGGAGCCCATGTCGCAAGTATTAGTCACCCGTCGCGAAGGCGCTGTGTTGGTTTTGTCCAATAACAATGTGGCCGCCCGCAATGCCTTGAGCTTTGAGTTCTATGCAGCTGTGACGGATGCTTTGCGTGACGCTGCCAGTGACGCATCGGTGGGGGCCATTGTGCTCACAGGCGAGGGTGGACACTTTTGTTCGGGTGGTGACTTGCGTCAATTGGCTAAGCGTCGTGAGCTTTCTGTCGAGGAACGTCGCACGCGACTCGAAGGCCTGCATGATTTGATTCGCACCGTGCGCGATTGCCCCAAGCCCGTGATCGCCGCTGTGGAAGGCGCAGCTGCTGGGGCTGGGCTTTCACTGGCAATGGCTTGCGATATGTTGGTGGCCGCTAAAGATGCGAAGTTCACCGTGGCTTATGTCAAAGTAGGCCTCACGCCAGATGGCGGTGCGACGGCATTCCTTGCGGAGTTTGTGTCTCGGCAAGTGTTGACCGAGCTGTGCCTGACAGGTGCGCCCCTCAGTGGTGAGCAGATGCATGCCTTGGGCGCGGTCAATCGGCTGGTGGAATCAGGCCATGCATTGGCAGCCGCTACGGCTTTGGCGACGGACATTTCAAAAGGGCCACGCCAGGCAATGAGCCGTATCAAAAACTTATGCCGCCATGCCATGCGCAACTCTCTCGAAGATCAGCTTGAGCTTGAAGCGCAGTCCATGGTCGAGGCCATGGGCAGTGACGAGTCGAAAGAAGGCATTGATGCCTTTTTAAGCAAGCGCCCAGCCAACTACACCCCACTACGTCAGGTCAGGCCATGAGCAGCACTGCGTCACATTCAGAACATGATTTGCCATTGGCGGGTATTCGTGTGTTAGATCTCTCACGCGTGTTTGCCGGTCCCATGTGCGGCATGGTGTTGGGCGACTTTGGTGCAGAGGTCATCAAGGTCGAACATCCAGGGCGTGGTGACGACACACGCGACTGGGGCATGCGCATTGGCAAGACCGAAACGACTTACTACAACAGCATGAATCGCAACAAGCGGTCCATCACAGTAGATCTTCAATCGCCCGAGGGTTTGAAAATCATTCACGCTTTGCTGCCTCAGTGCGATGTGGTGATTCACAACTTCAAAACTGGCGGCGCAGAAAAATTGGGCATTGGTTACGAGCAGCTCAAAGCCATCAAACCCGATTTAATTTATTGCGCTGTGGCGGGCTATGACACCCGTGGCCCAGAGGCGAGTCGACCTGGCTACGACTTGGTGATTCAGGCCGAAGCTGGCTTGATGGCACTCAATGGCGATGCCAACATGCCGCCGTTGAAGTTTGGCGTGGCGGTGGTCGATTTGATGACGGGTATGTATTCTGCGCAGGCGATTTTGGCGGCGTTGTTGCGGCGTGAGCGTCGCGGTGTAGGCCAACTCATTGAGATGGCCTTGTATGACTGCGGTTTGTCTGTCTCGGGCTATTACGGCTTGGATGCCTTGCAGCTGGGGCATGACCCCGAGCGTTATGGCAACGCGCATCCTTCCATCGTGCCCTACGGCATGTACGAAGCGGCAGATGGTCCACTGATCATTGCGGTGGGGAACAACGCGCAGTTCGATAAGTTTTGTCGCCACGTCATCTTGCGCCCAGACATCGTGGAGAACCCGCTGTTTGCCACCAACGTGGAGCGGGCCAAAAATCGCAAAGCGTTGGGCCCCATGCTCAAGGATTTGATTCAGTCGTTCCCGCGTGACGTCTTGCTAGAGCGCTTAACGGCGGCTGGCATTCCTTGCGGCAAAGTGGCTGGTTTGCATGAGGCACTGACCAGCGAACGTTCACGCCGCGGCCAGATGGTGCAAGACATGCCGCACCCCGTGGTGGGCACCACGCCTGTGTTTGCACCGCCGTATCGTTTGGATGGACAGCGCTTGCCCATACGCAGCGCGCCGCCCACCTTGGGTGAGGGCACACGTGCCGTGTTGCAAGAGCTTTTGTCGATGAGTGACAGTCAACTTGAAGCGTTGCAAGCCGCAGGCGTTTTGACCCTGCCAAATAACGGATGAGTCAACTTACTGGAGATGCCATGTTTGCTAAACACACGATGCGTTCTATGTTGCGATGGGTCTGGATAGGGGTTTTGTTCGGTGGGCTGGCCAGTGGTGTGCAGGCACAGCAGGGCAGTGCGCCTGATAAAACCATCAAACTGGTCGTGCCTTTCCCAGCGGGGGGGCCTACAGACACGGCTTCGCGCATCGTGGGGCATCGTTTGGCGGAGCGCCTTAAACAAACCGTGGTGGTGGAAAACCGAGCGGGTGCATCGGGTGCGATTGCTGCTGCGCAAGTGGCCAAAAGTGCGCCCGATGGCAACACGTTGATGATGCTGGCCACGCCCACCATGTTGGCACCGCACTTTAATAAAGCGGCAGGCTACGACACCATCAAAGATTTTGTGCCTGTCGCCACCGTGTATGACTTGCCCATCGTCATTGTGGTCAACCCCACACTGTTGCCTGACGTGACCGACTTGGCCAAGCTCATTGCGTACGCCAAAGCGCAACCCAAGTCCATGAACTACACCAGCTCGGGCGTGGGCAGTTTTGGTCACCTCAGCATGGAGTTGTTGCAACAGTTGGCTGGCTTTGAAATGCAGCATGTGCCCTACAAAGGTGGTGTGCCTGCTATCACCGACACCATAGGTGGTGTGGTGCCCGTCATGTATTCAGATTTGGTGGCCGCGTTGCCTCACATCAAGTCGGGCAAGTTGCGCGCGATTGCCATTGGTTCACCCCAACGCGTGAGTGTGGTGCCTGATGTGAAAACCATTTCCGAGCAAGGCATCAAAGGCTATGACGCGGTGTCTTGGGGCGGTTTGCTCGTGGTCAAAGGTACGCCCAAGGCAGTCGTGGATAAGTTGGCGAATGAAATTCAAGCCATCTTGTCTGAGAAAGAAGTGCAAGACCGATTGCGCGATGCAGGTTGCATCGCCAATTTTGAAGGACCTGCTCAAATGGGGCAACGTGTTCAGAATGACTACGCCAAGTGGGGGCGAGTGATTCGAGACAGAAGTATTTCTAACGATTGATAAAAACAGGAGACAAAGAAGATGAATAAGAAATCACGCCGCCAAATACTGGCCACAACGGCAGCTGTTTTGTTGGCCTTGTGTGTGGGCTCAACTGCGCATGCACAGGCCTACCCCAATAAGCCCATCAAGTTGATCGTGCCTTACGCACCGGGCGGGGCGACAGACATCATTGCTCGTACCTTGGCCGAAAAATTGGCCGACCGCTTGGGACAACCTGTGTTGGTTGACAACCGCGCTGGCGCTGGCGGGGTGACTGGCACCGATGCTGCTGCCAAGGCAGCACCCGATGGTTACACCTTCTTGGTGACGCTGGGCACCACGGTGTTGATCAATCAGTTCTTGTATGAAAAACTGCCCTACAACCCAGGCCGTGATTTCGCATTGGTTTCGCAATTGGCGTTGGCACCTGTCACGCTGTTGGTGAACCCCAACTCTGGCATCAACAGCGCCAGTGATTTGAAGGCGCATATTTTGAAAAACCCAGGCAAGTTGTCTTATGGCTCTTGGGGTATGGGGTCGTATGCACACCTTGCTGGCGCTTACCTGAGTCAAAATTTGAATGCCGACATGACCCACGCTGCCTACAAAGGTGAGGCGCCCATGTTGCAAGACTTGGTGGGCGGTCAGATCGACTTTGCATTTGCCAGCGCACAAACGGCCAAGCCCTACATTGATGGTGGCAAGCTGCGCTCGATTGCTGTGACAGGTGAGCAGCGCATGACTGTGCTGCCAAACGTCCCAACGATGCGCGAGCAGGGCTTCAGAGACGACATCTTCCGAGTCACGGGTTGGATTGCGATGGCTGCACCTGCCAAGACACCCAATGACGTGATGCAACGTGTCTCGGCTGAGGTGCGTGCCATCGTGGCCTTGCCTGAAACGCAAGATCGCATCAACAAGATGGGGTTCATTCCTGTGGGCAATACACCCGAGCAGTTTGCAACTGTCTACAAAAGCGAATTCCCCGTTTGGGAACGTGTGGTGAAGATGTCTGGCGCGAAGCTAGATTGATAATTCAATTCTGAAATTTTTGAGCAAAGAAACCAACCAATGCGTACTGCTAGTTTTTCTTGGGAAGACCCCTTTCAACTTGATTCGCAATTGACCGACGAAGAGCGTCAAGTCAAAGAGGCTGCCGCTTCGTATTGCCAAGAGCGTTTAGCGCCGCGTGTGCTTGAAGCCTTTCGTCACGAAAAAATGGATGCCACCATTTTTAGAGAAATGGGCGAGTTGGGCTTGTTGGGGGCCACCATTCCTGAGGCCTACGGTGGCGCGGGTTTGAACTACGTGTGCTACGGTCTTGTGGCGCGTGAGGTAGAGCGTGTGGACTCGGGCTACCGCTCCATGATGAGTGTGCAGTCGTCTTTGGTGATGGTGCCCATCAACGAGTTTGGCTCGGAAGCCCAAAAGCAAAAGTACTTGCCCAAGCTCGCCACGGGCGAGTGGGTGGGTTGCTTTGGTTTGACTGAGCCCAACCACGGCTCAGACCCTGGCAGCATGATCACGCGCGCTAAGAAAGTGGCGGGTGGCTATTCGCTCTCTGGTGCCAAGATGTGGATCACCAACAGCCCCATTGCCGATGTGTTTGTGGTGTGGGCCAAAGATGACTCAGGCGCGATTCGCGGCTTCATTTTGGAAAAAGGTTGGAAGGGCTTGAGTGCCCCTGCCATTCACGGCAAAGTGGGCTTGCGTGCCTCCATCACGGGCGAAATCGTGATGGACGAGGTGTTTGTGCCAGAAGAGAACGCCTTCCCCGATGTGCGCGGGCTCAAAGGCCCCTTCACGTGTTTGAACAGTGCGCGTTATGGCATTGCTTGGGGTGCCTTGGGCGCAGCGGAGGACTGCTTTCACCGCGCACGCCAGTACGTGATGGACCGCCAGCAGTTTGGCCGCCCCTTGGCCGCCAACCAATTGGTTCAAAAGAAGTTGGCCGACATGATGACCGAGATTTCATTGGGCTTGCAGGGCTGCTTGCGTTTGGGTCGTATGAAAGATGAAGGCACGGCTTCGGTGGACATCACCTCCATCTTGAAGCGCAACAGTTGCGGCAAGGCTTTGGACATTGCACGTATGGCGCGCGACATGATGGGGGGCAACGGCATCAGTGATGAATTTGGTGTGGCCCGCCATTTGGTGAACTTGGAGGTGGTCAACACCTACGAAGGCACGCACGATGTGCATGCGCTCATTTTGGGGCGCGCCATTACGGGGATTGCGGCGTTTAGCAACTAAAGCGTTGCACGCAAGCGATTGCGCAAAAAAGGGCCGCCATGTTTTGCATGGCGGCCCTTTGTTTGGGTTTGTGGTGTTTAGGCGTATTCAGCCAAAGCAGCTTTCATCTTCTTCATCGCGGCCACTTCGATTTGACGAATACGCTCAGCGCTCACGCCGTATTCGGCAGCCAGGTCATGCAAGGTCATGCCGCCTGAGCCGTTGTCTTGCACTTTGAGCCAGCGCTCTTCCACGATGCGGCGGCTGCGCTCATCCAGTACGTTGAGTGCAGCAGCGATGCCGTCAGACGCCAGCACATCGCGCTGGTGAGCGGCAATCATGGCGGTGGGCTCATGGTTGGTGTCAGTCAAGTAGGCGATGGGGCCAAAGGCCTCGTCGCTGTCTTCGTTGGGCGTGGGGTCGAGCAGCACATCGCCGCCAGACATGCGCATTTCCATCTCCAGCACTTCTTCGGGCTTGACGTTGAGCTTGGTCGCAACTGAGCTCACTTCTTGAGGGTTGAGGGTATTGCGATGGGTGTTGTCGAGGGCGTCGGATTTGAAGCCTTGCTTCATCGAACGCAGGTTGAAAAACAATTTGCGTTGGGCTTTGGTGGTGGCCACTTTGACCATGCGCCAGTTTTTCAAGATGTACTCGTGAATCTCGGCCTTGATCCAGTGCATGGCATAGCTCACCAAGCGCACGCCTTGATCGGGGTCGAAGCGTTTGACGGCTTTCATCAAACCGATGTTGCCTTCTTGGATCAGGTCGGCGTGGGGCAGGCCATAACCCAAGTATTGGCGTGACACCGAAACCACCAAACGCAGGTGCGAAAGCACCAGCTTTCCAGCGGCTTCGAGGTCATTGTTGTCTCTGAGTTGACGTGCAAATTCTTGCTCTTGCTCGGGCGTGAGCATGGGCAAACGGTTGGCAGCGGTGATGTAGGCATCTAGGTTGCCCAGCGACGGCACCAAGCTCCAAGGATTGGTGATGGCGAGTGGCTGTTGGGTGATTGCAGTCATTGAATTAGTCCTTTCGGATAACTAAAACGTATATTAGCACTCATGGGTGTCGAGTGCTAAGCCTTGCGAATTTTAGGGGTTTACCCGTGAAATTAAAATACGATCGGATACTGTGTTTTTTAACATATACTGAAAATAACAACAGTATTTAAGGAGCCAGTGATGCCCCCCATGACCTTGGAGCGAATTGCCGTGCAGTGCTGCAAGAGCTGCGCGCATGTGCTCAATTCAGACTCATCCGAAACCCACCTGCGTTGTGGCTTGGGTTACTACATCCAGCCGCCACTGACGCGCAAGCAAGGCCGAATGGACAGCTACCCCGTGGTGGAGGCGCATGAGCGCTGTGGCCGTTGGCGCGATAGCTTGAAGGGCGTGCTCAAGCGGGACTGAGCGTTGTTCTGAAACTAGGCTTTGTTGCAGGCCAGCCTGCGGTTTAGCCCAACAGGGCGTCTGCAAACTCTTGGGCGCTGAAGGTTTCGAGGTCTTCTACAGCTTCGCCCACGCCGATGAAATACACAGGCACCGCCGAGCCACCCGCCGCTGTGCGGCTTTGACCCCACAGCGCAATGGCAGCCAGTACGCCACCTTTGGCCGTGCCGTCAAGTTTGGTGACGATGAGGCCAGTCAAACCGAGGGCTTCGTCAAATGCCTTCACTTGGGCCAGGGCGTTTTGGCCCGTGTTGCCGTCAATGACCAGCAGCACTTCGTGTGGGCCTGTTTCATCGGCTTTTTGCACCACGCGTTTGATTTTTTTCAGCTCTTCCATCAGGTGCAGCTGTGTGGGCAGGCGGCCTGCGGTATCGACCAACACCACGTCTTTGCCGCGTGCGCGGCCTGCGGTGACCGCATCAAAGCTGACAGAGGCAGGGTCGCCGCCTTCTTGGCTGACGATTTCTACTGTGTTGCGCGTGGCCCAGACGGCCAGTTGTTCGCGGGCGGCTGCACGGAAGGTGTCGGCCGCAGCCAGCAGCACCGAAGCTCCGCTGTCGCTCAAATGGCGGGTGAGCTTGCCAATGGAGGTGGTTTTACCAGCGCCGTTCACGCCCGCCACCATGATGACCGTGGGTTTGTGTGCGCCGATGGTGAGGGGTTTTTCTAAAGGCTGAAGCAGCTCGGCGATGGATGCAGCCAGCAAAGCCTTAACGGCCGAGGGCGCGGTGCTGCCCGTGTCTTTGACGCGTTGTTTCAAGTCTTTGAGCAAATACTCGGTCGCTTGCACGCCAGCGTCGGCCATGAGCAAGGCGGTTTCGAGCTCTTCATAGAGTTCGTCATCAATCTTCGTCCCCGTGAACACGGTGCTGATGGTTTGGCCAGTACGGCGCAGGCCTTGACCTAGGCGTTCCATCCAGCTGGCGCGCGGGCGTTCGGCAGGCATCTGCTGTGGCGCGCTTTCAGTGGATGAGGCGTTGCCGCTGCCTGTTGTTTCGGCCGCAGGCTGATCAGCGATTTTTTTCTTGAAGAAGCTAAACATGTGTGGGGGTTTCTAGAATCAGTCCATTCTATGAAAACCCGCACACCACATTCTTTCAATGCCGCGCCTGCCAAACCTGTTGCCGAAAAACGGCACAAGGGGGCAGGTGAAGTTCGCATCATCGGCGGCGAATGGCGCCGCACCAAACTGCCCGTGGCCCTGAAGCCTGGCTTGCGCCCCACGCCTGACCGCGTGCGTGAAACCTTGTTCAACTGGCTGGGCCAGTCGCTCATTGGCTGGCGTTGTGTGGACCCGTTTGCAGGCACTGGCGCTTTGGGCTTTGAAGCGGCCTCACGCGGCGCGGCCCATGTGCAGGTGTGCGAACTTGACCCTGCCTTGGTGGCGCAACTCAGTAGCCAAGTGAACCGCCTCAAAGCCACCAACGTGCATGTGCTGCGTACCGATGGGGTGGCTTGTTTGAGGCAACTTAGCGCTGCAAGCGTGGGCTTGATTTTCATTGACCCACCGTTCGATGGTGCTTTGTTTGAACCTGCCTTGCAAGCCGCAGCCAAAGCTGTGAAGGCCGATGGCTATGTGTACCTCGAAGCACCTGTGGCGTGGACAGACGAGCAACTCGCGCCTATGGGCCTGAGTTTGCATCGCCACCTCAAGGCTGGCGCGGTGCACGCGCACTTGTTGCGTCGGATTGCATAATCAGTTTTGATATTTAGAAACACGTAGGAGCGCCCATGTCTAAGCAAGTTGTTGCCATTTACCCTGGGACCTTTGACCCCATCAGCTTGGGCCATGAAGATATCGTGCTGCGCGCTGCCGCCATGTTTGACAAAGTCATCTTGGCAGTGGCCACCGCGCACCACAAGAAAACCTTGTTTACGTTGGATGAGCGCATGGACATGGCGCGTGAAGCCATGGCCGCGCACCCCCAAGTGGAAGTGGTGCCCTTCACGGGCTTGGCCCGTGACTTTGTGCGCAGCCACAACGCCACGGTGATGGTGCGGGGGGTGCGCACCGTGACTGACTTTGATTACGAATTTCAACTCGCAGGCATGAACCGCGAACTGATGCCAGAGGTGGAAACGGTGTTCCTCACACCCAGCGCCAAATACCAATTCATCTCCAGCACGTTTGTGCGCGAAATTTCTCTGCTGGGTGCGGGCGCTGATGGGCAGAACTTGGTGTCGGCGGGTGTGTACAAGCGTTTGCTGGCCAAGCGTGCAGCGAAGTGATGTGGGCTTGACAGACTTCTTGCTCATTCGCCACGGCGAAACCGCTTGGAACCGCGAGCTGCGGTTTCAAGGGCAGCTGGATGTGCCACTCAACGACATGGGTTTTGAACAAGCCCAGCGCTTGAAGGCACGGATGGTGCAAGCGCTTGGTCAATGGCAAGCGCAGGGCCGTGTGCCTACGCGACTCATCAGCAGCGATTTGCTGCGCGCGCAACAAACCGCGCAGCCTGTGGCCGAGGTATTGGGCCGCACCTGCATCTTGAACGCGGGCCTGCGTGAGCAGTGCTACGGCATGTTTGAAGGCATGCGCAGCCCCGATATTCAAGTGCAGTACCCTGAAGCTTGGCAGCGTTGGCTAGCTTTTGATGCCGATGTAGCCGTAGAGGGCGCTGAAACCACGCGTGCGTTTCATGACCGTGTGATCGCCACGTTGCAAGAGTTGGCTCAGCAATACATGGGTGAGCATGTGGTGGTGGTCACGCATGGCGGTGTGCTCGACATGGTGTGGCGTCATGCACAGGCGTTGTCGCTGAACGGTCCGCGCGTGTGTGACATTCCCAACGCTGGCCTCAACCAAGTGGTTTGGCGTGATGGTGGGCTGCATATCCAAGTGTGGGCCGATGCCGCACATTTGGCCGATTTGCCAGACCAACCCGTGTACTGCCAAAAGCGTTTGCTAGAAGCGCGTGAGCAACGCACGGCACAAACACATGCCAACGGTGTGGCCTAAGTCTCTGGCCTTTAGATGAAGGCTTGTGAGCAGGGATAATTGCGTTTTGTTTAGCCCATTGACGGATTTTTATGGCCTTGATGATCACCGATGAATGCATCAACTGTGATGTGTGTGAGCCCGAGTGCCCGAACGAAGCCATCTTCTTAGGGCCAGAGATTTACGAAATCAACCCCGACAAATGCACCGAGTGCGTGGGTCATTTCGACGAACCCCAATGCGTGCAGGTGTGCCCTGTAGCGTGTATTCCCGTCAACCCCGAGCGGGTGGAAGGGCGTGATGCTTTGTTGGCGAAGTTTCGTTTGTTGCAACAGACCGCTAAATAATTCAGTCTTGGCTCTGCAGCGCTTGGCCATTTATGGGCTGGATGCAGAGGTAGCAGGCACTGCTTTGGCGGTGCTTCTCTTTTTGGGGGCAGCGTTTGGGTCTACGGCTGTGAAGTAAGGACTGTTTGGGTTGCGGATGTGTTTGCCCTTGCGCTTTGAGGGCGGATAGTCTGGGAGAACGCCTGCAGACGGTGTGCTGGCAGTCGTCGCCATAGGCGTCAACCTCGCAGGGGCTGCGGATGTGGCTTGACGCTCTGCTTGCAGTCTTTGCTTTTCTAAGGCTTGTGCGTCGCGCAAGTCGCGCGTTGCCGTGTGGCCAGCGTCAGACCCAGTTGTATGGAGTGCCGATGTTGGCCTGACTTCTGTCGCAGCGCCATTGGCGCACTGGCTTGATGTGCTGTACGCCTCGGCGCAGCGGTACACGGTATCTGCCTTTGTCGCTTGGCTGAGTGCGGTCACAGCGCAAATAGCGACAGCTACCAGCTCAGTTGCCCTCAACCCCTTTGGTGTGTGATTTCTCAACATCTGCAACCCCAGTCTTCTCATTGCCAGGCAACGCAGCCGGCCGAGGTGGTTTGGGCCGGGGCGGCTTGGCGGTGTGAATCATTTGTGTGGCTTTCACCATGTCGCCCGCAAGCAAATGCGGCAAGGCCAAGCTGGTGCGTCTGATGCAGTCTTCGATGGCGGTACGTTGGTCGGGGGCAGGTTTTTTCAGCACCCAATTCGCAACTTCTGATTTCACACCAGGGTGGCCAATGCCAATGCGCAGTCGCCAGTATTGGTCTGTGCCGAGCTGCGCATGGATATCGCGCAAACCATTGTGACCAGCATGGCTGCCGCCGAGTTTGAGTTTGGCTTCGCCAGGTGTGATGTCCAACTCGTCATGCACCACCAAAATCTCTTGCGGCTGAATCTTGAAGAAGCGGGCCAATGCACCTACCGACTTGCCTGAGAGGTTCATGAAGGTTTGCGGCTCTAGCAACCACACGTTCTCGCCTTTGACCGATGTGCGAGCCACCAAGCCGTGATACGCACGGTCTGGCTGGAGCGTCACCTTGAGGTCGCGCGCGGCGGTATCGACCCACCAAAAACCGGCGTTGTGTCGTGTGGCGTCGTATTCAGTGCCGGGGTTACCCAGGCCAACTATGAGCTTGATCATGTGTGAATTATCAATGAGTGCACACCAATGAAAACGGCCCACCGAGGTGGGCCGCTCATGCAATCTACGAAGAGATTACTTTTTCTTTTTGCTGTCTTCAGCTGGGGCTGCGGCAGGTGCTTCAGCTTCAGCTTTAGGCGCCACAACAGACACCAACACGGGGTTGTTTTTGCCGTGGATCACAGCGGTCACGCCTTTTGGCAAGGCGATGTCGCTGGCGTGCAAAGAGTGACCTTTGGTCAACTTGCTCAAGTCCACAGCGATGAACTCTGGCAACTCTTTAGGCATGCAAGAGATTTCCAATTCTGTGGCCACGTGCGTGATCAAGCAGTGGTCCAGTTTGAACGCTGGAGACTCTTCTTGGCCGCTGTAGTGCAAAGGCACTTTCTTGTGCATCTTGGTGTTGGCATCGATGCGTTGGAAGTCGATGTGCAACACGAGTTGCTTGAAGGGGTGGTATTGCACGTCGCGCAACAACACTTCGGTTGTTTTGCCGTTCAATTCCATTTGCAACACAGAAGCGTGGAAAGCTTCTTTCTTCAAAGCGTGCCACAAGGCGTTGTGATCGACTTCAATCAATGAAGGCTCAGTGGTGCCACCGTAGACGATGCCAGGTGTACGACCAGTGATACGCAGACGGCGGCTCGCACCCGTTCCCTGCTTAGCGCGCTCAAAAGCGACAAATTTCATAACTAACTCCTGTAAGAACCCACCGCGACCAGTGTGGCTCCAGTTTTAAAAATAGACCGCACCTCATAGAGAAGGCAGTCCGGGGTGATGTTCGACGACTCGGACGTGGGCTATTTAGAACAGTTGGT
>JACCDY010980176.1_pt1 | contig 30190 bp, 23 predicted proteins | sample 7446391 | NCBI WGS metagenome assembly JACCDY01 (sample SAMN15323451, study PRJNA562643) | freshwater metagenome | isolation source: river surface water | place: USA:Blue River Watershed | collected 2017-08-18 | reverse complement strand
TGAAGTCAGCGCCGCTAGCTTCTTGAGAACTAGATTCATTGCAGTTCCTTCCATAAGGGTTTTTGGAGTGAACTGTTCTTAGGGCAAGGTGCGAAAACGCGAGGATGCTCAAGAATAGCCACTCGGTCGTGCGCACACACTTCCTGCGTTCACGATACTCCCGACATCGTTCACCTGAAAGCGGTTTCAGCAACTTTTATCAAACTGTTACCTAGCATTTGTTGCCAGGCTGGAGGCTAAAGTCACCTAGGGTTCAAAGTCGGCGTGGCGTTTAGCGCTTTACGACCTCGCCGTAACCATCGACCTTCCAGGCCCGAACGTAATCGATGTGCATCTGAGCTGTGGCCCAGCCGTTCCAGGCACCACCAAAATCTCCGGTGGCATTGTTCAGAATCAAGAAGAAGTAGTCGTTGAATGACCAGTTTTGAGTTCTTGCCTGAGCCTTGGTTAGCGTGAAGAAAAGATTGCCGTCAACATAGAACTCCATGCGATCGGGCTTCCAGGCAAAGCCATATAGATGAAAGTCGTCGGAGTAGTTGGTCGAGCTAGCAGCCGAACCAAAGTCGCCGTAGTCATAGGTGTGAGCACCGACGTCCCATGGCGTGCCGTTGGTCGAATAGTGCACCGCAGCAGAGTTGCGCCAAGGCTGGTGCCCTCCCTGTTCGGCGATGTCGATTTCACCGGATGCTGGCCAACCCACACTCGTGATGCTGTCGCCGATCATCCAGAATGCCGGCCAGTTTCGGCCTCCCTTTGGCATTTTGATTCGTGCCTCGATGTATCCGTATTTGAACGAAACCTTGCCTTGAGTGTCAAAACGGCCCGAGGTGAACTCGCAACCAGGCCAGGCCAAGCAGGTCGCTCCCGCCGGGGCTTGACCGGTCTTAGTAGTTGTGATGACGGCATTGCCCTGAGCGCTGCCGTCAAGTTTGATGGCGCCTGGAAAATACCACTGAGGTTCGTTATTGTGACAGGTGCCGCCGCCATTTGCCCCATCATGACCGCAGTAACGAGCGGTCCATCTGTCTGGGTCTACTGATGAGCCAACGGCACCTTTGAACTCTTCTGACCACAAGAGTTCGCTAATTCGGTGACCCGAGACAAGCGGCGCTACCGGCCCCGCTACCTCCGAACTCCACACTGGCCAAAGCGTTACATCTCCTGCGGTTCTATATGACTGCCCCGGTTGGCCGATGACCGCGCCACCCTGCGACTTGGCCCAACCCAAGAAAGTTGAGCCAGATCGAACAAACATGTTCTGCGGCAGAATGCCATTGGTCACGTTGAACTTGAGGGTCGGCATCGTGCCGTCGCCCGGTGAAGAAAAACTCATGTTGTATTCGACAAGAGACCACTTGGCAAAAAGCATTTGGTTCTTTTTAGCGACAAACTTGCCTTTGTTGGGGTAAACCACGGGCCCCGCGGCTGAGTTAGCCCATCCGGCAAATGAGTAGCCGACACGAGTGAACTTGTTTTCAGCCAAGGTCACTCCCGTCACGTTTGCCAACTGATTTGGCATCACGCCTAGGCCCGAGTTGGGGTAAAACTCGATCCGGTAATTCACAGGAATCCACTTGGCGAAAAGCTTTAGGCTCGCCTTTGGTTTCACGATTGCGGAATCAACGTATTTTGCAGTGCCTGTTGCTGACGTAGCCCAACCCGCAAAGGCATAGTGAGTTCGCTTGAAAAGGTTCTTTTTGAGTTTCGCTCCGCTCGAAGCAACAGTTTGGGTAGTCATCGAGCCATAGCCACCATTAGCCGAAAAGGTGACCTTATATGCCGGCGCCGCTTGTGCTGGGCTTAGGTGCGCCGTTGAAAAAGTTAGACCAAAGGTCAGTGCGATAAGCGCGGCAGTGGCAAATATCACGCGAAAACCGAAGGGTGCGCTTTGTGCAACTGGATTCACGGTGTACTCCATCATCGAAACATCGGTATGCCTCTTGAGAATGCACAGGTCTCGCGAAGTAATTGCCAGAGTAACATCCCCGGCTTTGGAACTAGTTAGCCAAGATGGCTTGAATGCGCTCTTTCATTTGCTCGATATCGAGCGGGGTGTGCCCCGATGGATCTACCGCAGCCGGTATCACCTCGATGGACAGTGTGTTTTGTGGAGCACCTTTCACGTAACTAGCCAATTGAGGCACTTGATCAGAAAAGTGGTGAACGTCAGACTCTTTGATAACAACCAGACCATGCGGCACATGACCGTAAGACTCAAGGGTTGTCACTATGTTGAAGCGTTTGGCAAATTCAGGAGCAATCGATTCGCGATTCGCGGCATCAAATCCCACCTTTGCGAGTAGATCGATGTGTGTAAAGAATTTATAAGTGAAGAGATTCACCTGTGGGTTCTCTGCGTAGACACCACCTTTGCCAACAGAGATGCCGTATTGCTTAGCCATCGCACCAGACTGGATCGCGCAAAACCCCCCGAGTGACGAGCCGCAAAAAATCACATCTTCATACCCAAGTGCTTGCTGAAGCTTGGCGATGTGCCTTAGTACGTTCTCGAGAACCCAGGTCGACCTGTTTCCTACCAGCCATCCGCCCAGCATTTCTTGATGCAAATGCATGGTGGGGTCAGAGACGCACAAAACATCAAAGTCGGGAAATTGTTCGGCCCACGACCAGCGGTGAAAAGCGGGCAACCGTCTTCGCGCTTCGCGCAGCGCAGAAGGGTAGAAAACTAAAAGCTTCTTTGCGTCTTTGCGCGAAAAAAAGTAATCAAACTTAAATTCGTCCTCTACGAAAGATGCAAGTTGCTCAACAGGTCCGGTAAGTAGTTCCTCAAAAGAATGAACCAACGGCGCGATGCTTGCTTCGGTCAACTTCGACCACCTTTCTAGACCTCTTCGCAATGCTAGTTGCATTCAAAGTGTTTATAGCAATTTCGAGTATGTAAACGCTTGCAATTTGTCGTAGATTAGAGAAAACAAAAAGTAGCCGGCGCGAGATTGCGTTGGCATCTAACCATTAGGAACCCATGGCCGGCACAAGCATTTTGGTCTATGCAGAACGCGTAGGCGGAAACCTCGGTGAGATCGAGAAACTTCTCGCCGGCCCGCTTGCCGACTTTGACGGGGTTCACGTTCTTCCGTTCTTTCACCCCTATGACGGTGACGACGCTGGCTTTGACCCAATCGACCACAAGATGGTCGACCCAAGACTCGGCCACTGGTCAGACTTCAAGCGCATTTCGCAAACCCACGAGCTAACCGCTGACCTGATTGTGAATCACGCATCAGCGCTGTCGCCAGAGTTCATCGACTGGCAGGCGAAGGGCGAAGCATCCGAGTTTGATGGCATGTTCTTGACCTTCGACGTGGTGTTTCCGAACGGCGCGAGCGAAGACGACATCACCTCGTTCTACCGCCCGCGCCCAGGCATGCCGTTCACCGCATATGAGGTAAACGGTCGCCGACGCTTGGTGTGGACCACCTTCATGCCGTCGCAGGTCGACATCGACATCAACCACCCGGCCGGCCAGAAGTATCTGGTCAATGTTCTCGAAGCCCTCAAGAGCGGTGGTGTGAAAGTCGTGCGCCTCGACGCGGTCGGCTACGCAGTCAAGACCCCGGGTACCGACTCGTTCATGACCGCTGAAACCCTTGCCTTCGTTGGCGAGATCACCAAACTGATTCGCTCATACGACATGCGCGTTCTGGTCGAGGTGCACGCGCACTACACGCAGCAGCTAGAGATTTCGCCCCTGGTTGACCTCATCTATGACTTTCAGACCGCGCCACTGTTGCTGCACTCGTTCTTCAAGGGCACCGTCGACAAGCTGGCCGACTGGTTCGCCATTCGCCCAAGCAACTGCCTAAACGTTCTAGACACCCACGACGGCTACGGCGTTATCGACGGCGGCCCAATCAACGGCAAGCCTGGCCTAATCAGCCAGCAAGACATGGCCGACATTTTCGCCCAAGCCGAAATCAACACCGGTGGACACTCGGCCATCGCAAGCGTCGTGCCGCAGTGGTTCTCCCTGCCTCACCAGATCAACGCGACCCTGCCGAACATTCTCGCCAACGACACCGCATACGTTGCCTCTCGCGCCGTTCAGTTCTTCTTGCCTGGTGAACCTCAGGTTTACTACGTCGGTCTGTTCAACGGCATGGATGACCGCGAGCTGTTTGCCCGAACCGGCCAAGGTCGCGACACCAACCGTCACCACTACACCCCGGCCGAGATCGAGGTTGCGCTGGCCCAGCCGGTAACTCAGGCGATCATTGCGCTGGCTCGCCTTCGCAAGCACGCGGCGTTTGACGGTGACTTCAGCTTTAGCGTTACCGGCGAGTCGAGCATCCTGTTGCTTTGGTCAAAGGGCGATGAGCGGATCAGCCTCGAGGTGACCACCACCGTCGGTAGCCCTGAGTTTGTTATTGAAGCAACTACGGATGCTGGCCTGACGCGTTTCGCGTCGGTGGAAGAACTGGCAACCGCCCGCATTTAAGCGCCCACCCGATCTAAAGCAGTTTGCGAATCGGGTCTAGCTGATCTCTGAGGATGGAACTCCGGCTTTCAAAGTTGTGAGCGAGCCATCGCTGGTTAGTGACCAGCGCGGAGCCAGATCATCAAGCATCTTCGAACCGATACCCTGTTCACACCCTTCTTTCGGGGCGACTCCATCATTAGTTATGGTCAGCTCAAAGCGCTTTGACACGATTCGCATGTCTATCTCAACTTTGGTTGCCTTGCCATGACGATAGGCGTTACTCACGGCTTCTTTGCAGATTTCTGAAATGCTCTGCTTGGCAAACCCATCTTTATCAAGCAAATCGACGGCATCTCTCGACCCAGTGAAGGTGATCGCTACAACACCGTGCCAAACCTCGACAAGATCATCCATAGCAGCTTTTAGATCTATCTCGATGTTTAGTGGTCTCGATAGAGACTGAAGAATGCGGTCCATGTCTGCTCGAACCTCGGCTATATCGATAGACGTCACGATCGGGCGAATAGTGAGTCGAGCGATGGCCGTAGTGAGAGCCGCCTGAATCTCGCCATGCAATAAGTAGCTCCAACGTTTGTTAGCGACCCAGAAATCGCGTTGGAAGATTTCCCATTCGGCTTGAAGTTCGGCATTCTTGGCTGCCAATTCGGACTCTGCAGCATTTTGCGCGGCCGACAAGGCCGTGACAAAAGCCGTGCCGATGTAGATCAGCCCAAAGCCCCAGACCACCGGCACCAGATAGGCAATTTTGAGCTGAGGGCTAGACACTGCCTGAGATTGAAGCAACCAAGTTGTGAAAACCCCAACCGCCGGGACGACCAAAAACAATGTCATCTTCAGAAACTTGTTCGTCAAGAACGTGAGTTTTCCAATTAGCTTGACGAGTACGAGACTGGCAAAAGTTATCGCCATGAATGGAAGTTCTTTGATGAACGTCTGTGTACCAACCAGCAAAATGCTTCCATTTATGTAGCCGGGCATGAAGGCGATGAAAACAATCCAGGGACGAACATCGCGCCACAAATCGAGTCTGTCTAAAAATGCCACAGACTTGACGGTTCGAATTCTCTCGTTGAGCTCATCAAAGTACTGAACCGACCTTCGGTCTTGAAGTTGCACGGCGAGGGGTCGAACCGTGTTCAACAAAGTGTTTCTTAGGTACTCAACCTGCTCTTGAACTTTGGCCTGGTTTCCGAGCAACTGTTCAAATTCGCGCAACCTTGGCAAAATCAGCTCTTGGGCTTGGCTACGAAGCGCTTGCTCATGTTTGCGCAACGACTCTTGACGCTGTTTTCTCAACTCGATAAGTTGCTCGCGTTTAGAGATGAGTGCCGACATGGTTGCGAGGTGTCGCACGCGCTCCCCGAATATGCCGATATAAATCAGAACAAGGTAGACCATGCCCAGCGCGCCGCTACTGAGGTTGAGCACCCATCTAGGGTCAGCGATTACCCCTAACTGCATGCCTAGAAGAACTTCGACCCAGTTCTTGAGCAACCCCGCGAGCGCAAAGAGGGCGAGGTTCATCAAAGGGGCGAGTCGATGTTTGAAAGCGCGCTTAGGCACGAGGATGCGCACGGCTAGGCCGAACGGAATGAAGACCAGGTGCGACACAATGCCGACCACGACCCAGTTGCCTTGATAAACCTCAAATGGCAAAAAGTTAATGATCCAGTATGCGATTACGTAGTTCGGAATTGTGTAGATGAAAAATCGCCAGCTCCACAGTTGCCGCTCGCCTAGTTGTCGCCAAACTCTGCGTCGCCCGCCACCTGCGCGAGTGCTAACTTTAGCCATCGGCCCTCGGAGTGCCGGCAACTTTGATGTACTCACGAATAAGCGTTGCTCGAGCTTTGCCTTCCTCTACTGAGTTCAGATTCAAAGCGTCGATGGCTCTGGCAACTACGTTTCTTACCGCTCGTGGAGTGGTGCCCCGTCTGACGGCAATCTGCGAAGGCGTTAGACCAGACGCAAGGTATTTGACCACGTCAAGCTGGGTGTTAGAAAGTTTGGTGAAGATATGCTCAGGAGTCTTGAAGTGCTGCTGATCGATCCCTACCTTGCCCCTGAGCGCCGCGTCGAGCGCCGATACAAGATAGCTTGGCTCTGCCACCCGACTTTTGACTAGGTAGCCGGTGTTTTTTGACACAACCTTCTTGTGTCGATCGACCAACCTTGGCTCGGCGATGTGGGTTAAAAAGAAAACAGATAACCCCGGATACAGTGCCATCAGGCTTTCGGCAAGATCGAGGCCGTTCGGGCCATCTCCCAATTCGATGTCGAGTAGTGCGAGATCTGGGTCAAAGAGTTTGGCTACGCGCTTGGCTTCTACCGCCGAACCCGCGGTTTGCACCACAAACCCCTCAGATTCGAGAAGGTTGGCGATGAGGTTTCGAAGAAGTGACTCGTCTTCAACGACGAGAATCTTGCGTTCCACGTTTTGCATCAGAGCCTCCTGCACTCAAGGTACATTTTGTCTGCGTTGCACGCTAGAAAACATACCTCTTTAGGAACACACTCCCAAGAACATGTAGTGTCGAAACATGCTCGATTTCAACGACGATGCCTTCATCGAGAACCCATACCCAGCACTAGCTGAACTTCGCAAAATCGGTAGGCCGGTTTGGCACGAAGGTGCCCAGATGTTTCTGGCGGCGACCCACGCAGATGCCAACGCAGTGCTGCGCAATCGCTCACTCGGCCGCATTTTCAAAGCGCGCGAGCCAGAGGGTGATTGGGGCACATTCAACTGGCTGCACAGCGACAGCCTGCTCGACTCAGAGCCACCAAAGCACACTCGGCTTCGCTCGCTACTCGTCAAGGCTTTCAACAAGAACAAGATCGACAGCCTTCGGCCCGATGTGGTTCGGCTAACCGAGTCGCTGCTGCAGGGCATCCAAGCAAAAATCGAACGGGATGGCCAGTTCGATGTGATTGCAGATTTGGCCGAGCCCCTGCCGGTCAAGGTGATTGCTGCTCTGCTGGGATTCCCTGACGAAGACGAGCACCTGCTTCGCCCGTGGTCACAGGCGATCGTGAAAATGTATGAGCTTGACCCAAGCGAACAGACCCAGGCAGAAGCACAGCGGGCGAGCCAAGAGTTTGCCGACTATGTTCGCGGGCTTATGGAACTGCGCAAGATTGCGCCTGGAACCGACCTGATTAGCGACCTCGCTGCAGTCGAAGAAGACGGGCAAAAGCTCAATGCTCAAGAACTGATTGCCACCTGTGTGCTGCTGTTGAACGCTGGTCACGAAGCGAGCGTCAACGGTTTCGGAAACGGATTGGTTGCGGCGATGCAACGCCCCGATCAACTGGAGCTTTTGCGCACGAGGCCATACGAGATTGCCGCCACCGCCATCGACGAATTCTTGAGATTCGACGCCCCGCTGCATCTGTTTGAACGCACCGCTACAGCAGATGTTGAGATCGGTGGGGTGCTGGTTCGCGAGGGTCAAAAGATTGCATCGCTGCTGGGGTCGGCAAACCGCGACGAATCGGTTTTCGATAACCCAACCGAGATGAACCTTGAGCGCGACCCGAACCCGCACATTGGGTTTGGTGCGGGCATCCACTTTTGCATCGGTGCGCCGCTCGCTCGCATGGAGATGACCACGTCGTTGCCTGCCCTTTTCGATCGCTACCCAACGCTTGAGCTCGCCGCCGAACCGGTGCGGCGCCCGGGCTTTGTGCTGCGCGGTTATGAATCGGTGATTTTGCGCGTTGCCTAAAGTGGCAGGGTAAGGCTGACCTTCGCGCCGACATTGTCCTGGTTAGGCACCATGCTCCAGGCAATCGACAACTCGTCAAACATGCGCAAGCCCACACCCGGCTTTGGGTTCGACTCCGGTGGGCGGCCATTGCTCGTGGCAATCAACTCGACGGTTGAATCTTGGCTCGCCTTGATCGAAAAGTGAAGCTCGTTTGAGCCGCCATGCCTAAAGGCGTTGCCAACAATCTCTTTCGACAACTCGTTCACGCAGAAGGCTAGGTTCGAGTCGGCGAGAATCAGGTCACGCACCGCTGCATCAATTTCGAAGGTGATGTCGCAGGCTCCAGCCCAAGTTTTCACGAGCGCCTCAAGTTCGCGCTCTAGATCGATGCTCACCTTATTGAGCGGCGCGTTGATTAGTTCTTGCGCCTTGTTCAGGTCATCCCTAATGAGTTGAAGTTCGGCCTTGGTGGGGCGTGCAATGTTTCTGGCTCTCGTCAGGGCAACACTTAGCAAGCTTTGAACATCGCCGTGAACCATGTAGGTGTAGTTTCGACGGGCCACCCAGATGCGCTGCTCGAAGAGCGCCTTATCGCGCTTGAGTTCTTGTCGTTTGGTGCGAAGCGCGTCACGCAACTCAACAAGGTTGTATTGAAAAATGTACGTCGCCGAAACGAATAGCGAAAGAATCAACGTGCTCGAACCAATGTTCAAGATGAGTGGGCCGGCGAACCTAGAGTCGAGGCCAAGGCTGATGGCCCACATGTCGGTGAGCCAAAACACTAGCAACCAGAATGAAGCGCCCAGCAGTCCTGCGATGCTAAGGCTGGTGAGCGCTGGCAATGTGCGAGCAGAGAGCAGAAGTCGAAGAACCTCGAAAATCACCCACAGCGCGAGCAACAGAAGCAAGGACTGGGGAATGTGCCCAATGCCATACTCGAAAGCCGACAACGAGATGAACATGGGGCCTGCAAGCAAAAGCTGAACTCTCGGTTGCCAACTCTGCTTAAGGCTTGCTCGCGATGGAATCGCGCTGACTCGCCTCGGTTGGGTTGTGGCAGTTGGCAACGACTTGGCCGGCTCGGTGGCAACCTTGGCTAGGTATCGAGTTAGCGGGCGAACCGTGTTGTCGATGGCGTCGCGCAACTCATCTAGGGCGATCTTGAAATCGAGTGTCGATTTAGAAGCCTCGAATTGAGCACCGAGTGCGCGCAGTACAGGTTCAAGACGTTTTCGAGTTACGGCGCCCAAGCGCTTCTCTTCAGCGGCGAGCAGTTTGGCTGAGTCGTTGCGGTAGGCGTCAAGTTCAGCATCCACTTTCGAAAACTCACGCGAACCTTCAGCGAATTCGAGCCTTAGGTTGGCAAAAATCGCGACGATGATGAAGAGCCCGAAGCTAGTCGCCCCGGTGAGCAGCGGTCTTAGCGCGCCCTCTGTGGTTATTGTCGTGCCGAAAACCAGAGGCTCGAGTTCATTCATGATCAGCGGTCGAATGGCACCCAGAACAAAGACCAGCCCCAAGTTCAAATAAACGCGGATGCTCGTGCGCGCCAAGCGGTCAATCTGAAGCCCAGCCAGCCAGAGCAAGGGGGCGATGATCATGTTTCCGACTACGACGCGAAAGAGAAAAACATCTGGCGTCATACCCGAGATCGGAATGTCAAACGAAGCCGTGGTGAGCGGATAGAGCACAATGAACGCGAGCAAGACGGTCGGGCGCAAGGTGTTTTTGCGACCGAGCAGCGAAAGCTGAAGTTCATAGCGCGACGCACTCGACTGGCGTTTTGGCATTAGTGCTGCTCTGGCAGGCCGGCGGCTTTCATAAACTCGCGTGCCGCTAGTACGCGACCGTGTGCCATGTCAGAAATCTCGATGCCGGCAGATGCGATGGTTCGTTTGAGAAGGCCCTCAACCGCACGCAGTGTCGTGCCTCGAATGGCGGCAATCTCTTGGTTGGAGTGGCCAAGCGCGACGAGGCGCAAGATCTCGAGCTGCGATTTAGAGATGCGCGAAAGAGGGTGTGAGCTTCGAACATCGTCTCGAAACTTCTGGCTGTCAGCCTTGCCTAGAACCGCCGCGATGGCATTGGTTAGAACTTCGGGGTCACGCAGATTTGACTTTCGCAAATAGGCCGAACCCTCGGGAATCTTGCTGTCACCGCGACCCAAGAAACGCGGCTCGGGCAGGTTGGTCAAGAAAACGAATGCAATCTCTGGAGCGGTTTGGCGAAGGGCGTTGGCTAGATCAAGCCCAGTTGGGCCCTGCCCCAACTCGATGTCAAGTACTGCCACGTTCGGGTCAAACTCAGCCACGACACCGCGTGCCTCAACTGCCGACGACGCAACCCGAACATCGAAACCCTGCGAGGTAAGCGTCTCGGCCACCAGTAGCCTGATGAACGCTTCGTCTTCGACGACTACGACTCGAGTTTTCATTTGGCTTCTAACTTGCAGGCGGGGGTTCCGCCTGGCAGTTTGTGACGGTACTTGGCCACCAGGCGGTAACCGAGTCTTGAAAGCCAGCACATCGGTGGCACAACCATCAAGAAGGCAATTGCACTCAAAAACCAGTTGTTTTGCAAGCGAAGAATGGCCGCAAAAGCCTCGTGGCCACCAAACGGCTGCCCGTCGACCACCATGTAGACGCGCTCTTGCGCCTGAGGCTGAAGCACGCCGTATTCGGTGGTGTCGATGAACTGCCACGCGTGGGCAACAATCGGGGTCTTCGAACGGCGAACGATGAAGTTGGCCGTGGTCGTGCAAAACCCGCAGTCACCATCAAAGATGAGTGTTGGAGTTTGGCTCGACATGTTTCAAGCCTATCTTTACCAGCCGATGACGGCTTCGGCACGGGGCGAACGGTTAGGTTTGAAGCATGAGCAAAAAGCAAGAGTTTGGCGCAGCATCCGAGTTTTCAAAGTTCGCCGCATCGAGGCGCAGCACCCGCGACTTTTCATCAAAGCCGGTGCCTCAAGAACTGATCGATCAAATCATCACGGATGCCCTGACCGCACCATCTTGGTCGAACACTCGCCCTTTCAAGATCGCCGTTGCCCAGGGTGAGGTTCGCGACCGAATCAGTACCGAGTTTCTGAAGCGCTGGGCGGCGCTCTCGAAGGCTCGCACCGGCGGCTGGCTCGACAAGTTGCGTCTGGCGGTTACTCGCTACGGTTTGCCAACTAGCAACGCGGGCATGGCCAAGCCTTACGTCGCCGAACTTCGCCCGCGAGCGCAGCGGGTTGGCAAAGAGCTCTATGCGATGCTCGGGGTCGAGCGCGGCGATGCGAAGGGGCGCGACGCACAGTGGGCTCGCAACTACGAGTTTTTCGGTGCGCCGGTTGAGCTCTTTATATACGTGCACAAGAGCCTCGGCATCTATGCCGCCTCAGACGCCGGCTTGATGATGCAAAACCTTTCACTATCGGCACACGCCTACGGCCTGGGTGCCTGCGCTCAGGGTGCGGTCGGCATTTGGGACGACGTGGTGCGCGACGAGTTCGACGTGCCTGGCGAATACCGCCTCCTCTGCGGTGTCGCCATCGGCTACCCGACCGACGCTAAAGTCAACACCTTTCAGGCCCACCGCCTGGGAGTTGACGAGGTAACGCTGCCGCTGAAGCAAAATACTCTTTGACGCGTGTCTGTGCCACTGCCTAGTATTGGCAGAGGAATAAGGGGTGCGGTGAAAAGACGCAAAAATTTGTTCGGCTTGCCATTCGCGCCGGCAACTGCTTCTGGCAAGGTCAGAAGGCGCTTCGAAACGCTTGGTCGAGGCGACGCTAGAAAATACCAAAACGTTCAAGACTATTCGCGCACCCATGCTGTTCTCGAAGCAGAGGCAATGGCCCAGTCTGGGCAGCACCTGGTCAACCAGTGGTTGGTTCAAGTTGTGCAGCCGATCATCGCAGGAAACGCGCGCATCGAACTGCAGATTCGTGAAGTGGATGCATCTGCCAAGGCCCTTAGCCTGACCAAACCAATCTCGGGTCGCCACGGAGCGAAACTTGATTTAGCTAAAACCGAGATTTCTACCGAGCTAGCGTTTTTGGCGGCTCAGCACGAGTCGAACCTGCAGGCAATCGATTCGCTTAGAATGCAGGCCGAAGAAGGCTTCGCCAGCTGGGCTCGCTATTTTCAATTGCTCTGCTCGATCTATTCACGCGCTCGCACGCTCGCAGACAAGAGCGCTACCCACAATGCACCGGCCCAGGTGCCACAGTTTCGTTCAATCGACCTGAACCCGATTGGTTCAGACCAACCTTCACTAGAAATCAGAGGATAACGTGGCTCTATTTCGCAGACGTCGCAGACTTCACGCACCGCTCATTGACTTTGGTGGCTTGCCGAACCTGGCCGACGGCATCGACGACAACCTCTACCTAGCATCAGCAGCCAAGGCCGCCGAGATCGACTTCAAATCGGGCGCTTACGACAAGTTTCTGTTCAGCGAGGATGGCCTTCGCCGTATGCCTTACGAGGTGGCCATCGAAAGCCACCTAGCCCTGATCAACCAACGACTAGCCGATGCCGGTCGCCGTCAGAGTCTGCGTCGTGAAGCCGCGGTTCTAGACCTTGAGACCAAGATTTCGAAGGCCGAAGCCAAGTTGGCTCGCAACGACAAACAGATCGAAAACATCGAGTCTCAGATTGTGTATGAAGAGAGCATCCTCTCGGGTCTAACCCAGGGCATCGACAACGCTGACTGGCGTGACCCGAAGCCGCAGCTAGCCTCTCGTCTGTCGGTGTTTATGCGCATCGCGGCACCGATCATCACGCTCATCGTTGCGTCGGCAGTTGACCTAGCCATCATTCAGGCGTCACTCAACTCAATTCCTGGCTTCGACTTTATTGAAGCGTGGATGTTCACCGCACCGGCCGTGGCCATGCAAGTTGTCTTTCCACACCTAATCGGTCTTCGTCTTGGCCGCATTCTCAGAAATGCCGAAGGGAAACTGGCTAAAGCGGTTGAGCTCTCGATTCTGCTGATTCTTTGGCTGGCCTTTGCATTTGGGCTTACCCAGCTGCGAATGAACTTCATTGTCAGCCAGGCAGCCAACGGAGGCGATGGCGACATTACCCCTGAGCTTGGCCGATGGCTACTCACCAGCTCGCTGCTGATGCTAGTGGCTCTAGGTGGGTGGTTGATTTTTGCTGCTAGCCGTCACAACCCCCACGAGTCGAACTTCTTGAAGCTCAACTTTGCGCTCATGAACCGCAAGAATGCCGAGATCAAACTTGGTGCCAAAGTGGCTGACTACTCGAACGAAATCGCGGCTCTCAAGCAAGCAGAGCAGACCGCGATTCAAGCCTTCGAAGATGCTCGCGAGGCAGCTCTGAACCAACTCAAGCAGGCCGCTCTCGACATCTATCGCCGAGCCCTGATAAACCACGTTGGGGACTCAGATTTCACCTCGGCCTATGTGCTCGGTGGTGACAAGAAGTGACCCATTTCAGTGCTCCCGTGAAGCGTGAGACCACCCAGAAACAAAAAGTCGGATTCGCTGTTCTCGGCGGAGTCGGCGCTGTTGTTCTCGGAGTGATGGTTTACCTTTTGGCTTTTGCACCGCTGCCTGAGGCCGAAATCAATTGCTCACCAAAACCAAACGTGCGCACCGACGCCCAGGTTGAGACATCCGTTGTGGTTGCACCGACAGCAAACTTCACCGATATCGAACTGCCACTCGAAATTGCAAAGCAGCGTTTGGTGCCAGCCCTTTCTGACCCAACCCTCATCAACACGCTTTCTGCCGTCGTTGCTAATGACAACCCGCGCAAACTTCGCGATCTTGTCATCGTGCAAGAGCCTGGCGAGGTAATTCAGGACTTCGAAGAAAAACTTGACCGCGCCCCGGGTGTTGTGAAGCTTGCTGTGAACTGCGCGCTCAATCAGCCTGCCGCCGGCGTTGGTCCAGAAACAAACCTGCTCAAGGCAATCGGAGTCGCTGCAGACACCTTCTTGAACGATGAATCCAAGAAGACCATTTATGTTCTGTCGAATGGCTTGCAGACCAGTGGTGAGATCAACATGGTCGAAGACATGCCACAGACCGAGGCGCAGGCTAAATCGCTTGCCAAGCAGCTTGACCAATCTAACGCTCTGCCAGATCTTCAAGGCGTAAGTGTTGAGTGGTACGGAATGGGCGTGATTCAGCCGACCGATAACCAGACCACGATCAACGAACAAACCATCAAGGTGCTCGATGCATTCTGGACCGAGGTAATCAAACTCAGCGGTGGTGAGCTGAACTATCGCGTAAATGAGGTTGGCTATAAAGCACCTCCAGCCAATGCCTACCTAACCGCAGCTGTGGCATCACTGCCAACCTCATGCCTTATCACCCTTAACGAAGACGATGGCGTTCGTTTCAACCCAGGCGTAACCACTTTCGTGAACGCCGCAAAGGCCAAGAGCGCTGCAGAATCTGTGGTTGCGGAACTCAACGAAAACGACTGCACAGGCAGCATCAAGGTGACCGGTTACGTGGCCTCTGGCGTAGACAAAGACAATTACAACGATACCGAGATCGAAAAGGGCAAAACGTTGAGCCTGGCTCGCGCTGAGGCTTTCGCTGCTCTTATCAAAGCAGCTGGCTGGGATGGCAAGATCAAGGCCATCGGTGGCGGCAAGGGCTCAGTCGACGACTGGAACGCCGACGGAACTTTCAACGAATCAAAGGGAAAGAGCAACCGCAAGGTTGTTATCTCGCAATAGCGGGGGAGAAAACATGTTCAACAAACGACCAATGCTTAGATCGCGACGAGACACCAACTCGTTCTGGGGCGACCTCTCGATGAACGAGCAGATCGACACACGTCGTGGCCTGCGTCGCGCTGTTTCTCGAGCCTTTCTTGGCCTCATCATCGCGTCTGTTTCTGTAGCTCTTGGTTTCGGCGGGGCGTACATCTACAACCTCGTCGACAGAGCACCAAACGTGACCGAAGTCATCGCAAAAGCCCAAGAGTCAATCGTGATTGTGAGCTGCGAGGGCGGCGAGGGCGCTGGTGTTGCCGTAAACGCGCCGGTGCCAAACAAATACAAGACAGCGATTATCACCGCCGCACACGTCATCATGGACTGCGACGAAAAAACCAATGTGACCGTGACCTACGAGGGTCACGATTACCAAGCTCTCGTGGCCCGCAAAGACCCGAGTAAAGCTTTCAAATCAAGTGACCTCAACTCGGTCAACGACATCGCTCTGCTCTACATGACCCACAAGATTCCAGGTTTGGACGCTGCCCCCGAGGCCAAGCTCGGCGACTGGGTAACCGTGATCGGGCATCCGTGGAGTGAAACGAACTACGCGTCATTCGGAATCATTTCGAGCGTAGATGCAACAGAGTATGGCACCGACGCCGCGATCAACGCCGGCAACTCGGGTGGACCGCTGCTCGACAACAAGGGTCGAGTGCTCGGCATCGTTTCTTACAAGAACTACCGACTGAGCGACATTCAAGATGGCGCCACAGAGGTGTATGAATACGCAGACGGAATGGCTTATGCCAAACGTTTGAGCTTGTCTTGCGAGACTCTGTTCTCGAACGTTGCTACCTGCCCATTCGCCGACCGCTAGGCTAGCGCCATGAAATTTCTTATCTCGGTTATTGACGACCTGAGCAACTCTGGCACCCCAGAAGAGATGGTGGCCATCGACGCGTTCAACGACATGCTGCGCGAGAAGGGCCACTGGATCTTCGCCGGCGGAATGATGCCGCCCGAGACTGCGACCGTGATCGACAACCGTGCCGATGCGAACCTGCACTCCGACGGGCCACTGATTCCATTCAAGGAGCAGTTCAGCGGTTTCTGGATCGTTCAGGCAGACAGCCTGGAGGTGGCCCGCGAACTAGCCTTCGGTGGCTCTAAGGCCTGCAACCGCAAGGTCGAACTACGCCAGTTTTACGGCAACTAGATAACCCCAGCATCCAAACCGGCTAGAACAGCGGATGCTCGCTCGCGCAATTCGGGCAAATCACTCAAACGTTTCAACCCCTGCAACTGCTGACCCATGCGGTGGTTCTTAGCGAACGCTTCTTTGTGCCGGTCAAGAAAGTCCCAGTAAAGGGTCGTGAACGGGCAGGCGTTGTCACCGACCCGCAACTTTGGATCGTACGCGCAGCCCTTGCAGTGCTGGGTCATGCGGTTGAGGTAGGCACCACCGGCTGCGTATGGCTTGGTCATGAGCCTGCCGCCATCTGCGTGCACCGCCATGCCGATAACGTTAGGCACCATCACCCAGTCGGATGCGTCGATGAATTGCTCGCGCATCCACTCTAAAAATTCTTGCGGATTGGTGCCGGTCGTGAGCGCGAGATTGCTGAGCACCATCAGGCGCGGAATGTGGTGAACCCAGGCGCGGGCCTCGACCCCTTCGACCACGGCCTTGACGCAAGCCATCTTGGTTTTCGACGAATCGGTGAACAGCGGAAGCAGTTTGCGCGTAGCACCGAGCCCGTTGAGGTCTCGATAACTTTCGCCTAAGAACCAGTACATGCCGTTGATGTATTCACGCCAACCGATCACCTGGCGCACGAACGCCTCGACCGACTCGATCGGCGCGAGCCCGGCTTCGAAGCGCATCACGGCAGCATCGACCACCTCGCTCGCGTGCAGCAAACCGTTGTTTAGGTATGGGCTGAGCAGCGAGTGGTGCAGCGCCCAGTTGTCGGCAGCGATGGCATCTTCGTATGGGCCAAAGCCGGCTAGGTGATGTTCGAGAAAGTAGTCGAGTTGGGCAAGAGCACCGGCACGGGTAGTTGCCCAGGTTGTGGTTAGTTTGTGGTCAAACTGCGCGGCAACGTAACGGTCGACGGCATCGCGCGCGTGCTCGAGGTAAGGCGGCCAGGTGTAGTTCTTCGGCGGTGGCAGGCGGTTGTCGGCATCGAAGTTCCAGCGCTCACCAACCGGTTTTCCGTTTTCAACGAGGATGCCCAAGCGCACCCTCTGCGCCCGATAAAAGTTCTCCATCACGAAGCTCTTTTGCGAGCTGGCCCACTGCGCGAAAAGCTCGCGGCTGGTAAGAAAGAAGTCATTGGGCACGAACTCGACGCCGTAATCGGCCAGCTGGGCAAACTGACGGTGCGAAGACGGCTCGGCGCAGATGATTGGCAGGTTGCCGAACTCGGCACGGGCGATGAGCAAACCATCGATGGTGGTTGGGGCTTGAATGTAGCGAACGGTGAAACCCGAGTTTTCAAGTTCGGTGGCAAAATGCCTGGCCGATGAGACCAAAAAGAACAGTCGCTCTTTATGCCAGTTGCGGCCGGTCGTCATTCGCGCACTCTCGACCAGAACGATTACGTCGGTTGCCATGTTGGCATCGCGCAAAGCACCTCGGTCGCGATTCAAGTGATCGTGTGCGACGTAGATTATGCGGGTGTTCGGCGCAGCATCCGTGCCCATAATCAACCCCTGCACTTGTCTGAGCAATATTTCACGTTGGGCCAATCACGGGCCCACTTTTTGCGCCACTCGAATGGCAGCCCACAGCGCGCGCAGATTTTGGGTTCAAAACCGTTCTTGGTCTTTGCTTCGCGTGGCATGGGTTTTGCAACACGAACGAAGCGTGCACTATTTCATCAGCCGGTTCGTTAGCCCTGAATGTAGGCGGCGCACACAGTTGCAGTTTCGGTGCTGGTGCCTGGCACAGCCGCAGCATCGGCCAGTAGGGCGTCTTTCAATTCGCCACTGGCACGATCGGCAAGCGCGGTTAGCTCACTCTGAAAAGTCTCAACCGCCGCCGGGTCAAGCTCTGCAGCATTAGAAAGCAATGCACCCACCTTGTTGGCGTAGTCGAGGCAAACTTGCGCGTCGGCCACGGCGGTGCAAGAGGTGAGGGTGAGGCCCAGAGTCAGAACCAGGCTAAAGGTAACCAGCTTCTTGAACACTTTTCTCATTTCGTACCGGAGCACTCGGCTCGTTTTGGGTTCAAATAGGCGAGGATGCTGGACTAAGCCTTGGGCTTGGCCTTTGCTTTGCGTCGGGTGTTGAAGATGCTGAAGGCACCAAGGGCCACGGGTAGGAATCCAACTGCCAGACCGTTGCCATCAATTAGAGTCACTGCCAGCCAGAGCCCCGAGAGAATCGAGAAACCTGCGAAGACGTAGGTAGCGATTCGTGCCCACTGCGACCTAAACCATGACAAACCGAAAGCTATAAATCCGGCTCCAAAGATGACCAAAAGCATGATCGAAACTAGTAGCGCTAGTGATTCCATGACGGCCCCGTTCATTCTCGCTGCCTTCTATGTTTCGAAAGCAACTGGTACTTCTATTGTGCAACGAATTTTGACTAGAGCCTAGACTCAGACACATGCAAGACCATTACGACGAGCTCGGCAAAGAGTGGCGAAAGATCGGCCTAACGTCGCCGGCGGTTCGGGCGTTGGTTGATGCGCGGCTATTCAAGGTTTCGGACCTGCGTAAAATCAGCTTGGATGAGCTCACCTCGATGCACGGAATGGGAAAGTCTGCGGTTGCACGCATCAAAGTGATCATGAGCGCTAAAAAGATCAAGTTCAGGCCATAGGGTCGCTTGACCGCCTTACCCTGCCACCAGTTAAGTGAAAAAAGGACCCGAGCAAATGCTGGGTCCTTTTTGCGGTGGAGGAAGCGGTGGGATTTGAACCCACGGTAGCTATTAACTACGACAGTTTTCAAGACTGTTCCGTTCGGCCGCTCCGGCACGCTTCCGTGCTTACATTCTAGCCGAGTTCGAAGACTAAGGTTTGATCGAATATTCAGTCATGTAGAGGGCGATATTGCGCTTCTTGCTATTCTTTGGAGAAATCACAATCACGTTACCCCTGTTCACGGTTGCGTTAATCGAACTCACCCAAGATGGGTCTGCGTAGGACATCAACTTAGTTTGAGAGCTCCACGTCTTACCGTTCAATCGGCTGATGTAGGTTGCCGTTGCGTGAGTTTGGATGATCGCAGAAATAGATCCATTGTGCTTCACAAGGCTCTTTACGCTCTGCCCGCTAGAGACATTGGCCATTCTGCTTGCAGAAGATAAGCTGCCCACTGTTCCAAAGAATGTCTTTCCATTGTTTTCAAAAGCCATCTTTATCGAAGTGCCGTCAGCCAACAGAATCGGATTTTCGGTGCCCTTGCGTTTAGCGAGATTTGACGCATCCGACGCTTTGGGCAGCGAGCCGACACCTTTACCGGTGAATAGCTTCACCGTGTTGTATTTAGTAGTCGAGCTACCAGTTGTAACGGCGATAGCCCACTTGTCATCAGCAGCTACAACGGCAGGAAAGGTGAAATAGGCATAGGCTTCGTCTTTGGATGCCATTGTTTGGGTCAAAAAGCCGCCCTTCCAAACCCAGTCACTGGATGCGTCGACACGTTGAGCCATGAAGGTCTTGAACTGAGTTCCCGGGAGCGCATAAGTAGATGAACTTCGACTCGCCGAGACCAAAAGAACTTGCGCTCCATCAGCCATGGTCAATATCTGGGGCGTCTCGAGTCGAATAGAACACGAGGACCAATACTTCTTGTTGTAGTTGCAAGCGGCAAACTCGCCGGAGGTTCTCGAGACATCTCTAACGATGTGAGAAGTCCACTGGGCATTTTCGACTGACTTATCGATAGACCACGACTTGAGGATGGCCTGACGTTCAGAAACCTGGACGTTATTGGTAAAAGTGACAACTTCTCCAGCCACAGTTCCACCGACTTCAAATGCCGTTAGTGTTCCGCGTGAATCATTGTCGACAATGGTCGATGTCCACGAATTGGCATCTACACGCTCGTACGCCTTCAACGGGTAGTCGGAGTCGCTGACACCGATCACAACTCTTCCTGAATCGGTTACTTGCGCGTTGAATGCCACATACCAGTCCCAAGGAAAATCAGCTACTAGTTCAGTCTTCGACCAAACGCCTGCTGACTTGATACGTGCAAACAACTTTGAGGTCTGTTGGCTCGTGCGCACCAGCCACACCGCGGCTGTCTTTTCGCCATCCTTTGAAGTTACGATCTGCGGCTGACCAACAGCCTCAACCCATTCGCTTTTAGAAGTGGTACTCCAGATGGAGGTTGTCGCCGCTACAGCGGGCAATGAGCCAAGAGTTAGTGCTAACAGAATGGCAACCGAAAAAGACTTGAAAACTTTGACCATCGCCCCAGTCTACTTGCCTCGCTTTGTTGCTCACCGGTCTTGTATTGGTGAGCGAAGTCCGCGATTCAATGGCAAATGATGCTTGATGCTCCGGTCGTTGTTGTGCTTGTCAAGAGCAAGATTTACTTTTTCTCAGAGCTTCGACTCAACACGTGTGGGGCCAAGGTAACCACGAGACCCAACAAGCCGATGCTCATGGTTATGTGCCCCAGGCCTGCGAGCCCAGCAAGGGCTGACCCAAAGGTTAGCCCCTGAACCTGATAGACACCGTGCCAAACCATCATCGCTGTCGACGTGACTAGGCCGACGTTGAATAGCCAAAATGCAGGGTTGAACAGGCCGTGACTAGAGAGCCCAAACTGCTTTTCCAACACAAGAACGATCAGCAGAAATAGAAACCCTAATGACAAGAGGTGGGTGTGAACCACGCTCAACTGGGTTTCGCCAGACTCGGGAAAATTGTTGAGCTTTGTGTACTCGCGAAAAAAGACACCAAAGGCAAGCCCAAGAAATAAGTACGCTAACGCCGCGAAATAGATTTTTTTCATAGGTTAATTCTCTACCCCTTCCTCAGAAGTCCTTGATTCGATTGACCCAGGTGTCACCCTTGCGACTCAGGCAACAACAGAGAGCCACGTTCTAAGAAAAGGTTGCAGCCTGGCTCATATGAACGGTAACTGGATAGTAGGGCTCTCTTTAAAGTAAAAACCCGGCTCTCGTGAGAAGAAACCGGGTTTTTGTGCGCTTGGAGGGACTCGAACCCCCAACCTTCTGATCCGTAGTCAGATGCTCTATCCGTTGAGCTACAAACGCTGGGTGCCTAAAAGCTAAGGCAACCTGAACATTCTAGCGAACATCCGCGTGCCTTGCCAAGTGGGGCTGCCGCAGAGCCCCCGCCTGCGGTTACGCTTTAGACATAAGGGCGAGGAGGTGCATCGTGGGCAGACTCTCGCTTGCGCTTCGAACGGGGATGCTCTGCCTCGCCGTAATCGCTTCGTCGCTGGCCATCGTGCCGTTCGCCGCCGCCCCCGCGAACGCATTGACTCCGCAGGTTGTGCCACCTCGCGCCCCCAACGGCTGGGCTTATGACATGGTGCGTGCCGACCAAGCGCAGGCGCTCGGTGTTACGGGTCGCGGCATCCGTGTTGCGATTTTGGACAACGGCATCGACCCGCGCGCAACGGGCATTACCGGCAAAGTTGTGGCGAGTTTTGACGCCGTCAACGCGGCCAATGGCCAGCAAGAGCACGGCACGGCAACCGCCGGAATAGTTGCCGCTGCGACCAACCTAGAGGCCGGCATCGGAGGCATTGCTCCCGACGTCGAGATTTTGAACGTCAAGGTCTGCACTCTCAGCAACTGCCGAACCGAGGCGATGATTCCGGGTCTCAAGTGGGCGATAGACAACGGGGCAAACATCATCAGCATGAGCATCGGTGGCTCTGGTGTAGACGGCGCTGTAGCAGCTCTCATTCAAGACGCGGTTGATGCGGGCATCGTTGTTGTTGCTGCCGCTGGTAACAACGCTTGCTTGGCCATTTGGGAATCGTGGGACGGCAAGAAAGACCGCAACTGCACTCAAACATCGATCTCACGAAACTTTCCGGGCTCATACCCGATCGACGGCTTGATCACCGTTGGCGCTGTCGACCGCGAGCGCAAACGAGCTAACTACTCGAGCTACAACGCTCAAATTGATATCGCTGCTCCAGGAACCGGCGTGGCAACTACCTTTCCGTGGGGCCCGAATGCCGACTTTGGTGGAACCTCTGCTGCAACCCCGGTTGTTGCAGGTGTTGCCGCGTTGGTGATGCAAGCGGCTCCGAGTCTCACCCCAGCTCAAGTGCAGTCTGTGATTCAAATCAGCGCGGCCGCGGCTGACAACACGCCACCGAATGTCTGGGATTCGTGCGTGTGGAACGCAGAGGCCGTTAAGTGGGACTGCGTGAACCTAAGCCCTGCAAAATGGCCGGCGCGTTTTTACACCGGGGCAGGTGTGGTGGATGCAGTTGCCGCCGTCACTCTAGCCCGCGAGCTCGAGGCGCAGATTCAAGCTGCTTCGGTAGGAGCGCCGTCAGTAGCTGAATCGGACAAGTCTCTTTCCGTCAACTGGTCGACTTCGGGGTTGGGAGCCGGGCCATACAAAGTGTCGCTAGATGGGGATGAGATCACCCAGACCAGCGGTACTTCGATTGTGCTGAGTGACCTGATCAACGAAGCTACCTACTCGGTGAGGGTAACTGACGCATCGGGAAACCACACCCTGCCGGTTCTAGCAAGACCAAGCGATGCCATTCCGGTGGCTGCTTTTCACATGACCAATCTTCGTGCCGAAAGAGATGGCATGTATCCAAGTTTCACCGAACCCTTGGTCGGCAACGCCTACGGTGCACTGCTGCTTTCAAATGGCGTTCGCGTTTCTTGTAGTCAGTACTCCTGTGACTACAGCATGCCAGCCGGCACTTTGACTGCTCGCTACGTTTCGATCGACCACCTCGGAAGATTGAGTGAGCCTTCGCAAGCGGTGACCGTATCTTCGACAGCTAGTTTTCCAGCACCGCAAAACATCGTCATCAGCGACATAACTGCCACGAGCATCCACGTGCGCTGGGATGCAGTGCCAGGGGCCACCTATTACTACTATTACGATGCCGGCGCTGGGCAGTGGAAGACCACCACAGAAACTTCGGCGAGCATGGTCGGACTTAAAACCGGGTTGACCAACTCCTTTAGGGTTGCGGTTGGAAGCGCTAATGGCTCTCCTCTTGGAGTCTGGAGCCCGTGGCATTGGTACTACGCGTATCCGCCCGAGTTGCCCGCAGTGACTGATCTTTCGGTAAAGAACATCTCGGCTAAAGAAGTAGCCATCAACTACACAAAGCACCCCGACGCTGAACGCATCGTGTTTTTCAGGTCTGACGGCAAGGTGCAGTACATGCCAGCAACTTCGCCCGAAATAATGGATCGTTTTAACGAGTACGACGTAGGCAAAACCTACAGCTATTACATTGTGCAGATTGACGACTTGCAGTACGGCATGCAATACGGAGTTGTAGCCCCGGCGTTCACAATCTCTGTTCCACTGCCCAAGAAAGTGGACAACCTAACCACCGACCTGACGACCGACCCGTTGCAATACGAAAGCGAACGCGAATTCATCGGCACCAGCACCTCTGGCAAACAGGTTTGGTGGTGGGCGGAAGGGCCCTGCCAGATGGTTAGCCAGAATGGTCCGAAATTCAGAGTGAGAGCCAATGGCGTGAACGCCGATTGCATCGTTAAAGGCAATACCGAAGAAGACGCTACATGGGATCGCGGATACATCGAAGTTCGTATTCCAATGGTCAAGAAGGTCGAAACTATCTCGCTAACCGGCACGGTGGCATCTGGGCTTGAGTACAAAAATGAAATGGTCTTGTCAGCCGCGGGTAACTCGAGTCGGGCGGTGAGCTGGTTTATCGATGGCGCTTGCTCATTTGTAGAAACTAGTAACCGAGCTGCACGTGTGCGAGCGAATGCCGGTGAAGGTAACTGCAAGGTCGAGGCTCGCCTTATTGAAGATGCTTGGTTCACAGGAGCCAACGCCACGATAGACCAAGGCATGGTTCTTCAGAAAGACAAAGTCACCATGCCCGCAAGGTCTCAAATATGGGATGGTCGCACTATCGCGCTTCGCTACGAGACTGTCAGCGGGCGCATCCCGAGTTTCAAGTCAACTGGCATGTGCCGAATCGTGAGGGTGACGAAGACTCACGTGCAAGTAGCCTCCCGGTTCACATTCGGCTCGTGTGTTGTGACTGCTTCGTTGCCGTTAACCCGCACTGAAAGTTCAGCCTCCAACACCACAAGAGTTGCTTTACTGACGTTTAGGCCTCACATCAAGATTGACACTCTGAGCGACTAGTCAACAAAGCCGAGTAAACGAAACGGGGTGGCACCTTTCGGCACCACCCCGTTTCGCTATTGACTTAGTAGGTCGCCTCAATAACTACTCGACGGTTCTTCCACTGCTGGGTGACGCTGACCGGGTCGACACCACCCTTTGCCACAGTCTTGTAAACAGCCTTCACTCCCAATTTCTTGAGGTACGCGACAACGCTGTTGGTTCGGCCTTGCGCGAGCACAATGTTGGCACGTTTGATTGCAGCCGACTTCGTGTCAGTTTCGGTGTAGCCGTAGACGGTTATCGACTTCGCGCCCTTGATTAGAGGGGCAAGCGCTTTGAGGGAGGCATATCCGCCCTTATTTAGCGCTGGCTGGCAGAAGTCGAACAAGAACCCGTTCAGTGTCCAGCTCTTTGTGCTGGTCTTTGTTGCCTGAGCTGCAACGACACACTTGTCAGAAAGCACGAAGTATGCCGTGTCTGTAGCCTTCTTGCCGTCTGGGGTTGTTCCAGTCAACGTAAAGCTGTGCTTTCCAGGAGCTAGACATGCCTTAGACGGAATCTTGATGGTGTTCAAGAAGTTACCGTTGGCATCGGTGTCGGCCTTGTAGATAGTTACAGGGTTCGACCGCATCACGAGCGTGTATAGCGAGTTCGGCTTCAGGCCGCCGCCCTTAATAGTCACTTTCTGCCCATAGAACTTAGCGCCAATTTCAAGCTTTAGGGTGAGCTTGATTGATGATGGAGCATTTGGCACAGGGTTTGCGACGTAAGTGTAATCGGTTTGAAGTTCTGTCAACCCGGCGACCAAAGTGACCTTGATCTCACCAGTGCCTGCCGGCATCTTGAATGAGATGGTGGTGCCATCACCGTTGACCACGAAGTTCGCCTTGCGGATAGTAACAGCGCCAATCACGATGCTGGTGACCTGATCTAGGCCAGTACCGCTAATGACTACGGTGTTTCCGCCCGCTTCAGGACCGCTGTTTGGTGAGGTAGCAGAGATGGTAGGAGGAGCCGGAGTAATAATCAGCTTTCCAACTACGTACTTGACGAGGTTGCTGTAGGCGGCGTCGTCAATAGCCGCCAACATTCCCGCCTTCGGAACAATCTTGTATGTGCCCGGTTCGGTAGGAACGCTAGCAAGCAAGGTTGCACCTGAGTAGTAGTCGAATTCGACACCGTCATAAGCGTCACCCTCGATTAGTCCCGCCATTGAGTAGCTCGGCACAATGGTTTCGCCAATCGCTACTACGAGGTCATCCGCGATGACCGAGAGCGACTTAGGTGAGCCGTACACGTTGATAACGAGCTGCTCGACATTCTGCGAGTCATCCTTGAACGACTTGGCGGCGTTGTAGTTTTCACTTGCAGCCTGCGTCGCCTCGATTACACACTCACCGACTGCTAGAGCAGTAACCGAAGTGCCGTTGAGACTACAAATGCTTGGAGTCTTATTTACCAGCACAGGTGTAGCAGCGTTAGCTTCAACCGGTTGCAGTTGGCCCGTGCGTGTGTCTCGAGACTCGACAGTCAACTCGATTGGGGTGTTGTTTGCGAGAACCACAGAACCTGGGCTGGCCGTGAGTTTGAGCAACGCGTCTGCCTTGAGAATTGAGCCAGTCGGCGCAAACTCTGGGTTCGTGATGGAGTACTTATTGCGCCAGTTCCAGTCAAGCATCAGCGGGTTCGGGTTGGTCAGGGTTTTGTTCAACCCTGCGGTCGCGTCGGCAAAGGTGAAACCATACTGGTAATTCCAATCCAGGGTGATCTGGTCACCCTCGACGGCACCCGTGGTTGTGATTTCTCCAAGTGAAATAGAGGTGTTGCCGTCGTATACCTTCTCAGCCTTGATCGCATTTATAGTCAGCGCTTTTTTGGTGATGGTTAGCAAGAAGGTTTCGTAAGTCGGTAGGTAGTAAATCGATCGATCAACGTTTCCAGACTTCATTTCGAAACTCGCTACGCGAATTTCCCATGAGGTTACAGAAGCGTCATCGCCACCACACCAGGACTCAGCAATAGCTGGGCTGTTTGGCAAGCCGCTGTTCCAACTGTTGCTTGGGTTCGCCAATGCACAGAGGTGATTGCGGTACTGCCAGGTGACACCGGTTACCGCATCGTTAGTAGCTGTTGCCGTGTAGGTGATGTCGTTCGGCGAACCGTCGGTGCCATCACCAAGCTGGCCACGATACTCGATTGTGTCTCCAGACCCTGTGGCTAACTTAGGAGTGAAGGTCACGGAGGTACCGGTGATATTGATCTTTACTGCATTCTGGTTTGTGATTGAAACATACTTGTCTGCATCGAAAGTTGCCGACCCTATGTTTGCAAAAACATACCAAGTGCCAGCAGCGACCGGAAGCCCCGATCTAACGCCCTGGCGGAATGCATTTGCGTTGTAGTCATCCACTGACTGATAGCTGTAGCCGTCGGCTGGTTGTGTGTAGCTTGTGGCGGGCAGAGCGTTGTTGAGAGTTGCGCTCGCTGTGTAAGCAGTACCAGCCGCAACCGTTAGATCACTGGTCGCGTTGTTTAGCTTGGTGGTTACGTCTGTCGAAACTCCGCACCTGAAGGTCCAGTTCTGAGCCGGTAGCGAGGAGTCACTTGGAATGAAAGAAATCTCTTTCGATCCCCAAGGATTAGCAAGGTTCGCCGATTGTTTCGCCAACTCAACGGCCACGGAGTTTGCTGTCCAGCTAACTGCACCTGCTGGTAGCGTTACGCCACCAAACTTGACGGTACCAGTAGCGCCAAACACACCATCACCAGTAGCGGTGATAATGGCTGGGATGTAGGTGCCTATGCTCTCTTTGGTGCAGAGGCCCGCAGCTGGGGTCATGGTCGTGGGTGTTGGTGCAACACCAGTAACGAAGACACCTAACTGCTGCTGAACATACGAGGTTTTGGTTTCTACACGAACCGTGTACCAGTTCAATACCTCCAAGTTTCGAGGCATTCGGACAACTACTTGGGTATCAGTGACCGAGACAGGGGTCAAAGTCAACCAGTCAGAGTAGTTGAACTGTTTCAGAATCCTGATAGTTGTAGCGGCCCCATTATCGGTTGAAAGAAAGCCTGTGCCCTTCACCACGAAGACATCAGATGCATCCTCTGCTGGGGCAAAAGTGTTCCGTGCCGCGCTTCTCGCATTGTCGACCTGCGACAGAATTTCTGTGATCACAGGCATGTTACCGCCCACACCAACATCAACAGCGCTCTTACGAGTAGCCGTTAGGGTTCCTGTGCTTGGAACTACTGAGAGGTCGTAGGTGCCGGCTGCGATTGCTGGGGCTGTGAAAACTACAACGGTATCTGAGTAGCTAGTCGGTGTCACAGTGACACTTCCAAACTTGACCTTTCCAGACGTGCCAAAGCCGGTGCCCTCGATACGAATAACATCTCCACCCGAGGCACGAGAAGATGCCTTCTGTGACCCTCCTTGAGAGGTGAATGGGTCGGTGTCGGTGAACTCCTCATTGAACGGATCTGGGCCAATGTAACTTATTTTCGGCTCGCGCACTGTCACCGAGGTAGTAAATGAAGACTTCGCGCCAGATGGGGTAATGACAAGAGCAACTGCGCCGGCCTTGGAGGTCGGAATCGTTACACCGGAGATTGAAGTTCCGTTTGAGGTGTATGCCACGGCGGTGGCAGAACCGACTTTGATGGTTCCCTTAGTGCCGAATCCGAATCCGTTCACAGTTACCTTGGTTGCAGCTCCTGTGTCGGTTGATTTGATCACTGCTGGGGCTACCGAAGTAACACCTGGGTTTGCCTTATAAGTAAATGCGGCTGATTTTGTGACTTTACCGGTGGGTGTTGCAACTACAACATCGATTGCCCCTGGCGCATCTGCACTAGGCACCTCAACAGAAATTGAGGTGGTAGTAGATGCAGTCACCTTTGCAGGAACTCCATTGAAAAGAACTCCAGTGCTACCTGCCGCGAATCCAGTTCCAGTAATAACTACTGAATCCCCGCCACTGACGCTAGAAGAATTCGGCGCAACGGTTGAAACCGTTGGGTTTGAAGTGGTGGACGAGTAAGTCAAACTGGCTGGAACGTCAAGAGCACCTCCGCCTGTCGACGAGACGACGTTTAGTTCTACTGAACCAATAGTGCTGCTTGCCGGAACCATGGCAATGAGCTTCGAATCACTGATTCTCTGCACCCACAGCGCCTTCTCACCTTCTATGGTCACCACAGGAGTTCCCGAGTTGCCAAAACCTGATCCATTGATTGAGATCAGTGACCCACCGGTATTTGAAACGGTGGATGGCGACACAGACGAAACGACCGGTTTCGCGCCGTAAACATATTTCTGACTGATTGTGGTTGGACCAAAGCCGATGTCGATAACCACGTCAGCACTGCCTGCCACTCCGCTTGGAGCAGTAAACGTGTAACGGTCCAGCCCATCGTACTGTTCGCCGTTTGACGAACGGTATGAATCACATTGAACCTGAGTCAGGTCGGTAACCGGTTTGCCGCCGATAGTGATTACCGGCTGAATTCCAGAGTCATTGCACAACATGAAGCCGGAAATCTTAACAGTGTTACCGCCGAATACTGACCCTTTCGAAGGGGTCATGGTTACCCGGCTGGCCATACGCGGAGTGAACTTCAAGTCTTTGGAGTAAAGACGTACATATTCATCATCGTCGTCATAGTTGTAGTGATCCACGATGAACTTGACAGTCTTCGCGCTCCTCCACTCTGGGTTCGTGTCCCATCCACCGAACGTTCCCATGAGCGATGAGTCATTGATCCAGTTAGTGCTTGCGTGCAATTTGCGACCGCTGACTGGGTCAAGAATGTAGATGTCTAGGTAAGCGTCATCATTGATACCGGGGCCGAACAGCTTAAATACGGTTCTCTGAGAAATGGTTTCAGGAAGCGAAACGGATGTGACCTCTGGGTTGTAGTAGGTAAATGTACCCGGAAGAAGGGCTCCAGAAACCTGCTCACGCCAGTTGGCTGAGATTGGGTCCCACATGTAACAACTCAGACCTAGCTTGAAATCTGCTACCGTGCTCACTTTTCTGAAAGCGGAGTAAAGACCATCTGACTGAAGGCGGAGTTTAGTTACTCCACTTGCATCGGGAGCATCCAACCCATCTGAGATGTAGTCTTCCTCTCTTTGCTGCACGCCATCTGAATCGATGTAGTTGTACTCAGCTCTAGCAGAGGTGTAACAGCCAGAACCGTTGAAAGCATGTTTAATGTATGCAATCGACGTGTCACCGCCACCTGTAGAGAATGACGTGGGAGCAACTGACAATACCTCAGGCGTTGGCAAGAATCGGTTCGACATGTTGACCTTGTAGTCGCGTTTTGTCTGCCCGTCGCCAGCAGTAACAGTGATGGTGACTAAGTTGTTTGGCTTTGCCTCGAATTCGAGAGTTGTAGCTGCGCCCGAAGTAACTGCACGATTACTAGCGTCACCGCCGCTGATGGTGGCAGTTGCACTGGGGTCGTTTGTTGAGATGAAAAAGTCAACAGAGGTAAGGGTGCTAAAGGCCTCGTAGTAAAGCTGATCTTTGTCGAAGCTTGGCCATAGTTTCGAAGTTTCGTAACGGTCATTCCAATTAGAGCCGTTACCTTCTATGCGTAACTCTGACAGAGTCGCATCGGTGGACGAACCAGAAGCGCCAGCGGCCGACGGTGTTGCCACCAGCCCCGAAATTACTAGTGCGAATAGTGCCAGCGCTGACGCGACTTTGCGAAACATGAAACCCCTCAGATTTGGATGTGGTACAGCGAAAGTCTATTTAGGTGCAGAACTTGGGTCAACTGCACGAATGTGCTCAAGTGGCAATAAACATCATGCCCGTCTAGTCAAAAGAAAAACCCACCGCTTTTCGTGGTGGGTTTCTTTATCTACTGCGGAGACGAGAGGATTTGAACCTCCGAGGGACTTTAAGATCCCTACCTCATTAGCAGTGAGGCGCACTCGACCGGGCTATGCGACGTCTCCAATAACCCGTTTAGTTTAGCCGATGGGCAAGCG
>JACCDY010700820.1_pt1 | contig 30198 bp, 29 predicted proteins | sample 7446391 | NCBI WGS metagenome assembly JACCDY01 (sample SAMN15323451, study PRJNA562643) | freshwater metagenome | isolation source: river surface water | place: USA:Blue River Watershed | collected 2017-08-18 | reverse complement strand
TTAACAGCACGTCGCGCGAAAGGTCGCCATAAGTTGTCTGTTTCTGACGAAAAAAGAGGTAAATAAGCCATAATTTAGTTTAAGCTGATTGAGGCCATTTACTTATCCTATAAGTAATTATGCCATGAATTTCAGTTTCCCTAAATCCGAACGATTAACTCAAATCAAGGTAATCGATTCGTTATTCCAAAAGGATAGTACAAGCGTTACGCAACGTTTTGTCTATCCTTTTCGAGTTTTGTACAAGACCAATTCCGGTGCAAATCTGCAAGCTCCCCAAATTATCATTTCAGTTCCCAAGCGTAAATTCAAAAAAGCGGTAGATCGAAATCTTTTGAAGAGACGAATTCGGGAGGCATACCGGTTGAATAAACCCCACTATATCGGACCTGAATTCCAGAAATTACCGGATTACCTAGGTTTTGTCTATATTGGTTCTGTCATTGAACCCTATGCGAAAATCGAAAAAAGAGTCATTGGTATTTTAAAAGAACTCAGCACGCCTCAGCCATGCGAATAAATCCAAATTCATTTAAGCAATCTTTCCTTGGGTTAATCCTCGTTTCGGGCTTATTCCTAGCCTTTACCAATCCGGGGAATCGTTTTTTTGAAATTGCTAAAAACCTCGATATTTACGCAACTGTCTTCAAGGAATTGAATGCCTATTATGTTGATGAAGTAGACCCGAAAAAGTCCATTGAAACGTCAATCGAAGCACTTCTTAAAAGCTTTGATCCATATACAGTCTATTATCCAGAAAGTGAGATTGACGAATTTCTTCAGATGACCACGGGGAAATACCAGGGAATTGGGATTATCCTATCCGATATCAACCAAAGCCATCGCATCAGTTTTATTGAAGAAAATAGTCCGGCAAACAAAGCTGGATTAGGTATAGGAGATCAAATAATAAGCATTAATGGGACGAAATTAGGGGAAACACCCGAAACAGACCCCGCGGTACTCATGAAAGGAAGCGCCGGCTCCATTGTCAATATCGAAGTCTTGCAAGTGGGGAAAAGCACCCCCAAAACCTTCTCGATTAAACGCGAAACCGTCCAAATTAAAAACGTTGTAGACGCATCCGTCATTCGACCAGGCGTGGGCTATATCTTGCTCGAGGACTTCAATGTATCCGCAGCGAAGGAAGTAAAAACAGCCGTGCTTGAGTTGAAAAAACAAGGTATGCAAAAATTGATCTTGGATTTAAGGAACAATCCGGGAGGGCTTTTGACCCAGGCGATCGATGTATGCAATTTATTTATTCCAAAAGGTTCAAAGATTGTAGAGACGCGTGGAAAGGTAGAAGAATGGAACAAAAGTTACCAAGCACTCAATCAAGCCATAGATACAGAGACTCCCATCATTGTACTGATCAACAACCGAACGGCCTCTGCAGCTGAAATTGTTGCAGGCGTATTGCAAGATTATGACCGAGCCGTGATTATGGGACAAAAGAGTTTTGGCAAAGGCCTCGTCCAAGTAACACGCGACTTACCGTATCGAACCAAAATGAAAATTACCACGGCCAAGTATTATATCCCGAGCGGGCGTTGCATTCAAGCCTTGGACTATAAAAACAAAAATGCAGATGGGACAGCAAAAGCATTTCAGGATTCTGTGGCTAACGTTTTTTACACAAAAAATGGGCGAAAAGTCGTAGACGGTGGAGGTATCTTGCCCGATCAGCCAACGGATAAAAAAACCTTATCTACTTTTGCCCAAGCCTTGTTGAGTAAAGAAATGTTCTTCCGGTTTGCTAGTGATTATCATGGATCCCACAGTACAATTCCCCAAGCAGAAAATTTCGCGGTAAATACTGAAATCCTCAGCCAATTCAATGCTTGGCTCACAAAAGCACATTTTTCTTATGAAACTCCGGTAGAAAATCAGGTAAAAAAATTACTCGAATCAACAAGAGAACAGTCTGAATATTCAGAACTCAAACAATTACTTCAAGGCCAATCCGGACATTGGAAAACAAATTTAGAGCGTGAACTCAAGCTTCATGCCCAGGAAATCACCCCCCTGCTTGAACAAGAAATCATTATGCACTATTATTTGCAGAAAGGATTAAATACTTGGTCCACGCGAAAAGATCCAAGTATATTGGCTGCTGTCGATTTATTTAGCAAACCGACTAAATTTGCATCTATTTTAAGTAGACGAGAGAAACCATGAGTTTGATTTTAAGTATCGAAACTTCCACCCCCTTATGTTCGGTTGCCCTGCATCGATCAGGCGAATTATTGGCAAGCCAAGAAACGCAGGAAGAAGGTGGACATGGGAAAAAACTAACCCGTTTAATTGAATCATGCTGTTCCATGGCTGGCATTTCCTTGCAACAACTTGATGCTATTGCCGTTTCAAATGGCCCTGGATCTTACACAGGATTACGAATAGGTTTAGCAACCGCTAAAGGATTATGCTTTGGCTTAGATATTCCCTTGATTACGATGAATACCTTACAGATTATGGCGAATGCTTGGACAGGTTTACCTGAAAACACGCTGTTATTGCCTATGCTGGACGCCCGCCGTATGGAAGTTTATGCTGCCGTTTTTGATGGAAAAAGTAAAACTCCCAAGACGGAAACTCATCCCATTGTCTTGGAATCAACTTCATTTGAATCGCTGAATCTACCCAGCATTGCCTTTGGGAATGGTGCATTAAAATGGAAAGATGCCTGCAAAAATCCACTAATTTCCTTTTCGGAAGAGCATCCTTTCCCACATGCCAAATTTATGGGAACAGACGCCGCGCGCGATTTTGCTGAAAAGAAATTTGCATCATTGGTACTTACTGAGCCAGCCTATCTAAAAGAATTCATGGGCACAAAACCCAAAATTAAATCATTGTAAGCATGGAAGAGATTGTCAACAAAGTCAAACAAAGTGGGCTTATTCAAATCGACTTGGAAAACTTACGACCAACAGGTGAACGGGTATTTTTCGACATAGCGCCCCAATTGTACATGGGCTTAGCTCTGCGCGAAAAGGACTTCAGAACCTTCATTCAAGAACACGATTGGTCGCAGTATATAGGTAAACATGTTGCCGTCGCTTGCACAACTGATGCTATTATCCCTACATGGGCATACATGCTCGTGGGCTCTCAATTAAGCGGAAAGGCTGCTACATTAATTTATGGAAACTTAGCAGATTTAGAAAAACATTTATTTGATCAAGTTATCCAACAAATGGATTTGACAGAATTTGAAGATGGCAAGATTGTCATCAAAGGTTGTTCGAAAGAAGCCGTTCCACTAGACGCCTATATTAGCCTTACAAATCGACTTCGCCCTATGGTAAGGAGCATCTTTTTTGGGGAACCCTGCAGTACGGTACCCATTTATAAAAAAGCAAAATAGTCCTTCCCTTTTCATAAATTTGCGCTTTAGCTGATTCGTATGTCCCAACAATCCCAAGAACAATATCAATTCATAGCTGCCATCCTAACAAAACATTTAGGACCTGGAAATGCCATTGACGATCTTCAGTTTTTTTATGGCGGGAATTTCAATCTGGCGGTACGCGTCAAAACGGGGGATTCCGAATATTTCATCAAATGGACACAGAGCGAGCATCAAGGACTATTTGAAGCCGAAGCCAAGAACCTTCAACTCATTCAAAAAACAGGTGCGATCAACGTGCCCAATGTGTTAGGGGTAGGTACCCTAGATGAGAAGGAATACCTCATGTTGGATTGTATCCAATCGGCAGAAAAATCCACCCACTACTGGTCGGACTTTGGAAATAAATTAGCTCACTTGCATCAACAACCTGCGAGTAAAGGTCATGGACTGGACTATGATAATTTTTTAGGAGCTGCCAAACAAGATAATACTTGGCAAATGGATGGCGTGAAATTCTTCATCCAAAATCGACTTAAAAAACAGGTAGATGCGGCAATCTATCACCGTAAAATTTCAGCAGAGATGGAAGAAAAATTCAATCTACTGTACGATAAATTACCTCAATTAATCCCAAATGAGTCTTCTGCCTTGTTGCATGGGGATTTGTGGTCTGGTAATGCCATGGTCAATGAAAATGGGGAAATTACACTCGTAGATCCTTGCTGTTATTTTGGGCTTCGTGAAGCGGAATTAGCTTTCACAACAATGTTTGGTGGGTTTCCTACCGAATTTTACGAGGCCTATCACCGGACTTTCCCAATCGAAAAAGATTTTCATCAACGTATCCCCTTGTACAATTTATACCCACTGATGGTGCACGTAAATTTGTTTGGAGAGGGGTATTTACCGGCAGTCACCAAGATATTATCAAGCTACTGATTGCGGTCAGTAATCCATTGCTGAATAACCTCATCCGTATCAGCTGCGCCCGGAAAAAATGCCACAAGTTTGCGTAAAATTTCTTCCATGACCGCGTCTGGGCAAGAAGCGCCACAAGTCAACAAAATCTTAACCGGCTGCTTCATTGGGATGTAATCTAGCGTTCGAACCTCTTCCTTCCGACGGTTATTATAATGCCATATTTCCGTAGGACTGACTAATTTGTCGGCCGACTTGATAAAATAAGTAGGTAATTTTTCTGCACACAAATCCACCAAATGAGCAGTATTAGAAGAATTATAACCTCCGGCTACTATAGCAAAATCAGCCTCCTCTTTTAGTAAGCCATAGGTAGCGCTCTGATTATCATTCGTCGCGTAGCAGAGTGTATCGCGTGTATCGGCAAAATGTTCCGTTACTTGATCAGCAGACAATTGATAAAACTGAATAATTTCCTCCCGAAGATAATCAACAATTTCTTGCGTATCTGTCGCAAGCATTGTCGTTTGATTGACCACACCAATACGCTCTAGATCTGTGTCCGGATTAAAACCTTTCGAAAATTGCCCTTCAAATTCATCATAAAATTCTTCAGCTGACTTTTCTTTGCGAATGTAATGAGCCAATTGTTGCGCTTGTTGTAAATCTTTAATAACCAACGTAGGAGTTACCGACTGAGAATGGGAAAAGGTCGCTTTTGTTTCTTCATGACTGGGTTTCCCATGTACGATGACGGAATATGATTTTTGGCCTATGGCACTTGCTCGATTCCATACTTTTTCAACAAATGGACACGTTGTATCATAAGCATAAGTATCAATACCGATGGAGGTTAATTTGGCTTGAATTTCCAACGTCGTTCCAAAGGCCGGAACGATGACGATATCGGAAGAGTTTAAGTCATCCCAAGGAATAATTTGCCCTCCTTTGGTATCTTGAATAAATGAAACTCCACGATCTAACAAATCTGCATTAACAGCTGGATTATGTATCATTTCAGAGAGTAAATAAATTTTTTTCTCTGGGTTTTCCTCGATGATTTTATATGCTGTTTCAACTGCATTTTCTACGCCATAACAAAAGCCAAAATGGCGGGATAAATACACTTCGACGGGCCCAAAACTAAAATGAGATGGACGATAGTCTTTCTTCAATTTATCATGTAGACGCCTTTGTTCCTTGATTGCTCCTATCAAAGAACTACTGAATAAACTAGGAATTGAGAAAGACTTCATCGGGATGAATTAGACAATAAAATGTAAGAATAAAACACTTTTTAGACCTAAGTGTTTTCAAAAATACAAAACTCGACATGGAATTAAGCATGATGTAATCATTTACCATTAAATAATTGATTTAGGTAGATGTTGTGTAGTAATGAATTGTTTATGTTAATTTTACATTTGAATCTTCTACGAAATCAACAACCCAATTCGAAAAAATGAACAAGTCTACTGCTGGCAAATTTCGGTTTTGGCGTTCTGTTTTATCCAATCCTTTGAGTAATGGATTGGTTTCGTTATCCCGAAATCCAATTAACTTTTTATATTTAGGGCTATTTATTTTCGCCGTTTTAATCAACATCGAACACTCATTTAGTGATACGCCTAAACAGTCAGGCTATTTTAGTGGTTCAATCGAATTTGACAAACAGCCTGCCTCCATTATCAATACAACAAAAATCAAGGCAGATATCACCCAGTTAGGTGGAGAACAAATTTTAGAAATTACCGCTACAAGTCTGAATGATTCTGTGACGGTTTATACACAAATCAAGAATTTCAAGGGAGTGGGCGCCTATTTTATCCCTGGAGATGGATCTTCATCAAACATTGGCAACCTAATTAAAGACATTCAAGATTACCAGAATAAAAACAACTTCTACGAGGCTACTCGGCCCAATGCCGCAGGTATCGCCAATGGGGTTGGTCGGGTGAATATCACTTCCTTCTCAAATGATGAGATTGCAGGTGATTTGGTATTAATTGGAAATAACCCAGCTGGACAGCAAGCCATTTTAGGGGCTGCCAAATTCAAAGTAAACCTACAGCTTTAATGGAAATGATTGAATTCGAGCCAGCTGTTGTTCAAACTGCTTGGGAAAATATACTTGATTTTTTCGAAAAGCAATTCCAAAAACGTCCAACGGACCTCGAGTCCATTTTATTTTTAATTGGTGTACAGGAATTGGGGATAGGTCACAAAGTTTTCACCAAAGAAGAAAAACAAGACTTAATGCATATTGCCACTTGTAAAGTGTTAAGCTTTAGTGGATTTTACGAATTGGAGGGACTTGACGAGGCAGGCTGGCCACATTGGAAATTAATAACACCGGTTCCTTCGCTAAACTTAAAAGAACAAGATTTACTCTTGAAAGCTCATATTATTCATTATTTCAAAACAGAAGTATTTTAAGCTATGATCAAAATCATCAGTTATAATGTCAACGGAATTCGGGCCGCCATGCAAAAAGGATTTACCCAGTGGCTAGCCGGGCAGCAAGCTGATGTTATATGTATTCAAGAATTAAAGGCTGAGTTTGACCAAGTAGATACAATTGAAATAGAGCAATTGGGGTATTCTGTGCATTGGCACTCGGCACAAAAGAAAGGCTATTCTGGTGTAGCGATATTTTCAAAATTAACGCCTAAGCACGTCGAAATCGGTTGCGGCATCGAAAAATACGATTTTGAGGGACGTGTCATCCGATTGGATTTCGATACATTTTCTGTTATGAGCGTGTACATGCCATCCGGGTCAAGCGGCGATGAGCGCCAAGCTTTCAAAATGGAGTGGTTAGCTGATTTCCAACAATACGTTCAAACTTTGCGCAAAGAAATCCCACAGTTAATTATATCCGGGGATTACAACATCTGCCACCGGGCGATTGATATTCACAATCCGAAAGGAAATGCAAATAGTTCGGGTTTCTTGCCGGAAGAACGCGAGTGGATGGAGTCGTTTGTTCAAGATGGGTTCATTGATACATTCCGCCATATTAACCCAGAACAAGCACATGCTTATTCTTGGTGGAGCTATCGAGCCGGAGCTCGTGGCAAAAACCTCGGATGGCGTATCGATTACCACATGGCAAGCGAAGCATTAAAGCCGCGTATTGCAAATGCCTACATATTACCTGATGCGATGCATTCAGACCACTGTCCTATTGTACTTGAACTAAATCCCGCTTAAGATGCATTTCGAAAAACATGTTTTCATTTGTGCCAATGATAAAGATGCTCCCAAAAAATGTTGTGGTTCTGGCCATGGCATGCAATTAGTAGAGGCATTTAAGGCTGCCTACGCGGAAGCGGGAAGCCCTGCCAAAATTCGCATCCAACGCGCGGGATGCCTAGATTTTTGTGGCAAAGGCCCAAGCATGGTCGTCTACCCTGAAGGTGTTTTCTATGGCAATGTACAAATGGAAGATGTACAAGAACTCACCCAAAAACATTTAATTGAAGGCGAAATTGTTACACGCCTACAAATCGGATAATACCTGACGCATGCAATACCGTTTATACCCTACCCTCCTGAATTCATTTTCACTTTATCTCCAACAATCCCGCGATGCTGCAGGCAAAGTCATTGTAGATGAAATCGAAATGATCGAACGAATTAATCGGGTAAAAAAGCCAACGACCAAAGCCCAGCAAAAAGGCATGGATTTTGAGCGTGCCGTTATTTTGGGCGAGGATGAAGAATTATTTGCTGAAGGTATCATTGACCAAGCTCGCCAATTGATTCCTGAAAAATACAAAACGCAGTATTATGTAGAATCACGCTACAAAAACGCGTTGATTTATGGTTATGTAGATGGCGTAGGCGATCAAGTAGCCTTTGATTTGAAAAGTACCTCCTTTTACGAACCCGGTCGATTCGCTAAAAATCACCAAAACCTGTATTTATTGGGATTACAAAAATTAGGCATAGAACAACTAGACTATGTAATTACCGACTTTAAGGCAGTATATAAAGAAACGTATTATTTAAACCAATACGATTTCAGCCCTTTATATGACCAAATCGAACAATTTCAAGCCTTTTTAGAAGAGAACAAGAAATTCATTCGTGACAAAAAGATTTTTGATCGCAAATCGAATGATAATCAATTATCCTTATTCGAATAAATCAAGTAATTCCTTTAATTGACTTATTTGGATGTTAGTAGAAACATCTTCTGCGCGAAAGTTTAAATGAATGGCTGGAATTCCCATCGCCTCAGCCGCTTGTATATCGATGATCGGGTGATCACCAATCATGACCACTTCAGAAGGTAGGCAATTCGCCTGTTTCAAAGCAAATTCAAAAAACTCCGCAGCTGGTTTTTTACACCCAGCCAGCTCAGAGGTGATGACGCGCTCAAAAAAATGCGTCATACCGACCCCCGCAATTTTAACATGTTGAATGTCGTCGAAACCATTAGTCAACACATAAATTGGGTATTTCGAGGCAAGAGCTTCTACAACTTGAAAGGCGTCAGGGATAAGATGCGTTTTCCTCGGGGTTCGCTCGAGATAGCTATCTGAAAATAATGTGGCATTGCCATGAATCCCTAGTGCCTCAAAAAAAAGCTCAAAGCGAGTCTCACGTAAGGTTTTTTGATCGATATGTCCATGCTGATAGTCGTCCCACAATGCATCATTAATACGCGTGAATACTTGCCAAATAAGCTCTTGACTATGCGAAATGGAATCTAAAAGCGCAAATTCACCGAATAATTCTTGGATAACTTCGGAAGCATTTCGGTCGTGATCCCAAAGCGTATGGTCCCAATCAAAAAATATGGCTTTTGGTTTAAATTTCATCGAACAAAGGTAATAATAAGCTACCTTTGTCCCTATTAATTTCTGATAGGCCATGGAGCACCAATTACAATTAAAAAAACCTTTAGCATTTTTCGATTTAGAAACTACCGGCATTCAAGTGAATAAAGACCGGATTGTCGAGATTTCTATTGCCAAAGCAAATATCGATGGCACAGTCGAAGTCAAAACACGTCGCGTAAATCCAGGGATTCCTATTCCTTTGGAGGCATCATTGGTTCACGGCATTTATGATGCAGATGTGGCGGATGAACCCAACTTTAAGCAAGTAGCCAAATCGTTAGCAGGATTTTTAGATGGTTGTGATTTGGCCGGGTTTAATTCCAATCGCTTTGATGTTCCGATGCTCGTGGAAGAGTTTTTGCGTGCAGAAGTTGACTTCGATATGAAAAACCGCAAATTGGTAGATGCACAACGCATATTCCACATGATGGAGCCTCGAAATTTAACGGCAGCTTATCGTTTTTACTGTGATAAGGAATTGGTGGGAGCCCATGGTGCGGAAGCCGATGTATTAGCTACCCTTGAGGTGTTAAATGCGCAAGTAAAACGCTATGCAGCGACAGCGATGAAAGATGCAGAAGGTAAAGAATATTTCCCTATCCAGAATGATGTTAATAAGTTACATGAACTGAGCGCATCTAACTCGATTGATTTTGCAAATCGCATGGTTTATAACAAAGATCAAGTTGCTGTGTTTAACTTCGGAAAGCATATCGGTCGGCCAATTTTAGAGGTATTAAAATCTGATCCTTCCTATTATGACTGGATGATGAAGGGAGATTTTCCGATGGACACGAAACGAAAATTGACCGAAATTAAATTACAAGGTTTTCAACGCTAGGGGCTTAAAAATTCAGTTTAATTCGTATTTTTGCCTCGCATAAATGCATTACAATTAATAACTATGCAATCGATTCCAGAAGTATTACGTACGATTCCGCTCACGCACTACATTTTATTTAGTTCTGCACTTTTTTGTATCGGAATTTTAGGGGTTTTGACACGTCGCAATGCGATTATCGTGTTCATGGCCATCGAACTTATGTTAAATGCCGTCAACCTGTTGTTAGCTGCATTTTCGTCGTATTATGCTGATCCAGCTGGACAGATTTTCGTGTTCTTCATTATGGCGGTAGCCGCAGCAGAGGTAGCTGTGGGACTCGCAATTATCGTGATGATTTACCGCAATATTCAAAGTATTGATATTGGTGTACTTAATAAAATCAAACATTAATTAAGCGCCACAATCCATCAGAATTCCTATGTCATTATTCTATTTAATTCCCTTATTACCGTTTCTTGGCTTCGCCATAAATGGTTTAGCATTCCCAAAACTAAGTAAATCTGTTGCGGGTATCATCGGCACCATTCCACCATTGGTGGCTTTTGCCTTGTCTCTTCAATTGTTTTTGAACTTTGATGGCCAAGCGCAAATTTATACGCTGGCAGAGTGGATTAAGGTAGGAAGCCTATCGATTCCATTTGAATTCCAAGTCGACCAATTATCCCTATTGATGCTATTGATTATCACGGGAGTAGGCACGTTGATTCACGTGTATTCCATGGGTTACATGGCACATGATGCAGGTTTTGGTAAGTTTTTTGCCTTTTTAAACCTCTTCGTTTTCTTCATGTTGATCTTGGTGTTAGGGGCCAATTTTACTGTATTGTTTATCGGTTGGGAAGGCGTAGGACTTTGTTCTTATTTATTGATTGGATTCTGGAATCAGAAAAACAGCTATGGGGATGCGGCACGCAAAGCCTTCATCATGAACCGTATTGGTGATTTAGGGTTCTTGGTAGGTATATTCTTATTGATTCAAAACTTCAATACGACGAGCTACTCTGTTATTTTCCAAGAAATTGCAGCAGGAAACGTTCCTGAGAACGTCGGCATAATCGCCTTTTGTTTGTTCATTGGAGCGATGGGTAAATCAGCACAAATTCCCTTATTCACGTGGTTACCTGATGCGATGGCAGGACCAACCCCCGTTTCGGCCTTGATTCACGCGGCAACAATGGTTACAGCGGGCATTTACATGGTGATTCGTGCGAATGTGATTTTCGAATTAAGTCCAGAAGTTTTACATTTTGTGGGATGGATAGGATTAGCGACAGCCCTTTTAGGCGCTGCGATTGGTTTATTCCAAAACGACATAAAGAAAGTATTAGCCTATTCAACCGTTTCCCAATTGGGTTACATGTTCATGGGCTTGGGAGCTTCGGCATATACAGCATCTTTCTTCCATGTCATGACGCATGCATTCTTCAAAGCACTTTTATTCTTAGGGGCTGGATCTGTCATTCATGCGATGTCAGATGAACAAGATATTCGTAAAATGGGTGGCTTGAAATCCAAAATGCCTATTACCTACATCACCTTTTTGTTAGGTACTATTGCCATAGCAGGAATTCCACCGTTCGCTGGTTTCTTTTCTAAAGATGAAATTCTAGCTCATTTATATCACCATGATTTTGCGATGTGGTGTTTGGCCATTGTAGGTTCTGCATTGACGTCATTCTACATGTTCCGTGTGTTTATTTTAACTTTCTTTGGTGATTTCAGAGGTACGGAGGCGCAAGCACATCATTTACATGAGTCTCCAATTTCCATGACTTTGCCATTAATGGTATTGGCTGTATTATCCGTTATTGGTGGTTTAATCAACCTACCCCATTTTGCGGGAGGCAACGAATTCTTAGCACATTGGTTAGCGCCAATTTTACCTGAAGCTGGGAAAGCTTCTGAGGTTTCCTTCTTGAGTTTAGAAATGGGTGCACCATTGCTAGCCGCATTTTTACCCGCATTTTTCGCGATATATTTATTTGGTGTACAAAAATCTGTTCCTGCGGAAGATGAATCTATTTCAGGAATCCAAAAGGTGATTTACAACAAATTCTATATCGATGAATTATATGATGTCGTTATTGTAAAACCGATTACAGTAATAGGTAACTTCTGTTTCCAAGTCGTTGAATTCTTAGTGATTGATTTAATCGTTGAGGGTGTTGGCAGAATTGTAGCCTATGCATCTACGGAGTTCCGTCGGATTCAAACCGGGAATGTTGGTTATTATATTTTCATCATGGTTATTTCCATTGCTGTCATTCTCGCGGTGAGTTTACGCACTTGGATCTTGTAATTTAAAATAGAACAAAAAGGTATGTTATTACTATTTATACTTTTATTTCCTTTGGTACTGGGCGCTGGCTTGCTGTTAGCAAAACCAAGTAAACCATTTGCTATTGCGCTAGCAGGATCTATTATCGAGGCCATCGCAATTGCCTATGCACTTTGTCCGGCTGAATCAACCAACCTGCAATTTAGTCAAGCTTGGATTCCAGAAGCGGGTATCAGCTTTACCCTTTGGATTGACGGTATCAATGGAATTTTGATTGGATTAACGGGCTTGTTAATTCCCTTTATTATTGCATCGACAACAAACTCCGACAAATCAGAAAATGCATCTTATTTGGGATTAATATTAACTATGCAAACAGCGCTATTGGGAGCGTTTTTAGCTAAAGATGCCTTTTTGTTTTATTTCTTCTTTGAAGCTTCCTTGTTACCCATTTATTTCTTGGCGGCACAATATGGGGGAGAAAACAGAACAGCTATCACGTTTAAGTTTTTTGTCTATACCTTATTCGGGTCTTTGTTTTTATTGATCGCTTTGATTTATGTGTACTTGCGCACACCAGGTGAAACACACTCAGCCGACATCGAAACACTTTATTTGACTGCACGTAATCTAAGTGCTGAACACCAAGGATTCTTATTTTTAGCATTCTTTATCGCATTTGCCATCAAAATGCCTGTATTTCCGTTTCATACCTGGCAACCAGATACATATACGATATCACCGGTTCAAGGCAGTATGTTGCTAGGTGGTATTATGTTGAAAATGGGTACCTATGGTATGATTCGCTTAGTTATCCCCATGTTTCCATTGGGCATAGCACAATGGGGATTAACGGTATCGATTTTAGCTATTATCGGTATCATTTATGGTTCGGTGATTGCGATCCAACAAAAAGACGCGAAACGCCTACTAGCCTACTCTTCCTTCGCACACGTTGGCTTAATGGCGGCAGGAATCATGACACAAAGTGTCGATGGAATTCAGGGCGCTTTATACCAAATGCTTTCGCATGGTATCAATTTGGTAGGTCTATTTTTTGTGATTGAAGTAATCGAGCGTCGTACTAAAACACGTGAGTTGGCTCAATTGGGTGGTATTACACAATCATCCTATGTACTGACTGTGGCATTTATTGTTTTGAGTTTAGGTTCAGTCGCGCTTCCATTAACGAATGGATTTATTGGTGAATTCTTATTATTGAAAAGTGTATTCGACCAAGAAATGTACTTGGGTATCATTTCTGGAATCACGATTATTTTAGGCGCAGTTTATACTTTGCGCTTGATTCAAAAATCAATCTTTGGCAATGTATCCAAAGTGACGAAAGACTTTGAAGATCTTTTGATTGGAGAAAAATTAGTATTAATACCATTAATCCTCTTAGTAATATTGGGAGGTTTGTTCCCTCAATATGTCTTATCCTTTAGTGCCGCAAGCGTAGAAAAACTTGTCGCATTACTTAACTAAGTGGAATTTTAACAACAGCAAAGCAGAATTATGACAGCTATCATTGCTTTATCATTATTTGGAATCAGTAACCTATTTTTAGGGTTTTGGTTATCGCGTAAAATGATCCAACAAATCACTTTGTTATTCCTTGCTATCGGCATGGGGATAACAATCGCGGATTGGAATCATGAGTTTTTGTGGTTTGGAAATATGTTCCGCACCAACAACACATCGATCAATTTCAGTATAATTATTCAGCTTGCGGCATTTTTTGTCGTTGCTTTCTCGAACGCATTTGGTCAAGATGACGAGCATACGCATCCAGCGGAATACTATGCGATTTTGTTATTCTCAACGGTGGGAGCTATTATCATGGTATCATTTGACCATTTGATGATGTTATTCGTAGGGCTCGAAATTCTCTCCGTAGCCATGTATGTGCTAACGGGATCCGACAAGCGAAATTTACGTTCGAATGAAGCAGCTATCAAGTATTTCTTAATGGGGTCATTTGCGACAGGAATCCTATTATTCGGTATGACATTAGTGTACGGAGCAACGCGTACATTCTACATCTCGAGCATGTTCAATGTGATTGCTAATACCGCTCCAGAATCGATGCCTTCCTTCTTATATGCCGGTGTTTTATTGATGCTAGTAGGGATGTTATTCAAAGTATCTGCCGCTCCATTCCATTTTTGGACACCTGATGTGTACGATGGAGCCCCTACAATTTTTACGATGTTCATGTCAACTGTAGTAAAAACGGCTGGATTTGCGGCTATTTATCACATTTTTGCCGGCGTATTCGGTGGACTATACACGACGTGGGTTATGCCCGTATATTTCATCAGCATGATGACATTAGTAATCGGAAATGTGACGGCAGTCTATCAGCAAAGCGTTAAACGCATGTTGGCCTATTCCAGCATTTCACATGCCGGCTATATGTTATTAACGGTATCGGCAAGGCAAAGCAGTTCCACTTCCAGCATCTTGTTTTATTCATTGGCCTACACATTGGCTACATTAACAGCATTTGCGGTATTTAAATTGGTATCAGAATATCAAACAGGAAGAACAGAGAAACCCGCTGATTTCCAATCCTTTGAAGGCTTAGCAAAAAACAATCCATTTCTAGCATTTTGCTTTACGGTATCCCTATTATCACTAGCAGGGATTCCCTTAACAGCAGGTTTTTGGGGGAAATTCTTCGTCTTTACAGATACGTTTAATCGGAACATTGTTTACCCAATCATCCTGGCTATTTTGATGTCGGCAGTAGGTATTTATTATTATTTCAAAGGGATAATTGCTGTTTATTTCAAACAAGGAGATATTCAAAAAATTGAAATTAGCACGCTATATCAAGTGGCCTTAGGTCTAACAACCTTAGGAACATTGGTACTAGGCTTATTTCCTAACCTAGTTAAAAGTCTATTTTAATTGAAGCAAAAATCAGAACTCTTTAATCGAAAAGATTTAATTGCCTATTTCCTGATTGCGGGAACAGGCGCACTGATTCAGTTATTAGCTGGGGCATTACTAAAAGATTGGTTTCATTTAGCCTATGAATCAACAATTCTTCCGGCCTATTTCATTTCGTTAATCGCAGGGTTTATTTTGACCAAGTTGTTTGCATTCAATGCGAGACAATCCCAACAGACCCGGAGGGAAATGATCAAATTCATGATGGTAGCAACATTTTCAGGTTTTGTCACGTGGGGATTTAGTATTCTCCCATATCATGTCATCCAAGCAGAATACAACGATTTATTCTTTCAAATCCCCTATTCATTCAAAAAAGTAAATATTACTCAAATCAGCACAACATTGAATGGTATGGGATTTAGTTTTGTCTCAAACTATGTTTTACACAAAACATTTACCTTCAAAAGTAGTGGTTTTTACGACCGTTTCAAGGACCTAATTAAGTAACTAACCGCTAACTCAAGCAATAAGTATTAGATTAATCTTAATTTTCTTAAGATTTCAGATGGCCCATAGGCCCCCAAAAGGGCATTTTGCAAAAAAATCATCCAATTCTTAAAAAAATCTTAAAATTTTTATCAGATAGTTTGCAATTAAAAATATATCGCGTAGTTTTGTAGCTCAAACCTTAAAATATTACAAAAAATGAAAAAAGTATTCGCTTTAGCTTTCGTTGCTGGTATGGTAACTTTAGCATCTTGTGGTGAGAAAAAAACTGAGGCTGCTGCTGATTCAGTTGCTGCTGATACAGCTGCTGCTGCACCAGTTGATACTGCTGCTGCTGATACAGCTGCTGCTGACACTGCTGCTGCTAAATAATTTTAGCCAGTCTCACAAAAAAGTCCTTCGCATGCGAAGGACTTTTTTTATGCCCCCAAATGAACAAGAGCAGAAAAATAGCTTCATTCCTAGACCACTTTCCTCCGAAAGTAGCGGAATATTGCTTTAATCTGTGGGATGAACATCGCTTTGACTTCATCGTCTCAAAAAAACGGGATTCCAAATTAGGTGATTTTCGTTATTCGCCAGCGAAAGGATTTCAAATCACCGTTAACAATAACCTAAATCCCTATGCATTTCTAGTAACCTATTTACATGAAGTTGCACATCTCACAACGTATCTCAAATACAAAAACAAGGTTAATCCCCATGGACAAGAATGGAAGGATGCATTCCTTGAATTATTTGATCCCCTATTAGATCCCGAATTATTACCCCAGGAACTTGTCAGCGTCTTAACAGCCTATTTAAAAAATCCCGTAGCTACATCCAATGGCTTTACCCCCTTAGTAGAAACGTTGAAAAAATTTGATGCCCCAAGCGATGAGGATATCATTTTACTTTTCAACCTTTCTGAAGGAACAATATTCAAATTAAAAAACCTCACCCTGCAGAAAGGTAAACTACGCAGAACACGTTACATTTGCCAAGAAGTACATTCCGGCAAATTATACCTCGTGGCAAAAAATGCACAAGTACAAACACTCGAAGCCTAAGCTACATTCGATTCTTCTTTTATCGGTACTCTTTCTATTTACCTTACACCTTGCTGGCCAATCCATTTCGCCACTAAAATCAGGAAAATGGCTTAAAATCTCTGTGACTCAATCAGGTTTCTATCAAATCAATCAGGCCTGGCTACGTAAACACAATATTGAAAACATTAACCCGGATAAAATCTGCATATATGCAGGAAATACTGGCATGCTAAGTCCTGATAAATCCTACGAAGAAGGATTACTAAAGCCGATTCCAACTTACTATCATACAAACACAAAAGGACCTTGGAATATTTTATTTTGGGGAGATTCTCCACATATGATTCACCAAGATGAAACTTGGCAACAAGAAATTAACCTTTATAGTGATTCCACATTTTACTTTATCCAGCTTGACGCAGGCAAAACAAATCCCATTAAAGAAATCGAAAATTCAATTTCTAATGTCCCCCACCTATCCTTCGCCTGGTCACTTAAACATTATGAGCCTGAAACATATAACCTGATTCAATCAGGTCAAACTTGGTTAGGAGATGCATTTTATGGCAATTCAAGCAAAATCCTTCAGTACTCGCTCTCTGATTACATGGCAGGCCAAGCTGCCTATTTGAAAATTAAACTCTATGCCGCCAGTATTTCGCCGAGTACTTTTTCAATCCCAGCGCTTGACAAAACCCTCCATATGCCCCCTATCCTAGGAGGTCGTTATGATCAAAAAGCGACTGGCAATGAAATACGTGTTTGGACAAAACCCGCGCTGAGTAATAATACTTGGAATTGGCCAATTAATTATCAAAGTACGAGCGGCACAGGCTATATAGATTTCATCAGCCTCATGTATCCCAAAGGATTCGATGGCAAAAATGAAAATCCGTTGTATCTACTGCCTAACACAAGCGATTCATTACTTCGTATTGATATTCCTAATTTGCGTGCAAGCCAACAAATATGGATAAACAATGGCGGACTAACATGGCAAAAACTCGCAAAAAATGCAGAATTCACCTATAAATTCCGACCCAATAGTCAATTAGCCATTGCCGATTTGGAAAAAGCAAATGAGCCAGCCTTTTGTGGCCTAATAAAGAATCAGGACACATTTGAAGTACCAGCAGAAACTGAATTGATTATCATTTCTAGTCCAGTCCTTGAAACAGCGGCGAGCAAGCTCGCGACATACAAAAACGTACAGCGAAAAATCAAATCAAAAAATATTAGTACCCAAGCGATATATCATGATTTCAGTGGAGGGAAACAAGATGTCACAGCATTAAGGAATTTCATTCGTTATCAATACCAAAAACCTGGATCCAAATTAAAATACATCATTCTCCTTGGGGATGCTTCAATAGACTTCAAAGGACAAAATCCCGTGTCATCTGCTTTGGAGAAATCATGTTTTGTCCCTACCTATCAAAGCGAGGAATCCTTCCAACCGCTAATGAGTTACGCTTCAGATGACTACTATGGAAATGTATCGCATCAAGAAGGGCCATGGAATGAAACGGGACCTTTGTCAATAGCGATTGGTCGGATTCCTGCAAAAAACCCACAAGAAGCCAACATGTTTATAAATAAATTGGCAGACTTTGAATCCAAACCCAACACGAGCATCCCCCGATTTGCTTGGGTGGCCGATGATGGAGATTCGAACATCCACATGCAGGATGCGGAAGATTTTTCAACGATGCTGCAGAAGGCCCTATTACCCGTTCGACAAGAAAAGGTTTATGTGGATCAATATCCCATGCAGCAAGAAAATGGAGTTTATACGAGCACTGCCGCAAAACAAGCTGTTTTAAAGCTTTTTGATGAGAATGCGGATTTTATTCATTTTATGGGACACGGATCTGAAAGCGGTTGGACAGATGAAAAAATTCTCACTACGAATGAACTTGTCAACCTTAAAAACAGCAATCATCTACCTATCTTACTAACTGCCACATGCCAATTTGGACGATTTGATGATCCCAACATGCTTTCAGGGGGCGAGGTGAGCTTAATGTCTGATCAAGGTGGCGCGATCGCATTAATCAGTACGACAAGACCTGTATTTCAGAGCAGTAACTACCTCTTTGGCCAAGCCTTCTATCAGGCAATGTTGCAAAACAAGGATAACCAAAACTATCGTTTAGGCGATTTATTCCGGGATGCAAAAAACAAAAGCCAGTTGGGCGACATCAATCGCAACATACAGTTAATAGGAGACCCGACGCTCGAATTGCCTTGGACAAGAAAAAACTTACAGGTTACACTTGATAGCAGCAAGCAAGAAATAAGACTTTCAGGCCTACCAGCACAAGGAGGTAAGGTGCAGCTTTCACTCTTACGGACAAGTGATCCAGCAAAAACATTAGGAACAAAAAATATGGCCTTTCAGTACACAAAAATGAGCCCTATACTTTGGCGGTCAGCGGGATTCAGCACAAATAATGTGATGACAATCAGCCTAAAAACAATGCCAAATTTGACCGCTGGGCAAAAATATCAATTACAAGCTTGGACGAATGACATTGCCCAAAAATATGCATTTGGGCTAGATTTGGCATCTTGGAAGAATAAACAAAGGGTTGAAAAAAATCCACCAACGCTAAATATCGATTTGCCTCATGAGGATTTAAAAGCTACGAGTCCCAATCCTTGGGCGACAATTTCCATCGCTGATAGCTCAGGGCTACTTTGGCAAAATGCCTCAGGAAACATGGCCAGTCTCATGGTAGATGACAGTATTCGAATTGAACTAGCTAGCAAATACATCCCCGCCCTAGCGAATCCAACGTATGGCGAAATCCAAATTCAATTAAAATCACTAACGCCTGGCCTACATAAAATTCAAGCATTTTGTTGGGATATCTACAATAATTACGGCGAAGCCACGTTAAGTTTTCAAGTAAAGGGGGATGAAACTGCAGATTTGCAAGGATATGTTTATCCAAATCCATTAGCAAGAACTTTCCACTATGTTTTTAAGCAAGAAAAGCCGTGGAATTTAATGCCCTATGAAATCAAACTTTACGATATACTAGGCCGATTAATTACTACTAAAAAAGGATTAAGTAACTATTATTCAGACAACAAAAGCATGATCGAATTTGAATGGCAGGAAGATGAGTATGAGCAACTTAATTCATCCTTGATTTTGGAAATTCAATTATGGGCCAGCTTAACGAATGAAATTAAAACGCATCGAATCAAAACAAGTACCCTAAAATAAGTTTTCATATTTTTTTTGCAAATCCCACATCCATTATCCTAAAAATTGCCTATTTTTGACTTTAGCTTTTTTGAATAGAAAGACTCTCTTATAATTAATATACAATGACAAAGAATTATTCAATTTTCCACAAAGCGCTATTTACAGCATTAACTGTTTGCTTCGCGACAGTTGCTTATGGCCAAACATTGGTTTCTGGACAATTAAATTCAGGCAGAATTCCAACTCCTACCATGTTGTTTCTTAATGTAGCACCAGATGCTCGTTCAGCAGCGATGGGAGATGCGGGTGTTGCTATTTCATCAGATGTCAATGCGATTTACTGGAATCCAGCTAAATTAGCGAGTGCTGATAAGGATCTTGGATTTGCCATTTCATACACGCCATGGTTACGTAACCTTGTTAACGACATGGCATTATACAACATTGCAGGATATAAGAAAACAGCTAAAGATCAAGCGTTTGGATTTTCAATCAATTACTTTGATCAAGGACTTTTTCAAGCAACTTTAGCGAATGGAACAAGCGCGGGTAACTTCAATTCAAAAGAATATGCACTGTCATTAACACACGCTAGAAAACTTTCAAATAGCCTTTCATTGGGTGTTAATTTAAAATACATCAATTCAAACTTGTTAGGAAACTATCAAGGAACTTCAGGTACAGGAGTAGCAATGAAGCCAGCCCAAACCGTTGCGGCTGATATCGCGCTATATTGGAATACAAACTCTGAGAAAAACTGGAAATACACATACGGATTAGTTCTTTCCAACATTTCAGGTAAGGTTTCTTACGGAGGAGCTGAGAAAAACTTCATCCCTACAAACTTACGTGCTGGTGTTGCTGCCGTGAAAGAAATCGATGATAAAAATAAATTTACAATAACGTTAGACTTCAACAAATTGATGGTTCCAACACCTCAATCGATTGATGCAAACGGAAATAAAGTAGGAACAGACCCTACAACGACTTCCGCAATCGGGGGTATCTTTGGTTCATTGTTTGATGCTCCAGATGGATTTGGTGAAGAATTAAAAGAAGTGACAACTTCTTTGGGAGCGGAATACTTGTTCAACAACACATTTGCTATTCGTGGTGGTTATTTCAACGAAAGTGAAATGAAAGGAAATCGTAAATACTTCACAATGGGTGTTGGCTTCAAATTGGATCAAAAATATGGCTTTGATTTTGCATACTTAGTACCTACAGGAACAAGTAGCCCATTAGCTAATACATTACGCGTAACTTTGTTGGCAGCTATCAACAACGACAACGGTAAAAGATAATTAAACAGATTTCTTGTTTGACAAATGACATTCCGTTGGAATGTCATTTGTTTTATAGACCTATATATGCTGAATCGAACCATTGCCCCAGTGGCTTATCCGATTGAACTCATTAAGTTTCCACATGTCACGACAAGTAGCCTGTCCAATGGCATAGAAATTCAGTCTTTGTCACTCGGTGAGCAAGCAGTCTTTAAATTAGAATTTACAGTTCACGCAGGAGCAAGCTCAGCCGAAAAGGCAGGAATTGCAAGTTTAACGAGTTCGCTCATGAAGCGAGGAACGCAACAACGCGACGCAACTGCAATTCATCAAATTTTCGACCACTATGGTGCGTTTTGGGATGTACAAACAAACTTAGATACTGCTACGTTTGTACTCTATGGGCTAACGAAGCACTTAAAATCTTTATTGCCTTTTATGCTTGAAATCATTCAAGAAGCTACTTTCCCTGCAGAGGAGTTCGAGAAAGAAATCGCAATAGAGGTTCAGAAAAACAAACTTAATTGGCAAAAAACGGCCTTTTCGGCGAGTCAATTATTGCGTAAACAACTATTTGAAGGAGACAATTACGGGCGCATTGCCACGCAAGCGAGTATAGAGTCCATTCAACGATCGGAGCTAATCCAGTTTCACCAACAAAACTGGCTCGGAGGAATGCCCCAAATTTTCCTTTCAGGAAACATTGGACCGAATGAATTAGAGGCAGTACAACAAACATTTGAGCCACTCCAAACACTGCCCGAAACATCAGCGCTAGCATATAACCAACATGCCCATAAACCCGAAATAATGCATGAATTCCGGGACAATGCGCTGCAATCCTCCATCCGCTTGGGCATGCATTCAATGACACGCAATAACCCCGACTTTTTTAAATTCAGCGTTTTGAATACCTTATTCGGTGGATTTTTTGGTTCTCGCTTGCAAAAGAATATCCGAGAAGAAAAAGGATTTACCTATGGTATTTCATCATCAGTTGTTCCCATGCAAAGAGCGGGTTATTGGGTTATAGGAACCGATGTAGCCAATGCCAACGTACAAGAAACCTGTGACGAGATTCGTAAAGAAATGTTACGCTTACGGACAGAAAAAGTTGCTCAAGAAGAACTTGATCTAGTTAAAAATTACCTGATGGGAAGTTTTACCGGCGAGCTTACTCAAGCATTTGATATTGCTGAAAAAATAAAAGTCATTCAACTGGAAAACTTACCCTTGGACTTTTATGATCAGTTTCAAGCTGCTATTCTCGCTTGTACCTCTGAAGATTTGTTGGAACTAGCTAATAAATACCTAGACCCAACAAATCTCCATGAAGTTATTGTGGGAGGTCGTTAAAAACGAGCCAATTCCCGGAATTCATTTACACGACCTTCTAAATCTTGGTCAGTAATTTCAAGCAATCGCTCCGTGCCAAATTTCTCTACACAGAAAGATGCCATGGCAGAGCCATAAACAATTGCCTTACGCATATTTTCAAAGGATATGTCATCTGTTTTAGCTAAATATCCGATGAATCCGCCAACGAACGTATCCCCAGCTCCAGTCGGGTCAAATACCTCTTCTAATGGCAATGCAGGGCAATAGAACATGTTTTCATCTTGAAATAATAAAGCACCATGCTCCCCTTTCTTAATAATCAACGTCTTGGGTCCCATAGCCATAATTAACTTCGCCGCTGTTCGCAATGAATATTGTTCAGATAATTGACGAGCCTCTTCATCATTGATACAAAGTACATCCACCATTTTCAAAACACGCTTCAAATCGTCCATCGCTACATTCATCCAGAAGTTCATCGTATCCATTACGATTAATTTGGGACGCTTGGCCAGACCTTCGATTGCTTCAATTTGAACTTGGGGTGTTAGGTTTCCCAACATCAAATATTCACAATCTTGGTAAGATGCCGGAATAACCGGTTTAAAGTCGGCCAAAACATTCAAATCCGTCACCAAGGTGTCACGAGAATTCATGTTATTATGGTATTTACCTGCCCAGAAAAAGGATTTTTCGCCTTGCTTAATCTGTAGACCCTCTAAATCAATGCCTTTGGAAGTCAACATATCCATGTAGGTTTGTGGAAAATCATCTCCAACCACAGCGACAACATTCACTTTAGGCAGGAAAAACGCAGAAGAAAGCGCAATATACGTACAAGAACCTCCGATAATTTTATCGGTTTTTCCATAAGGAGTTTCTAATGCATCGAACGCAACCGTTCCAATTGTTAATAAGCTCATAAATAAAGATTTAACCAACCTTCGGACAACGACTGAAAGGCTGATCTGGATTAAAAAATAAACGATAAGTAATGTAAGTTTTTTCGTTTGTGGCTCCCAGTTGGGAAACAAAACGAAGCATTTTCGGATTAAAATCTCCCACCCAATTCATGTCCATCGTTTCATAGGGATAAAATGGATTTTCTCGAGCAGCTGTCCGAAAACGCAAAGCAATGGCTGATTCTACGCCCTTGCCTTGATGATCCGGCACGACGCCGAATATCACCCCGCAAGCGCGTGTTAACGCCCCTCGCATTTTCAATAATAAAAATTTAATCATACCCCACCAATTCAAACGCCCATTGAGATGTTTAATGATTTGATTTAAATCAGGGATGACAATAAAAAAAGCCACAGGATCACCCGATTGTGTATAAGCAAACCAAAGCAATTGCTCATCGATAATCGGCTTCATGGTTTTCACTAAGCGCTGAGCTTGTTCCGAACTCATTTCCTTTACGCCTGGAAATTTAGCCCAAGCGGCATTGAAAATGATTTTAAAATCTTCCGCGTATTTAGCCAAATTTGATTTCTCAATATGCCTAAATACATATTCTGGGTTTTGATAAATTCGATTGGCCTTTTCCTCAATGGCAGGTGTCACGTTTGCTCCCGTAATCGATGAGACATAAACGTATTGCTGGAAATAGTCCTGAAAGCCATACTTTTCAAAAAAATCGATGTAATATGCTTTGGTCCAAGGCATCTTGTAAGTAGGTTCGTATTCCCAACCTTTCACCATCAATCCCCAAAAGCTATCGCGCTCTCCAAAATTAATCGGGCCATCCATACCTTGCATGCCTTTGGATATCAACCAAGATTTACATGCATCAAATAGCAAAAATGCAGCCTTTTCATCCTCGATACATTCAAAAAAGCCCATTCCTCCCACCGGCACTTCGTCCTTACTCGTTTCATAAAATGCAGCCACACGACCTATCGCCTCGCCTGCATCATCAAATAAAACCCAACGAATTGCTTCGCCATGTTTGAAATGCCCATTCTTTTTCGGATCAAACACAGATTCCACATCGTTGTCTAAGGGACGAATCCAATTGGAATCCGACGCATAGAGTCGAACTGGGAATTGCAAAAAAACACGTTGGAGCGATTTGTCCTCGCCTACTTCCTTTAACACCATAATGGATTTTCAAAAAACACACAAAGATAACACAATCTGAAAAGAATCGTTTGAAATTGTCAAATTGCTATGTTTGGTGAATTAAAAGAATCAGCGTAATTTTAATTCCTTTTTGAGGACTCTACAAAAGCACCTAGGATTCATGCAGCCATTAAAAATCTACAATACGCTCAGCCGAGAAAAAGAAGTATTTACTCCCATCAACGCCCCGCATGTTGGACTCTATGTCTGTGGACCTACCGTGTACAATTTTGTTCATCTGGGTAACCTAAGAACATTTACTTCCTTTGACATTTTACACCGATATCTGAAATTCATCGGTTATCAGGTTCGCTATGTACGAAACATAACGGATGTTGGCCATTTAGTAGGAGATGGGGATGAAGGCGAAGACAAAATTGGCAAAATGGCCAAATTAGAGAAATTAGAGCCTATGGAAATTGTTCAACGCTACACGAACGACTTCCATGATGTGTTGACTCAATTTAATTTGTTGCCTCCAAGCATTGAACCAACAGCCACGGGACACATTGTGGAGCAAATTGAAACAACTAAAATCTTATTAGATAAAGGCTTAGCCTATGAATCGAATGGCTCAATCTATTTCGATATTGAAACTTACAACAAACAAGGTGGTGACTATGGCCATTTATCGGGTCGCGTATTAGACGATTTATTGACCGAAACGCGCGATTTAGATGGTGTAGGGGAAAAACGCAGTCCTTTGGATTTTGCGCTTTGGAAGAAAGCATCCCCAGAACACATCATGCGCTGGCCATCCCCATGGGGAGATGGATTTCCAGGATGGCATTTGGAATGTACCTGCATGAGCCATAAATACCTAGGCGACACATTTGATATTCATGGCGGTGGAATGGACTTGAAATTCCCGCACCATGAATGTGAAATTGCACAAGCAAAAGCAGCGCATGGGCGCGCACCCGTTCGTTATTGGATGCATACAAATATGTTGACAGTAAACGGACAAAAGATGAGTAAATCTTTAGGCAACTCTTTTTTGCCAAGTGAATTAATTGCCGGGGATCACCCACTCTTGGAGCAGGCTTACAGCCCAATGACCGTTCGCTTTTTCATGTTACAATCGCAATACCGAAGTACTTTAGACTTCTCGAACGAAGCCTTAAAAGCAGCCCAAAAAGGCTATAAGCGCATTGCGAATGGCTTACGCATTATCAAAGGGATGGAATTTGAAGGAGAGGCAATGGCCATCGACGAAGCACAAGTTGGCGAAATCGACGCAGCCATTCAAGGTTGCTACGATGGGATGAACGATGATTTGAATACGGCTGTAACAATTTCACACTTGTTTACGTTATTGAAAAAGATTAATCAATTGCATACGGGCCAACTGGCATTTGGACAATTAGGAAAGGATGTTTTTGATCGATTGAAGTCAAATTACATCAACTTCTTAGAACAAGTATTAGGGCTGCGTGAAGAGTTTCCTGCGAATCAAGAAGCCTTAATTAAAGGCATGTTAGGTTTATATGCTACTTTCAAAGAGAAGCGGGAATATAATAAAGTAGACGAAATTCGCGCAAGTTTTAAAGCGATGGGTCTATTAGTCAAGGACATGAAAACACGTATTGATTGGGCTTACGAAGAATAAAACTATGTTTAGAAATTTAACTCCTACTGTACGAAATTTAATATTCATAAATGCTGCCATTTATGCACTGGGTGGCTTTTTGCCTACGGACTTGTTGAGTTTACACTATTTTCAAGCCAAGGATTTCCATATTTACCAAGTTGTCAGCTACATGTTTGTTCATGCAAGCCTGATGCATTTATTGGGCAATATGTTTGGCTTATACATGTTCGGATCTTTACTCGAACGAATGTGGGGAGCTCAGCGATTTTTATTTTTCTATTTCTTCTGCGGAATAGGAGCCGGCTTATTGTACATGGGCATTCAGCATTTTATTGATTTCGCGGATTTTCGTCGGGCAACAGAAATCGTCCTAAGCGACCCAAGTTCCATGCACCTATACGACTATGCGCAGCACTATCAGGTTATTTCTTTACCGGATGGCAATGTGAATATTGAATGGGCACGTCAAAATTATGCAGAATATGTGAATCGAAGCCAGTTAGCAGGTGCATCCGGCGCCATTTTCGGTATTTTGATGGCATTCGGTTATTTGTTTCCAAATTCAGAAATGTTTCTTTTCCCCTTCCCTATACCCATCAAGGCAAAATACTTTGTGAGTTTTTATGGTCTTTATGAATTATATCAAGGGATTCAACAATATCAAGGGGATAATGTTGCTCACTTCGCGCACATCGGCGGGATGATTTTTGCTGTCATCTTATTGATGGTTTGGAGGACAAAACGCAATCACTTCTATTGATATGCGCGGATTTTGGCAAGACTTTCAGCGCTTAATTCAGCAGCCCGGTGAGGGATTGTTGAAAATCATTGTGATGAATTGTTTGCTTTTTCTTATGCTAATGCTGATTCGAATTGTGATGATTATCAGCGGAAAAGCATGGGTTTATGAGTGGCTGTTAGAGCAACTAACGCTATCAGCTGATATCAAGGCTAATTTATTACATCCTTGGCGATTCATCAGCTACTTTTTTGTGCATGTAGAAATCTTTCATTTGGCCTTCAACATGATGTTCCTGTATTGGTTCGGGAAAATTTTACAAGAGGTCATCGGTAACAATAAAAGCGTAAAAACCTTCTTTGGGGGAGGTATTATGGGTGCTATTGCATTTTTGATTGCCTTTAATTTCATTCCTTTTTTCGAGCGCCAAAGCGGGAGTTTTTTATTAGGGGCTTCTGGTGGCGTTTTTGCCATTGTTTTGGCTGCCGCTACGCTTCGACCAAATTATGAAGTCCACTTAGTTTTCATAGGACCTGTTCGCATTAAATATATCGCAGGCTTTTATTTGATTTGGTCGCTTTTAGAGACCGTCGGGACAAATGCAGGAGGTCAAATTGCACATTTAGGAGGCGCTCTCGTAGGTTTTATCATGGGTTATTTGCACGAACATCCCTTAAATTGGGACAGATTCAGAAAAAAAGAAAGCCCATTCATTCATGCCGATTTAACGCGTGAAAAAAAGCCAAGAAAACAAGCAGAAATCATCGACGAAGAAGAACTGAATCAGATTTTAGATAAAATATCGAAGTCGGGATACGATAGTCTCAGCAAAACCGAAAAAAGAAGATTATTCAAGGCGAGTCAAAAAAATGAGTAAGCCTCAAAAACATTTTTACCTTTGTAGAGTTTTTCTTTCACTTGAATAAATTATTTGTGTCAACTCAATTCCCTGCCGGCCCCTTACTAAGCAAGATTCAGGCACCTGCTGATTTGCGTAAGTTACCTGCCAACCAGCTTCCAGCTGTTTGCGAGGAATTGCGTCAATACATCATTGATCATGTCTCGGTTAATGGAGGACACTTTGGTGCTTCGTTGGGAGTGACCGAATTAACGGTAGCCTTGCATTATGTGTTTAACACGCCCTATGACCAGTTAGTCTGGGACGTGGGTCATCAGGCTTACGGACATAAAATATTAACGGGCCGCCAAGGCGTGTTTCACACAAATCGATTATTAGGCGGAATCAGTGGTTTCCCCAAAAGATCAGAAAGTGAATATGACGCATTTGGGGTAGGACATTCATCCACATCCATTTCAGCCGCTTTAGGCATGGCTGTAGCGTCACGCTATAAAAAAGAATTTGATCGCCAACACATTGCGGTAATAGGTGATGGATCCATGACGGCGGGTATGGCATTCGAGGCGATGAATCATGCCGGAGATATCCCTAACAACATGATTATCATTTTGAATGATAATTGCATGGCGATTGACCCGAATGTGGGCGCTTTGAAAGAATATCTAACTGACATCACGACATCCCATACTTACAACAAAGTGAAGGATGATGTTTGGAACCTACTCGGCAAGATGTCCCGCTTTGGGAAGTCGGCACAAGAAATCGTATCCAAAATCGAGAATGGATTAAAAGCTACCTTGCTGAAGCAAAGTAATTTATTTGAGTCGTTCAATTTGCGCTATTTTGGCCCGATTGATGGACATGATGTGGAATACCTAGCCACTGTTTTGCGTGATTTAAAAGATATTCCCGGCCCTAAAATTTTACATTGTGTCACAACCAAGGGCAAAGGATATTCGTTGGCAGAAAAAGATCAAACACTTTGGCATGCCCCGGGTAAATTCGATAAGCTAACCGGCGAAATTGAAAAGAAGACCTACGACAATCCGCAAGCACCCAAGTATCAAGAAGTTTTTGGACATACATTATTGGAACTTGCAGAGCAAAACCCTAAAATCATGGGGATTACCCCAGCGATGCCATCGGGTTCATCATTGAATATCATGATGGCGGCAATGCCGGACCGAGCATTCGATGTGGGAATAGCGGAACAACATGCGGTGACATTCTCGGCAGGATTGGCCACGCAAGGATTGACCGTTTTCTGCAATATTTACAGCTCTTTCATGCAACGTGGTTACGATCAAGTCGTTCATGATGTGTGTTTACAGAAACTACCTGTGATTTTTTGTTTAGACCGTGCAGGTTTGGCAGGAGCAGACGGTCCAACGCACCATGGAAATTTGGACATTGCGATGATGCGTTGCGTACCTAACATGATTGTGGCAGCACCACGTAATGAGCAAGAATTAAGAAATATCATGTACACCGCTTCGCTAGATTCATTCAAAGAACGCGGAGAAGCTATCAGTATTCGTTATCCGAGAGGCCAGGGCGTTATGCCCGCTTGGCGGACGAATTTTGAGGAAATTGAAATAGGGACAGGCGTTCAGCTTAATAGCGGCGAAGATATCGCCATTTTAAGTTTAGGACATATAGGAAACGAAGCGATAAAAGCCGTTGAACTATTAGCCAATCAAGGAATTCAAGCAGCATTATATGACATGCGCTTCGCCAAACCTTTAGACGAAAAACTTTTGCATGCGATTTTTAGCAAATTTAAGACCATTTTAACGGTTGAAGATGCATCCATCGTTGGCGGATTTGGTTCTGCCATCGCGGAATTCATGGTGGATCATCAGTATCATGCTAACATGATTCGTTTGGGAATCCCTGACCACATTGTGGAACATGGCGAACAAAGTGAATTATATGCTCTTTGCGGGATTGATTCGAATGGAATTGCACAAAAAATAGCTGAGCAATTAGGCTCAAAAGCAAGCGTCAAGGCATCAAAGGCCCTGACCGAATAAATGCGTCGTTGCTGATTTTTAATCAATTAGCACTTTTCAAAGAAATTATCCGTACCTTTGCACCTTAAATTCCCCGACTAAGGAGAATTTTAATTCATTCAACGCCTACATTTTTATGCAAAGCATTCGTAACATTGCCATCATTGCCCACGTTGACCACGGTAAAACGACTCTTGTGGACAAAATTATTCATGCCTCTAAAATCTTCCGTGAGAACCAGGAATTTGGAGATTTGATCTTAGATAATAACGACTTAGAACGTGAACGCGGTATTACGATTGTTTCTAAAAACGTATCGGTTCGTTATAATGGAGTAAAAATCAACAT
>JACCDY010678306.1_pt1 | contig 30214 bp, 27 predicted proteins | sample 7446391 | NCBI WGS metagenome assembly JACCDY01 (sample SAMN15323451, study PRJNA562643) | freshwater metagenome | isolation source: river surface water | place: USA:Blue River Watershed | collected 2017-08-18 | reverse complement strand
GGACTCCTACATCCCTACGCCTGACCGCGCAGTGGACGGTGCTTTCTTGATGCCAGTGGAAGACGTGTTCTCCATCTCTGGTCGCGGCACAGTGGTGACTGGCCGTATCGAGCGCGGCATCATCAAGGTTGGTGAAGAGATCGAAATCGTTGGTATTGCTGACACACAGAAAACCACATGTACAGGCGTTGAGATGTTCCGCAAATTGCTGGACCAAGGTCAAGCTGGTGACAACGTGGGTATTTTGCTGCGCGGTACAAAGCGCGAAGACGTGCAGCGCGGCCAAGTGCTGTGCAAGCCAGGTTCTATCAAGCCCCACACACACTTCACAGGCGAGATCTATGTCTTGTCTAAAGACGAAGGTGGCCGTCACACGCCTTTCTTCAACAACTACCGTCCTCAGTTCTACTTCCGTACGACTGACGTGACAGGCGCGATCGAATTGCCAGAAGGCAAAGAGATGGTGATGCCTGGTGACAACGTGTCGATCACTGTGAAGTTGATCAACCCGATTGCCATGGAAGAAGGTCTGCGTTTTGCGATCCGCGAAGGCGGCCGCACTGTGGGCGCTGGCGTTGTTGCCAAGATCCTCGCCTAATGCGCGTCTAAAAAACGCTGAAGGGGTATAGCTCAATTGGCAGAGCGTCGGTCTCCAAAACCGAAGGTTGTAGGTTCGATTCCTACTGCCCCTGCCACCTGAATAGGTGAGCAAAACAAGCCCGCCATCACCTGGCGGGCTTCGGCGTCTAAAAGACAAGTTAATTTTGTAGGGCTCGAATGAGCCTAAAAAGGTCTGTAAAGCCACATGGCAACTTCTGAAGTTCAAACCGTAGGTTCCACCGCTGACAAGCTCAAGCTTGGCTTGGCCATTGCTTTGGCTGTGGCATCGCTGGTTGCGTTTTACATGCTGTCCAAACAGGGCGCTTTGGCGCAGTGGGGCGCATTGCTTGCGGGCTTGGTTGTGTCTGTGGTGGTGTTTTTGCTTTCAGAGACAGGCAAGCAATTTGTCGCGTTCGGCCAAGATGCCGTGCGTGAAGTTAAAAAAGTCGTGTGGCCCGAGCGCAAAGAAGCCATGCAAATCACTGCGTACGTTTTTGTGTTCGTGGTGCTCATGGCGCTGTTCTTGTGGCTGACTGACAAAACACTCGAGTGGGTTTTTTACGATCTGATCTTGGGGTGGAAAAAATAATGACCGACGCTGTAGACAACGCGCCTAAAGCAGGCGAATCCACCAATCCAGACTTGAAGTGGTATGTGGTGCATGCCTATTCAGGCATGGAAAAGGCTGTGGAGCGCAACATCATCGAGCGCATTCAACGCGCCGAAATGCAAAACAAATTTGGCCGTATTCTGGTTCCCACTGAAGAAGTGGTTGAGATGAAGAACGGTCAAAAGCGCACCACCGAGCGCAAGTTTTTCCCTGGTTATGTGTTGGTCGAGATGGTCATGGACGACGAGACATGGCACTTGGTCAAGCACACCAACAAGGTCACTGGCTTTGTGGGTGGTGCCAAAAATCGTCCGGCGCCTATTTCTGAAAATGACGTTCGCAAAATTGTGAGCCAAATGCAAGAAGGCACCGACAAGCCCCGCCACAAGGTGGAGTTTGAAGTGGGCGAGTATGTGCGTGTTAAAGAAGGCCCGTTCACGGACTTCAACGGCACTGTCGAAGAAGTCAATTACGAGAAAAACAAAATGCGTGTGTCTGTGACCATTTTCGGTCGTGCCACACCTGTTGAACTCGAATTTGGCCAAGTCGAGAAAACTTAAAGTTTCAAAACTCTTCTTTTGCCACCCGACTCAGCAAAAGAAGTTTTAAAAAAGAAGAGTCGTTAATTTGGGGAGCTTGACCTAAACATCAAGCGTTTGCACCCACTAGGAGTTAAACATGGCGAAAAAAATCGTCGGTTTCGTTAAGCTGCAAGTTCCAGCTGGCAAGGCCAACCCATCCCCCCCTATCGGCCCAGCTTTGGGTCAACGTGGTTTGAACATCATGGAATTCTGCAAGGCGTTCAACGCCCAGACCCAAAGTGTTGAGCCAGGTCTGCCTTTGCCAGTGGTGATCACTGCTTTTGCCGACAAGAGCTTCACTTTCATCATCAAGACGCCTCCAGCGACCACCTTGATCAAGAAAGCCATCAAGTTGGACAAGGGTTCTGCCCGTCCACACGCCGACAAGGTTGGCAAAATTTCTCGCGCTCAGCTCGAAGAAATTGCAAAGACAAAAATGAAAGACTTGAACGCTGCTGATTTGGACGCTGCTGTCCGCATCATCGCGGGTTCTGCTCGCTCAATGGGCGTGAATGTGGAGGGCGTTTAAATGTCCAAGTTGACTAAAAAACAAAAAGCACTGGTTGGTAAAGTTGATGCCAACAAGTTGTACGCTGTGGCCGATGCTTTGGCTTTGGTCAAAGAGTGCGCTACTGCCAAGTTCGATGAGTCCATCGACGTGGCCGTACAACTCGGTATTGATGCCAAGAAATCTGACCAAGTTGTGCGTGGCGCCGTGGTCTTGCCTAACGGCACTGGTAAAACAAAACGCGTTGCCGTGTTTGCCCAAGGCGCTAAGGCTGATGAAGCCCGTGCTGCAGGTGCAGACGTGGTGGGTATGGACGATTTGGCTGCGCAAGTCAAAGCCGGTGACATGCCTTTCGACGTGGTCATTGCTGCCCCTGACGCAATGCGTATTGTGGGTACTTTGGGTCAAATCTTGGGCCCACGTGGTCTGATGCCTAACCCTAAGGTAGGTACCGTGACTGCCGACGTGGCCACTGCCGTTAAAAACGCAAAAGCCGGTCAAGTTCAGTTCCGCGTTGACAAAGCCGGTATCGTGCACGGTGCCATTGGCTTGCGTTCATTCGACGTTGAAAAGTTGCAAGGCAACTTGGCAGCATTGATCGATGCTTTGAACAAATCAAAGCCAGCCACCAGCAAGGGTGTTTACCTGCGCAAAGTGGCTGTGTCTTCCACAATGGGTGTGGGCGTTCGCGTCGACACACAATCCATCGCGGCTTGATCGTGAAGAAAACCGAGGGAAGTGCCAAGTTAACTTAGCACTTCGCTCAGTGTGGTGGGCTGAACCCAAATCTTCGGACCAAGTTCAGGCCATCCAAGACCGTTGGCGTGCAGCAATGCACTTAATCGTGAAAGCCAACGCAGATGGCGATCCCGCTGCAGATGGACAAAATCCTGAACAGTTGATCGCTGAAATTAGGCGAGCTCTAGAGCAATATTGCTCAAAAGCTCATTCAAAAGGAGTAGACCTTGAGTCTTAATCGCAGTGAGAAAGAAGCGGTCATTTCAGAAGTGACCAGCCTCGCCGCTAAAGCTCAAACGCTGGTGATTGCGGAATACCGCGGCATCACGGTCACTGACATGACCAAACTGCGTTCTGATGCACGTAGCAAAGGTGTGAGCCTGAGTGTGTTGAAAAACACCTTGGCGCGCCGTGCTGTTGCCGGAACCTCGTTTGAAGTTGTCGCTGATCAGATGACCGGTCCGCTGATCTATGGCTTCTCTGTAGATGCTGTGGCTGCTGCTAAAGTAGTCGCTGACTTCGCGAAAACCAACGACAAGTTGGTCATTCGCGGTGGTGCCATCTCAGGCAAAGTTTTGGATGCCAACGGCGTTAAGCAACTCTCTAACATTCCTTCGAAAGAAGTTTTGTTGGCTCAGTTGTGCGGCTTGATGAAGTCACCAATTTCCCGTACCGCAGTGGTGTTGGGTGCATTGGCGGCCAAAAAAGGCGAAACGGCTGCCGCGTAATCGCGCAGTCCTTTTTTTAAAAAATTGTTAGGAAATAAAAATGGCATTTGATAAAGACGCATTTTTGACCGCGCTTGACAGCATGACGGTCTTGGAACTCAACGAATTGGTAAAAGCCATCGAAGAGAAATTTGGCGTGAGCGCCGCAGCCATGGCAGCACCTGCTGCTGGTGGTGGCGGTGGTGGCGCTGCTGCTGCTGAAGAGCAAACAGAATTCAACGTGATGTTGGTTGAAGCCGGCGCTAACAAAGTGTCCGTCATTAAAGCTGTTCGCGAAATCACTGGCTTGGGCTTGAAAGAAGCCAAAGACATGGTTGACGGCGCACCGAAGGCTGTTAAAGAAGGCGCTTCTAAAGCTGATGCTGAAGCTGCTAAGAAAAAGCTGGAAGAAGCCGGCGCCAAAGTCGAACTCAAATAATTCGACCTTTGTCCAAGGCTGGAGCGTCCCACAAGGGCCTCCAGCCTTTGGTGCTTACAGAGCACAGCCAAAAAATAGCTTCAAAGTCATTTTTTGAGTGTTCTCTGACCCGACTGCAGAGACGCCTTGGTTCGGGCTGCGTGCAATGCGCAGCCGTCCGCCAACGCTGGTAGAGGCCAGCGGCCAAGCCCGCCTATTGAGCAACGCGTTGTTCAAAAAGGTACACAGTCGCCGAAAGATCAAGCCCCGGAGATCTCATGGCCTATTCATTTACCGAACGCAAACGCATTCGCAAAAGTTTCGGAAGCCGCGAAAGCGTGCTCGAAGTTCCTTACTTGCTGCAAATGCAAAAAGACGCATACACGTCATTTTTGCAAGCTGGCATTGCCTCTAACAAACGTGCTCACGAAGGTTTGCAAGCTGCTTTTGAATCAGCTTTCCCCATCGTTTCACACAACGGTTTTGTCGAGATGAAATTTCTCGAGTACAACTTGGCCAAGCCGGCCTTTGATGTACGCGAATGCCAAACACGTGGCCTTACATTTGCATCCGCTGTGCGCGCTCGCGTTCAGTTGATCATCTACGATCGTGACTCTTCCACATCACAGTCTAAAGTTGTGAAAGAAGTTAAAGAGCAAGAAGTCTACATGGGTGAAGTGCCCCTGATGACCGACAAAGGCTCTTTCATCATCAACGGTACCGAGCGCGTAATCGTGTCTCAGTTGCACCGTTCACCTGGCGTGTTCTTTGAGCACGACAAGGGCAAGACCCACAGCTCTGGCAAATTGTTGTTCAGCGCGCGCATTATTCCTTACCGCGGCTCTTGGCTCGACTACGAATTCGATCCCAAAGACTTGCTGTACTTCCGTGTTGACCGTCGTCGCAAGATGCCCGTCACCATTTTGCTCAAAGCCATTGGCTTGAACCCAGAATCGATCTTGGCCAACTTCTTTGTGAACGACAACTTCCGCTTGATGGACAGTGGCGCACAAATGGAGTTTGTGTCCGAGCGTCTGCGCGGCGAAGTGGCCCGTTTCGACATCACCGACAAGTCTGGCAAAGTGGTTGTCGCCAAAGACAAGCGCATTACCGTTCGTCACACGCGTGAACTCGAACAATCTGGCACCACACACATCAGCGTGCCAGAAGACTTCCTGATTGGCCGCGTGGTGGCACGCAACATTGTCGACACCGACACTGGCGAAATCATTGCCAAGGCCAACGAAGAATTGACAGAAGCATTGCTGAAAAAATTGCGCTCCTCTGGTGTGCAAGAAATTCAATGTATCTACACCAACGAACTCGACCAAGGTGCGTACATTTCGCAAACATTGCGTGTGGACGAAACCGTTGACGAATTCGCAGCACGTGTGGCCATCTACCGCATGATGCGCCCTGGTGAGCCACCGACAGAAGACGCGGTGCAGGCTTTGTTCCAGCGATTGTTCTACAACCCTGATACGTACGATTTGTCGCGCGTGGGTCGTATGAAGTTCAACGCCCGTGTGGGCCGCGACGAGTCCACCGGTCCTATGGTGCTCACCAACGAAGACATCTTGGCCGTGGTCAAGATCTTGGTTGACCTGCGCAATGGCCGCGGCGAAGTCGATGACATCGATCACTTGGGCAATCGCCGCGTACGTTGCGTGGGCGAGTTGGCCGAGAACCAATACCGCACCGGTTTGGCACGTATCGAAAAAGCAGTGAAAGAGCGTTTGGGTCAAGCAGAGCAAGAGCCTCTGATGCCCCACGACTTGATCAACTCCAAGCCTATTTCTGCTGCGCTCAAAGAATTCTTTGGTGCATCCCAGTTGTCACAGTTCATGGACCAAACCAACCCCTTGGCAGAGATCACGCACAAGCGTCGTGTGTCTGCCCTTGGCCCAGGTGGTTTGACCCGCGAACGTGCAGGCTTTGAAGTGCGTGACGTGCACGTGACCCACTACGGTCGTGTGTGCCCAATTGAAACGCCTGAAGGTCCAAACATTGGTTTGATCAACTCACTCGCCTTGTATGCGCGTTTGAACGAGTACGGTTTCATTGAGACGCCTTACCGCCGCGTGGTGGATGGCAAAGTCACCATGGACATCGATTACTTGTCTGCCATTGAAGAAGGCAAGTACGTCATCGCTCAGGCCAATGCCACCTTGGACAAAGAAGGTCGCCTCACCGATGGTTTGGTGTCTGCCCGTGAAAAAGGCGAATCCATTTTGTGCGGTGCCGAGCGTATTCAATACATGGACGTGTCACCTGCACAGATCGTCTCTGTGGCGGCATCATTGGTGCCGTTCCTTGAGCACGATGACGCCAACCGCGCCTTGATGGGTGCCAACATGTCACGTCAAGCCGTGCCCGTGTTGCGTCCCGAGAAGCCACTGGTCGGTACCGGTATCGAGCGCGTTGCTGCGGTCGACTCAGGCACTGTGGTCACAGCCACTCGTGGTGGTGTGGTCGATTATGTCGATGCAACACGCATCGTGATTCGTGTCAACGACAACGAAACCCAAGCGGGTGAAGTGGGCGTCGACATTTACAACCTCATCAAATACCAGCGTTCTAACCAGAACACCAACATTCACCAACGCGCCATTGTGAAGCGTGGTGACAAGTTGGCCAAGGGTGACGTGATTGCCGACGGCGCATCGACTGACTTGGGCGAAATCGCCATCGGTCAAAACATGCTGATCGCTTTCATGCCTTGGAACGGTTACAACTTCGAAGACTCGATCTTGATCTCCGAGCGCGTGGTGTCTGAAGACCGCTACACCTCAATTCACATCGAAGAGTTGGTGGTGATGGCGCGCGACACCAAGTTGGGTGCCGAAGAAATCACACGTGACATTCCCAACTTGTCAGAGCAGCAATTGGGCCGCTTGGACGAGTCCGGCATCATCTACGTGGGTGCAGAAGTGCAACCCGGCGATGTGTTGGTGGGCAAGGTCACACCGAAGGGCGAAACCACCCTCACGCCAGAAGAGAAGTTGCTCCGCGCCATCTTCGGTGAAAAAGCCAGTGACGTGAAAGACACTTCATTGCGCGTGGATCAAGGTTCTCAAGGTACCGTGATCGACGTTCAAGTGTTCACACGCGAAGGCATCGTGCGCGACAAGCGTGCGCAACAAATTATTGACGACGAACTCAAGCGCTTCCGCTTGGATTTGAACGATCAGTTGCGCATCGTTGAAGCCGACGCCTTTGACCGTATCGAAAAACTCTTGATTGGCAAAGTTGCCAACGGCGGCCCACAAAAGCTGGCCAAAGGCACCAAGCTCGACAAGGCATACCTCGAGTCCATCGAGAAGTTCCACTGGTTTGACATTCGTCCCGCAGACGAAGAAGTTGCAAGCCAACTCGAATCCATCAAGAACTCGCTTGAGCAAACCCGTCACAGCTTTGACTTGTCCTTCGAAGAGAAGCGCAAGAAACTCACGCAAGGCGACGAGTTGCCAGCAGGTGTGCTCAAAATGGTCAAGGTCTACTTGGCAGTCAAGCGTCGCTTGCAGCCTGGTGACAAGATGGCCGGCCGTCACGGTAACAAGGGTGTGGTCTCCAAGATCGTCCCTGTTGAAGACATGCCTTACATGGCCGACGGTACGCCTGCCGACATCGTGTTGAACCCCTTGGGCGTTCCTTCACGTATGAACGTGGGTCAGGTGCTTGAAGTTCACTTGGGTTGGGCTGCCAAAGGCATTGGCCACCGCATTGGTGACATGCTGCAAGCCGAAGCCCGCGTGGCCGAGTTCCGTACTTTGTTCGAAGAACTCTACAACGGCATCGGCCGCAAAGAAGACTTGTCTCAGTTGTCTGACCAAGACGTCTTGGGCATGGCAGAAAACCTCAAAGGTGGTTTGCCATTTGCCACGCCAGTGTTCGACGGTGCTGCGGAAGAAGAAATTCGCGCCATGTTGAAACTGGCTTACCCAGACGACTTGGCCGCACGCAAAGGCCTAACAGCAACACGCACACAAGCGCATTTGTTTGATGGCCGTACTGGCGAAGCTTTCGAGCGTCCCACCACCATCGGCTACATGCACTTCTTGAAGTTGCACCACTTGGTCGACGACAAAATGCACGCCCGTTCTACAGGCCCTTACTCACTGGTTACGCAGCAGCCTTTGGGCGGCAAAGCCCAGTTTGGTGGCCAGCGTTTCGGCGAGATGGAGGTGTGGGCTTTGGAAGCTTACGGCGCCTCATATGTGTTGCAAGAGATGCTCACGGTCAAGTCCGACGACGTGCAAGGTCGTACCAAAGTGTACGAAAGCATCGTCAAAGGCGAACACACCATCAGTGCCGGCATGCCCGAATCGTTCAACGTCTTGGTCAAGGAAATTCGTTCCTTGGGTCTCGACATTGAACTCGAGCGTTCTTGAACCCCTGCTAGATTAATAAAAGGAAGAGTCTCATGAAATCACTTCTGGACCTGTTCAAGCAGTTCACACCGGACGAGCATTTTGATGCCATCCGCATTGGCTTGGCTTCACCCGAAAAAATCCGTTCTTGGTCTTTCGGCGAAGTTAAAAAACCTGAAACCATCAACTACCGCACTTTCAAACCAGAGCGTGATGGTTTGTTCTGCGCCAAGATCTTTGGCCCTATCAAAGACTACGAATGCTTGTGCGGTAAATACAAGCGCTTGAAGCACCGCGGCGTGATCTGCGAGAAGTGCGGCGTTGAAGTTACACAGACCAAAGTGCGTCGCGAACGCATGGGTCACATTGACTTGGCAGCACCTTGCGCACACATCTGGTTCTTGAAATCTTTGCCTAGCCGTTTGGGCCTGGTCTTGGACATGACCCTGCGCGACATCGAGCGCGTGTTGTACTTTGAAGCGTATGTTGTGACCGATCCCGGCATGACACCCTTGAAAAAGTACAGCATCATGACCGAAGACGACTACGATGCCAAAGTGCAAGAGTACGGTGATGAGTTCCAAGCCAAGATGGGCGCGGAAGGCATCAAGGACTTGCTCAACAGCATCGAAATCGAATCCGAAATTGAACGCCTGCGCGGCGACCTCACGGGTTCTGAAGTCAAGGTCAAGAAAAACGCCAAGCGCTTGAAAGTGCTCGAAGCCTTCAAGAAATCAGGCATCAAGCCTGAGTGGATGGTGCTCGAAGTGTTGCCCGTGTTGCCACCGGACCTGCGTCCTTTGGTGCCTCTGGACGGTGGCCGTTTTGCCACTTCCGACCTGAACGATTTGTACCGCCGCGTCATTAACCGCAACAGCCGTCTGCGCCGCTTGCTCGAGTTGAAAGCACCCGAGATCATTGCGCGCAACGAAAAGCGCATGTTGCAAGAAGCGGTTGACTCATTGCTCGACAACGGTCGCCGCGGTAAAGCCATGACCGGCGCCAACAAGCGTGCGCTCAAATCTTTGGCCGACATGATCAAAGGTAAGAGCGGTCGTTTCCGTCAAAACTTGTTGGGTAAGCGCGTCGACTACTCTGGTCGTTCTGTGATTACCGTGGGACCAACCCTCAAACTGCACCAGTGCGGTTTGCCCAAGTTGATGGCCATCGAGCTGTTCAAGCCATTCATCTTTGCACGTCTCGAAGCCATGGGCATCGCGACCACCATCAAGGCCGCAAAGAAAGAAGTTGAAGCCGGTACACCCGTGGTGTGGGACATCTTGGAAGAGGTGATCAAAGAGCACCCCGTGATGTTGAACCGCGCGCCTACTTTGCACCGTTTGGGCATTCAGGCGTTCGAGCCCTTGCTGATTGAAGGCAAAGCCATTCAGTTGCACCCCCTCGTTTGTGCGGCCTTCAACGCCGACTTCGACGGTGACCAAATGGCCGTTCACGTGCCATTGTCTGTAGAAGCGCAAATGGAAGCCCGCACCCTCATGCTGGCCTCCAACAACGTGCTGTTCCCAGCCAACGGCGAACCTTCTATCGTGCCGTCGCAAGACGTGGTGCTGGGCTTGTACTACACAACCCGCGAACGCATCAACGCCAAGGGCGAAGGCATGATCTTTGCCAACATTGCAGAAGTTCAATCTGCGATGGATGCAGGCGTGGTTGAGTTGACCTCCAAGATCAGCGTGCGCATCACCGATTGGATTCTGAACAAAGAAACCAAAGAGTTCACGCCTTCTACCAACATGGTGTACACCACGGTGGGCCGTGCCTTGTTGTCCGAAATCTTGCCCAAGGGCTTGGCTTTCGAGAACATCAACAAAGCGCTCAAGAAGAAAGAAATTTCCAAGCTCATCAACACGTCTTTCCGCAAGTGCGGTTTGAAAGACACGGTGGTGTTTGCCGACAAGTTGCTGCAAAACGGTTTCCGTTTGGCCACACGTTCTGGCATCTCGATTGGCATTGACGACATGTTGGTGCCACCCGAGAAGGGCGCCATCATTGGTGAAGCCGAGAAAGAAGTCAAAGACATTGAACAGCAATACGTTTCAGGTCTGGTGACTTCTGGCGAGCGTTACAACAAGGTCGTTGACATCTGGGGCAAAGCGGGTGACGCTGTGTCCAAGGTGATGATGGACCAACTGCGCAAAGAGAAAACTACCGACCGTCATGGCAACGTGGTTGAGCAAGAGTCCTTCAACTCCATCTACATGATGGCCGACTCTGGTGCCCGCGGTTCTGCAGCGCAGATTCGTCAGTTGGCTGGTATGCGCGGCTTGATGGCCAAGCCTGATGGCTCGATCATTGAGACACCGATCACGGCCAACTTCCGTGAAGGCCTCAATGTGTTGCAGTACTTCATCTCTACACACGGTGCACGTAAAGGCTTGGCCGACACGGCTTTGAAGACAGCCAACTCCGGTTACTTGACACGTCGTTTGGTCGACGTGACACAAGACTTGGTCGTGACTGAACTCGATTGCGGCACCACCGACGGCTCACAAATGCGCGCCATAGTTGAAGGCGGCGAAGTGATTGAATCCTTGCGCGATCGCGTTTTGGGTCGCACTTTGGCCGACGACGTGTTGCACCCTGAGTCACGCGCGGTGGTGGCCACGGCCGGCACCTTGCTCGACGAAGACATGATTGAAATCTTCGAAGCCGAAGGCGTTGACGAAGTTAAAGTTCGTACAGCCCTCACTTGCGCCACACGCTTTGGCTTGTGCGCCAAGTGCTATGGCCGCGACTTGGGCCGTGGTGGTTTGATCAACAACGGCGAAGCCGTCGGTGTGATCGCTGCCCAGTCAATTGGTGAACCTGGTACTCAGCTGACCATGCGTACGTTCCACATCGGTGGTGCGGCCTCACGTGCAGCCGTGGCGTCTAGCGTCGAAGCCAAGTCCAATGGTTTGATTGGCTTTAACGCAGCAATGCGCTATGTGACCAACACCAAAGGCGAATTGGTGGTCATTTCTCGTTCAGGCGAAATCGTCATTCACGACGAACACGGCCGCGAGCGCGAGCGTCACAAGGTCCCTTACGGCGCCATCCTGACTGTCAAGATTGACCAAGCCATCAAGGCTGGGGCTATTTTGGCCAACTGGGATCCGTTGACACGACCCATCATCACTGAGTTTGCCGGTCAGATCAAATTCGAGAATGTCGAAGAAGGTTTGACAGTGGCCAAGCAGCTCGACGAAGTGACTGGTTTGTCCACCTTGGTGGTCATCGATCCCAAGCGTCGTGGTTCTACCAAAGTGGTTCGCCCGCAAGTGAAGTTGATCGATGCCTCTGGCAAAGAAGTGAAGATTCCGGGTACCGATCACTCTGTGACCATCGGTTTCCAAATCGGCTCTTTGATCCAAGTTCGCGACGGTCAAGATGTGGGCCCAGGCGAAGTCTTGGCACGTATCCCTGTTGAAGGTCAGAAGACCCGAGACATTACCGGCGGTTTGCCACGTGTGGCCGAACTGTTCGAAGCACGCAGCCCCAAAGACAAGGGCATGTTGGCCGAGATGACCGGTACGGTGTCGTTTGGTAAAGAGACCAAAGGCAAGGTTCGATTGCAGATCACCGATCCAGACGGCAAAGTATGGGACGAGCTCATCCCCAAAGAGAAAAACATCATGGTCCACGAAGGCCAGGTGGTCAACAAGGGCGAGAGCATTGTGGACGGCCCAGCCGACCCACAAGACATCTTGCGCTTGCTCGGTATGGAAGAGTTGGCTCGCTACATCGTCGACGAAGTGCAAGACGTTTACCGCTTGCAAGGCGTGAAGATCAATGACAAGCACATCGAAGTGATCGTGCGTCAGATGCTGCGTCGTGTGGTGGTTGAGAACATTGGTGACTCAACTTACATCTCCGGCGAACAAGTGGAGCGTTCAGAGATTTTGAACACCAACGACGCATTGCGCGCCGAAGGCAAGATCCCTGCAACCTACAGCAACTTGTTGCTGGGTATTACCAAGGCATCTTTGTCGACCGATTCGTTCATCTCTGCGGCTTCCTTCCAGGAAACCACCCGCGTGCTCACCGAAGCTGCCATCATGGGCAAGCGCGACGAGTTGCGTGGTCTCAAAGAGAACGTCATTGTGGGTCGTTTGATTCCAGCCGGTACAGGCTTGGCATATCACAAAGCCCGTGCTGCCAAAGACGCGATGGACGAAGCCGAGCGCCGCGCCATCACAGAAGCCGAAGCCGTTGAATTGGCCGAAGCCCAACAGTTGACCGAAGACGCAGCCAACAACGCTGCCGATTCGAACGCCTGATCAACATCCGGCTTTGGCCGGATGATTTGAAGAATGCCTCTGAACCGCTAAAGCGGCCAGAGGCGTTTTGCTTTTTGCGGGAGTTTTGATTCACAATGACGCCAACATGTCTCTTCTGATTTTCAGCGCCATCTTGGCCGTGTTATTTTTTTGGGCAGTGGGTGCATACAACCGCTTGGTGTTGTTGCGCGCCAGCGTGGCCAAACAATTTGCGGCTGTCGATGCACAACTCTTGCGCGTCTTGGTGTGGTTGCAGGGCAACTTGCCTGTTTCTATGCGCGACATGCTGAGTGAAATGGAAGAGGCCGCACTGCCCGAGGCGCTTCTTAAAAACGAACGCGACTTGAAGCTCTTGAGAATTTTAGAGGAGCTGTCAGACAGCTTGGACTTGGCCCGTACTCAGCCAATGTCAGCCAGTGCCATGCAGCGGGTTAATCAAGAACGATTGGCTTTAGCGGCATGGGCCAAAGCAGAAGTGCGCGCTGGTCAAACGGGTGAAGCCACTTGGTTCATTGACCCCTTGCCTTACAAGTTTGACCGCCTCAAAGCACAAGCGTGGCCCCTCATGGACGCCTACAACCAAGCGGCCTTCAAGTACAACGAAGCGATCCATCAATTTCCAGCCAGCTTGCTGGCCAGGCAAGTGAAGTTTTTGCCTGCACAGATGTTAGACAACGCCGATTTGCTGGCCTGAATTGCATGGCCACCTCGCAAGCTGCTATCAATTTACAAGCGCCCTTGTGGCAGTTGTTACAAGCCACAGCCGGTGTGGCGCAAGCCGTACACAACGGCCGTTCGATGACTGCCGCCATTGAGCAGGTGTCCAAAGATATCCGCCCTGGTGTGCAGGCCTTGTCTTTTCAGGCCATGCGTTGGTGGGGCCGTGCCGTGGCCGTGCGCAAACAGTTGGCGCGCAAAGCACCACCGCCTGCTGCCGATGCATTGCTGTGCACTGCACTGGCATTGTCTTGGCGTGATGACTTGGCGCCCTATGCCGTGCACACCTTGGTCAATCAAGCCGTCGAGGCTGCGCGACGTCACAAAGACATGCGAGCACAAGCGCCGTTTGTCAACGCGTGCTTGCGTCGCTTCCTTCGCGAGCGAGATGCATTGCTGTTGACCACGCAAAACGATCTGACTGCGCAGTGGAACCACCCCGCTTGGTGGGTCAAGCGTGTGCAACACGATCATCCCGATCAGTGGATTGCCATTTTGGAGGCTGCGCAATCGGCAGCACCCATGAGCTTGCGGGTCAATCAACAGCACCACACCGTGGCCGAGTACTTGGCTGTGTTGCAAACACAAAACATTGCCGGTAAGGCCATCACGATTGAGGGTGTGTCCTCCGGTGTTCAGCTCGAGAAGGCCGTCCCCGTTTATGCATTGCCAGGTTTTGCACAGGGCCATGTGTCGGTGCAAGATGCCGCTGCGCAATGGGCTGCGCCTTTGTTGCTAAAAGGCTTGCAAGCCGCTGGCGCACAGTTGCGTTTGCTAGATGCTTGTGCAGCGCCCGGCGGCAAAACAGGGCACATGTTGGAATGTGCGCCGACTGCCCAAGTACTTGCCTTGGATGTAGACCCTCAGCGTTGTGAGCGCATTCAACAAAACCTTGAGCGCTTGCAAGTACAGGCTCAAATTGTGGCTGCAGATGCCGCAGACACTTCCAAATGGTGGGATGGTCAATTGTTTGATGGCATTTTGCTGGATGCGCCCTGTACGGCGTCGGGCATTGGCCGGCGACACCCCGATGTGCGTTGGTTGCGCCGCGAGACCGATGTGGCGCAGCTGGCCAACATTCAGACCAAGTTGCTCAAAGCGCTTTGGCCCTTGGTCAAACCAGGTGGCAGATTGCTCTATTGCACTTGTTCGGTTTTCAAGGCCGAAGGCGAAACCCAAATCCAAACGTTTGTTCAGCACAACACTGATGCCCTGATCTTGCCCTCTCCAGGCCATTTAACGCCCTCAAATGCCACTTCTGACGTCAGTCTCCGCGACAATGTCATGGGTGAACATGACGGTTTTTATTACGCACTGTTGGAAAAGCGTTCAATCTAAGTTGAATGTCGTGGGGCGCACAGGCTTTTGCCTTCGTGCGCTTTTGTTGTGTTCATGGCTCCTTGGTGCCGCTGTGTTGCCAGCTGCAGCCCAAACCCCTGCCAACACAGCGGTTGAAGTGACCGAGTTGCGCCTTGAGCGCACCGATGGTGCCTTGTTGCTACAAAGCAGTTTGCGCCTCGACCTTAGCAGCACGGTCGAAGATGCCTTGCAAAAAGGCATGCCCATTTATTTCGTCACCGAGGTTGAGCTGATGCGCGACCGTTGGTACTGGTATGACAAAAAGGTGGGCAATGCCACGCGCCATTACCGGCTGGCTTATCAGCCGCTTACCCGTAAATGGCGCTTGAATGTCTCACGCGATCCGATTGGGGCTGTGGGCTTGGCCAGCAGCCTGTCGCAAACCTTCGAAACTTTGCCAGAAGCTTTGTCGGCCATTCGCCGCACCGTGAATTGGAAGTTGGCCGACCTGTCGGACATCGAGATCGACAACAAACTTACCCTCAGCTTCAAATTCCGTCTGGATGTATCGCAATTGCCCAGGCCGTTCCAAATGATGGCCGGCAGCCAAGCCGAATGGAATTTGAGCGCGCAAAAGATGATGCGCCTCAGCGCAGACCTGGGGCGTTGATGCGTTGCGTCAGCGACAATTGAGCCATGAGTCGTCAAAAACAAGATCGAATTGCCACCGGCCTGCAGCCGTCCAAAACGGTACGCTGGTTGGTGGGCTTGGGTGTCGGCATTTTGCTGATCATTGGCTTGGGCCTGCTGGTCTTGCTCACCCAGGCCACCAGCAACCGCGCGCTTTACGATCGCAACTACGACCGTCTGTACCTGGTCAACACCGTGGTGGCGGGGCTGTTGTTGTTGGGCTTGCTTTGGGGCCTAACGCGTTTGGTCATTCGGGTGCGGCAAGGGCAGTTTGGCTCCCGCTTGTTGGTCAAACTGGCGGCTATTTTTGCCCTTGTGGGTGTTGTGCCAGGTGTGCTGATTTATGTGGTCTCGTACCAATTCGTCTCGCGCTCTATTGAAAGCTGGTTTGACGTCAAGGTAGAAGGCGCCTTGGTGGCGGGTTTGAATTTGGGCCGTGCCACCATCGACACTTTGAGTGGTGACCTGGCCAAACAATCACGTGTGGCCGCGCAGCAATTGGTCGATGTGCAAGAAGCCAGCGCCTCCCTCATGCTAGACCGTGTGCGCGAGCAAATGGGCGCCAACGATGCTGTGCTGTGGGCTTTGGACGGCCGCATGATTGCCACAGCAGGTCAGTCGCGTTTTTCTATTCGCCCTGAACGTCCATCGGCTGCCCAACTCAAGCAAGTCCGCAACAAATTGAGTGTGGAAATTGTAGAAGGCCTCGACGAAGCCGTGGGCGCTCCCACAGGCCGTATCAAAGTGCTGACCTTGGTGCCGCAAAACAGCTTGAGCTTGCGCGATGACCCCTGGGTTTTGCAAATCTCACAAGAGCTGCCTGCCACCTTGGTGGCCAATGCCTTGGATGTGCAGATTGCCAATCGCGAATACCAAGAGCGGGCATTGGCGCGCGATGGCTTGCGCCGCATGTACATTGGCACGCTCACCTTGAGCCTCATCATGGCGGTGTTGGCTGCCGTGTTGTTGGCGGTGTTGCTGGGCAACCAATTGGCCCGGCCTTTGCTGTTGCTGGCCCACGGCATGCGCCAAGTTGCCTCGGGCGACTTGACACCCAAATACACCTTGCAAGGCAAAGACGAACTGGGCGGCCTCACGCGCTCGTTTGCCGAGATGACCCAGCAGTTGTCCGATGCGCGCAGCGCTGTCGAGCGCAGCTTGATGCAGTTGGACGCAGCGCGCGGCAACCTTCAAACCATTTTGGACAACCTCACGGCGGGTGTGATTGTGCTGAACGCGCGCGGCATCATTCAGTCGTCAAACCCTGGCGCCACCCGCATTTTGAAAGTGCCTTTAGCGGCTCACGAAAAAGCGGCGTTTTTAAGCTTACCCAATTTGCAAAACTTTGCGGCGGGTGTGCAAGAGCAATTTGAGTTGCTGAGCGCCGACAAAGACCGCCACGAGTTGGACCATTGGCAAAAGTCTTTTGAAATTCATGCGTCGGGTCAAGGCTTGGAGGCCACATCGGTCACCCTGGTGGCGCGCGGCGCTATTTTGCCCGACGGCATGCGCTTGCTGGTGTTTGACGACATTTCTGAAATTGTGTCTGCCCAACGTTCTCAGGCCTGGGGTGAAGTGGCGCGCAGGCTGGCGCACGAAATCAAAAACCCGCTGACCCCCATTCAGTTGTCTGCCGAAAGGCTAGAGCGCAAGTTGGATGGCAAATTGGAAGAAGCCGAGCAGACGGTGCTGTCTAAATCGGTCAAAACCATCGTGGAGCAGGTGGCGGCCATGAAGCGCTTGGTCAACGAATTCCGTGACTACGCCCGTTTGCCCTCCGCTGACCTGAAGCCGCTCGACCTTAACAACCTGATTTTGGACGTGATGGGCCTGTACGTGCAAGAGCCTTCGGAAACGGCCACGCGTGCACAAATTTTCACAGACTTAGACCCTACCTTGCCTCTGATTGAAGGTGATGCCCAGCAATTGCGACAAGTGGTGCACAACCTGCTGCAAAACGCACAAGATGCCAGTGAAGTGCAGTCGCATGTGATGCTGGTGACCCGCTGGAGCCCGGCGCGCAAACGGGTCAAAATGACCGTGCTCGACGAAGGGCCTGGTTTTTCGCCCAATATTTTGCAGCGCGCCTTTGAACCTTATGTCACCACCAAAGCCAAAGGGACAGGTTTGGGGCTGGCAGTTGTGAAGAAAATTGCCGACGAACACGGTGCACGCCTGGACATTGCCAATCGAGTTGAAGAAGGGGTGGTCAAAGGCGCCCAAGTATCGTTATCATTCAGTGTCGAGAAAATAGCGCAAACTTGAGGCAACGAAAAGCAACATGGCAAACATTTTGGTGGTGGATGACGAGCTTGGCATTCGCGATTTGCTCTCGGAAATCCTGAACGACGAAGGACACAACGTCGAGTTGGCCGAGAATGCTGCGCAGGCGCGCGATGTTCGCAATCGCATGCGCCCCGACTTGGTCTTGCTGGACATTTGGATGCCCGATACAGACGGTGTCACTTTGCTCAAAGAGTGGTCTACTGGCGGACTCCTGACCATGCCCGTCATCATGATGAGTGGCCATGCCACCATTGACACCGCAGTAGACGCCATTCGCATTGGCGCCCAAGCCTTCTTAGAAAAACCCATCACCTTGCAAAAACTGCTCAAAACAGTCGAGCAAGGTTTGGCACGTGAACAAGTGCGACAGGCGGCTGCCGCTTATCAAGCTGCCCAATCGGGTGCCAGTACCACTGCCGCTGTATCTGGCAACGCCGCAACGCCTCAAGACAACACACCGCCAGGCTCTCAAAGCTTTGAGCTCGACTTGCCCTTGCGCGATGCACGTGATGCATTTGAAAAAGCGTACTTCGAATTTCACTTGGTCAATGAGGGCGGCTCCATGACCCGTGTGGCCGACAAAACAGGTTTAGAGCGCACACACCTGTATCGCAAACTCAAGCAGTTGGGCGTCGAACTGACCAAAAGCAAACGCACTGGCAACTGACCTCTGCGCGTTCACTCAAGTTTGAATTTTTGCAGTTCATGCCTTGGTTTTGACACTCCGTCGCAAACCGCGTGCATTGATCATCGCAAGTTTTTACATTAGGCCCATTCCAAACAGCGAGGCCTTATGACTTCTTCAAATACAAACCAACACAACGCCGTGTCTACTGTGACGCCTTCTCCGTGGCAGCCCTTCAAAGATGCATTTCATGCCTACGCCAAGTGGCTGCTAAGCATCAGCTGGAAACTTTTTTCGGGCGTCTCGCTTTTGTTGATGATGGGTTTCAGCATTTTGGCCATACCGCAAGTGGCCCTCTTGATCATCTTGACCTCCATCGTTATCAAGGTCACATACAAGTACCAAACTCAAGCGGAAGAAAAAGCCACTGCAGCCACTTACTTGGCTGAAACGGAGCAACTCAAACGCCAATTGGTGGAGGCGCGTTTGGCTGCCATGCAAGCCCAAGTGGAGCCGCATTTTTTGTTCAACACCTTGGCCTCAATTGATCACCTGATTGAAACCGACCCGCCACGCGCCAGCTTGATGCAAAAAAGTTTGATTGCTTTGCTGCGCGCCACATTGCCATCGATGCGTGAAACGGGCAATCCGAAGTTGCGCAACTTGGGCCAAGAATTGGCGGTCATTCGGCCCTATTTGGACATTCAAAAAATGCGCATGGAAGACCGCTTGCACATTCAGTGGGACATTCCAGAAGGGCTGAATTCTGCCGAAATACCGCACATGATGGTGCTCAGCTTGGTCGAGAATTCCTTTAAGCATGGCCTAGAGCCCAAGGCCGACGGCGGTACGCTTGCATTGCGCGCAGAGGTCTCTCATGGGCATTTGGAAGTCACCATCCGAGACTCCGGCGTGGGTTACTACCCTGAAGAGTCTGCAGGTTTGAAAGACCAAACTGGCCATGGCTTTGGTTTGAAAAACATCCGCGATCGCTTGGCACTCATTTATGGCGACCAAGCCAAATTCAGCATCCGTGCCCTGGAAGCCTATGAAGGTTCGGGCACCTTGGCCAAAATCACGGTGCCTTATCGTGTGGTGCCCTTAGCGTCACAATCAGCGGGTGTATAAAGTTCAACAATGAGTTTCGACCACCCCCGTGCCGTGATTGCCGACGACGAACGCTTGATGCGCGACCAACTGCGCGCACGCTTGGCGCAGGTATGGCCCGCGTTGGAAATTGTGGCCGAAGCCAAAAATGGTTTAGAAGCCATCCAAGCTGTCAAAGATCACCAGCCCGATGTTATTTTTCTGGACATTCGTATGCCTGGCCTCACGGGTGTCGAAGCCGCCAAAGAAATTGCGCAACTCGATTTGGGCGAAGAGGCTTTGTTGCCCGAGATGGTTTTTATTACCGCCTACGATCAATACGCCTTGGATGCCTTTGAGCAAGGTGCGGTGGACTATGTCTTGAAACCTGCCGAGCCTGAGCGCTTGCGAGTGACCGCTGAGCGTTTGCAAAAGCGCCTAATGCGGCGTGCAGCAGAAGACAACTCCGAGGTAGCGCCTTCAGCATCTACTGAATCTGCTGGTGCCCCATCAGTGCAGCAACTGCTTCATGTGTTGTCGGCCCAACTCAAAGGGCAGCCCACGCAATACCTTTCGTGGCTGCAGGCCTCGGTGGGTCAAAGCATTCAAATGGTGTCCGTGGACGACGTGCTTTTTTGCGTGAGCGACGACAAATACACGCGCGTGCAAACCTTGAAGCAGGAGTTTTTAATTCGCAAGCCCATCAAAGAATTGGTGGAAGAACTCGACCCCAAAGTCTTTTGGCAAATTCACCGCAGTACGCTGGTCAGTGTCAAAGCCATAGCCGGTGTGCAACGCGATGAGCGCGGAAGGCAAGAGGTCTTGATCAAAGGCCGAACCGACAGGCTGGTGGTGAGCCGAAGTGCCTCTCAGTTGTTTCGAGGCATGTAAGTTAAGCAGTCAGCTTTATTTCAAGGCGGCTGCCGTTAACTTGATTTGTTTGGTTTCTGCACTGGGCAAATTCAGCCCTTGGCCTTGAAAGTAAATTTTCAATTGTGCCAAGTCTGCACTTTGAACTTTAAATGGCGGGTTGCCATACACGCTTCTGTCTTCGCCTTTTTTCATCGTTAAGCGTGCGACGCGCTCGTTGCCGTCCATGACGCACACAAAGCTGTCTTTGCCAGCCACGATGTAAACATATTCAGCTGCTTTTTTGGGGGCAGGCGCTTGAAGTTCAACTTCGGCATCTTTCCACAAGCAATTTTTAGCGTCGTCTGTTGCGCTAGACATGGCCACTTTGACTTCAGCTTTTGAGGCTTCGGGAGCGGCTGGGGTTGCAGGTGGTGTTGCAGGTGGCGTGGTCGTTGCCTCTTCGTTGTTAACGCTGTTTGCCGCGACTGGTGCAACGCTCGCTGGTTCGGGTGCTGGGGGCGCTGCAGTAGTTTCCGGCACATTCGCTTTAGTTAGCACTTGCTGCGACGGGGCCGTCGGCTCATTCAAGGTACCCGATTGCAACAAGAACCACGCCAGACCGCAAAGCCCAGCAATCAGCAGCAAACCCATCGTCACTTTGTTGCTCCCAACATCGCCTTGTTGTGGTGTGGTTGCAGTTGCTTGTGCCATGGCTGGGTTTTTCAAAGCAGCGAGGTCAGGCTGTTCGACAACTTGGGGCTGAGGTGCTGGCGCTGATGGGGGCGCAGTGACAACTTGTTGAGGCGCCATCACAGGCGCTAACTTATGACCCAAAGAGGCTAAGACTTTCTTGCCGATTTGGTATTTGATCTCGGGGCTGTAAAAGCTTGAATCGCCACCATCTTCAAGTTGCTTGATTTGACTCCTCGACACGATGTTTTTTTGCGCCAATGAGCCAATGTCAACTTTAGCGTTAAGTCGCAATTGTTGAAGCAGAGCACCATTTTCTGGTGTCCAAATTGGCGGAGTGGCGCTCATGTGTAAAAGATGGAGGTTCCGAGTATTAACAATACGATCATAGAAACACGTCGTATCTTAGACATTCTTATTAGTTTTGGCAATTTTGCTGATTTTTGTGGCTCGGCTCGGGTTTCTGAAGTAGACGGATGGGCTACTTATGCCTAGAATCCACCTCCCTTTTCCAGATTTCTCCAATTCCCCCCCATGCAACTGATGTGGCTCTCTGGCCCTACTGGCCAGGTTAAATCAATCTCCATCACTGCGCGAACTGTGTTGCGCGGTGCGCTGGCGCTTGGATTGGGGCTGATGCTGTTGGGCTTTATTTTGAATTGGGTTGGCCTGCGATTTGCGGTGGAGTACAACCCAGACTTGGCCAGATCGCTGGGCGGCGTGACCACCGAGGCCGAGCAGCAAAAAATGGAAGCCATTTACCGCCATCGCCTAGAGCAACTGAGGGCATCATTGGACCAAACCGTGTCAGAGGTGAAGCGTTTGGAAGCCATGAAAAATAGATTCATGGCCTTGGCCACCCCTGTGGGACTTAAATCAAAAAACGAGTCCAATGGCAATTCGAGGTCAGAGACAAAATTCGAATCGAAGGGCGGGCCTTTTGTCTCTCCTCTTTTCCGGAATAATTTTTTCAGGTACCCCTTGCAGACAGAGCTGCAACAAACAGCCACCCAGGTGGAGGCTATTTCTGCCTCTTTGCAGAGTTTCGAAAAACAATGGTCCGACCATCTGAGCTGGCTCGAGAGTCTGCCCATTGCCTCGCCCATTCAATCGGATTACCGTTTGTCCAGTGGCTTCGGTTTGCGAAACGACCCGTTTACGGGCTCCTTGGCCATGCATGAAGGCATCGATTTTTCTGCTGAAGTGGGGACCCCTGTTTTGGCCACTGCGCCAGGCATCGTGACCCGATCCGATTGGGATGCAGGTTATGGCCATGTCATTGAAGTCAAGCACGCTGAAAACTTCATGACCCGCTATGCGCACCTGAGCAAACGCCGCGTGAACGAAGGTACCAGCGTCACAACGGGCACACGCATTGGTGATGTGGGCAGTACTGGGCGGTCAACAGGACCGCATTTGCATTACGAAGTTTTCAGGAACAACCGCGTTCTTAACCCAATGCAAGTCTTGCCAACGCAAGCCCTCAATTAATTGACAGGCATATTGCCCGCAAAACCACTTCGGCATCCACATCCTTATGTTTGAAAAACTCAAATCAAAATCATTCACGGCGACGCAGGAGCGTTTTGACACCCTGATTGGCCGCACCACCACCATCCATGGCCGACTGGTGCTGCTCGACAGTGTCAGAATCGATGGCAAGGTGCTGGGCAACATCGAGACAGCCCCAGGCAACAAAATTTCTGTGGCCATTGGCGCGACGGGTGAAGTAACCGGCGACATCACAGCACACAGAATCATGGTGGCTGGCAAAGTTGAAGGCAACATTTATGCCTCTGAGCGTGTTGAGTTTCACAAAGACTGTGTGGTGCACGGAGACATCTCGTATGGCTCGATTGCGGTCGAGCACGGTGCGCGCTTGCTGGGTTTGGTGATCCAAAACAAAACAGTAGCCGAGTCTGCTTCCGATGCGCAGGCTGTCATCCAAAGTGCGCGGGCCAATTCGTAAAGGTCTTCAAGTCACATGAAGGCCGTTGTTGCGATGGCCACAAAAAAAGGGCCCTAGGGCCCTTTTGCTTGGCAAGTCGCGAATCAAACTTGCGTCATGTTGCCTCGAACTTGACCGCCGCGTTCGATTTCAATTTCGCCATATTCCAAGGTGCCATTGACTTTGCCGGTGCTGCGCACGATCAGCAATTGACGGCTGCTGATGTCTTTGTTGAGCTCACCTTTGACATCGACACGGTCGGCTTTGATGCTGCCCGTGACGCGGCCAGTTTGGCCAATTAACAAATTGCCAACGGTGAGGTCGCCATCAAATTGACCTTCAATCACGGCCTCATCGGGGGCTGTGATGCTGCCCTTGAAAGAAACGCCTTCGCCGATGAAAACGCTGTTTTGTTTGCTGTTGGGGTTCATGGGTCAGTTGCCGGTTAAAGAATGAAGGGGATTGAGAATCAAGACTTGGCCAAGAGCAATTCGCCCTTGATGGATGCGCCTTTTTGGACTGACAGGGTTTTGTAAACCACATGACCGTCAACAGTGGCAGAAGAAGTGACCGTCAACTCTTCGCAGGTTGCAGTGCCCGCAAAACGGCCTTTAATGTGGAAGTTTTTGCAAGACACAATGCCATCAACCTGACCTCTAGAGCCAATGGTCAATTCGTCCACTTGAACCTGTCCATTCAAAGAGCCTTCAACGTGGATGGCGCCTTTGGCAGACAACTCACCTTTGAAGTAAAAACCTTCACTCAAGATAGAAGGCTTGGACACATTGGATTGCAGCATGCCCATCATGCCGTTGGGCTTGGGCGCCGCCTGCGGTGCGACGACCACGGGCTCAGTTGCAGGTGCAGGTGCAGGTTCTGCATTGGCAATGACCACTTCTTCAGAAGTGGTCGTTTCAACTTTAACCGGTTCAGCCGGTTCGTTATTTGGAGTTGCTTTGAATTTGTTGAACATGCTGAGCCGTCCGAATTACTTTTTGTGGGTTGACGGGGTATCCGCCAACCAAAATTTCTAGGTGCAGGTGTTTGCCTGTCGATGAGCCTGTATTGCCAATGTAGCCCAATACGGCATCGGTATCCACTTTCTCGCCTACTTTGACCAACAACTTGGACATGTGTGCATAGAGCGATTCGATGCCATTGTTGTGGCGAACCACCACGGTATTGCCGTACTGTGGGTGATGCTGAGACAGAACAACTGTGCCAGCTTTGACAGGGCGCACTCTGTCGTCGCCATTGTCACTTTGCAGGTCGAGACCCGTGTGGAAATGGGTGTGACCATTGATGGGGTGCTTGCGAATGCCAAAGTCTGACGTCAGAGAGTAGCTGTCAACGGGCATTTTGTTGGGAAGTGCATACAACACATCGCGCAAGGAGCGGTTGGTGGCCAACTCATCGGCCACTTTTCCAAGCAGAAGCGGGTTGCTACTCAAATCATCCGTCAAACTGAATCCGCCTTTGGGATTGTTTTGTTGAATGATTTTGACAATCTTTTCGGTCAGGCCAGATGAATCGAGTTGCGACTTCAATGAAACGTTCTCTTGCGAAACCGCGGCCATCGAGGTGTCAACATAGCGTCGAATGCTCATGTCGCGATCGCGAATGGACTGTGCCAAGGCCACCATTTGGTCCTCGTTCATGTCACCCACATCACCGCTCTCGCTGTCTGCTGTGCTGCTGACCAGGGCTTTGAAGACTTCTTGGTGGGATTGTTCAAGCCTTGCACGGCTGAGTTGCAAGCTGATGGCTGTAACCAAAAGAAAGACGATGATGCAAAACGTTGAAACCGCTGTGGTCAGTGCAGTTCGCACGGCAATGCGTTGTACTTTGGCGCTGAGGGCAAAGTATTGCAAATCACCATTTTGCTCAAAGATGATTCTGGAGTCTTGGTATTCTTTGTGCCACAAGCGCACCATGGTCGACGGTAGCGACAGGGCTCCGCGCCAAAGCCAGCTTGCCAATTGCATGTTGGTTTCCGCTTAGACAGCCGCAGGGCCGCTGTTGCTGACAATGGACTGCGCGTTGAGTGTGCCTTCGAGGGCTTGCGTCAAGGTGCCTTCAACCTCGCCGCCTTTTTCAATCTCAATTTCAACGTAGTGAATCTTGCCCGTGATCTTGCCCGTCGAGCGAATGATCAGGCTCTTTTCACTGATGACGGTATTGTGCAATTGGCCTCGTACATCGATGACTTTGGCAGAAATGCGGCCAGTGATCTTGCCTGTTGGACCAATCAAGACTTCCTCAGCTGTGAGGTCGCCTTCAATGACACCATTGATGACGGCTTTAGAGGGGACGAAAAAGACGCCTTTAACGGTGACACCGTCACCAATAACTACGCTTTCAAGTGAATCTGCTGGATTTGCCACATTAGCTCCTAAGGGAGGTCGATTTTAGCAAAATCCCTGAGAAAAAGGGGAGCCAATGCGTGAGCTTTAAAGGAACACTTTAGAACTACTAAGCGGTGATTAGCCCCAGATCAAACGGGATGTCGTCCAAACAAGCGCTGGTTTGCCCCTTGGGGCCGCGGTCTAAAAAGCGAATCGTGACCATCAATTTGTTGCCTTGCACTTCGGGTGTGGCCTTGAGTTTGGGATCGACCCAAATTTGAACCAGTTTGCACCGACCCTGCGGCAGGCTTTGCCTGAATTCGCCGCCCTTTGCAATTTGCCTGCTGACCTGCGCCGTGCCCCGCATCATTTCCATTAAAAAGCCGACGCTGTCTCTGAGGGGCAAAAAAAACTGAAGCCATTCAAGCAAATCTTCTCGGCGATCTTCACCGCTTCGGTGCTGCCAAGCAAAGTAGCGTGGCGCATCAAAAGGACTGGTGCCACCGGGCAAAGCCATTCTATCGCGCAGTTTGAACAGCCATTCGTCGTCTGCAATGAAGTGGGCTAGTTTTTTCTTTTGCGACCGCAGTGCAATGCTGTGGTGATCGACCTTGGCAAGCAGATCGTTCAAGACGGACTCGGCAACGTGGGGGTTGCCCTTAAACCCGTTGAGCTTTTTCTTCTGATCGTCCAATTGATTCAAAATTTGGGCATTCAAATCGAATTGGTCTTCGAGTTCCGCAATTTCGAGCAGGGTCAACAGACAGAAATGGTGATCAATGGGAAAAAACCGATTGATCAGCACGTCAACCCTAGAAAACAAAGTTTCAACCCGCAAGAAATTGCCGGTTAATTCGTCCAAGGGGTGTTCTAAAAGGATCGCTGCCACTTCTTTGCAGTTCTGTTGTCGTTGCTGTCAGATGGCAATGATAAAGTCATTTCGCAGGACAATGTGCGTATCATTGGCACTTCTGGTACTTTTCCACATCTCATCACATGACCGAATTTGGCGCCAGCAGTAGCGGATCAGGCACTGATATTTTTTTCAGGGCCACAGACCGATTGCAGATGGAAAGCTGTGCAACAGCAATGGCTCAAGAAGGCAAGAGTCTGGTCATTTCTAGCAACTCTGCAGAACTGCTGGACTACTATGGCGCCGCATTCATTCGGCGGATCAAAAAAGAATTAACGCAATCGTCGGTCGAAGTCTTCATGCCGCCCGACACAGAGGCCATGCTCGACCGCTTTAACAAGTTGCTGTCGACAATGAAGTTGGACGTGGCCACAAAGCCTCGCGGCGGCTTGCCTCCCGAAAAAATTTGGGTTGTTCATGATGCCAACGCGCTTGCGTCACACGAATTGGATTTGTTGACACGCTTGATTCTTCAGTTTCCTGGTGCAGGCATTGGCACCGTATTGATGTTCACGGACGAGTCCACCAAAGCAGAAAACCTGGTCAGGCAAAACAAGCAATTTATTTCTTGGACCTTGGAGATGCCAACGGCAGAGCAAAAACTCAATGCCATCCAGCAAGCCAGAAAAATAGGCGAAGAAGACACGGCTGTACAGTTTTTCAATCGCTTGTCCAAAACCGTGCCCAAAAAACCAGCCTTCGTGAGTGCTGCAGCGGCAGCCAACGAGGCACCCAAAAAATCAAGCCCACCAAAGGCAAAACAAGCGAAAAAAGGCAAATCGGGCGCAGCGCTTTTGTGGTCCATGATTGTTGCTTCGTTGTTGGTGTTGTCGATGGGCGTTGCAGCATGGCTACATCCCGAGATAGGTGACAAGGCATGGGCAGAAATTTCGCATTTGTTTGATCAAGGGGCTGCTTCACCAAAAGCTACAAACGATACCGCGTTGTCCAAGGGCGAAGAAAAAATAGAACCTGCATCAAGCAATGTGAAGCTTGACGAGGCCAACAATCCCATGCCCACGCCTGGCATACCTGACAGCAAAACGCCTGTTGCTGGCGGTGCTGATGCGGCTGCGCTGATGGAGGCCAAGCCTGAAAATAAACCAGAGCCCAAACCCGAACCCAAACCAGAACCAAAGGTAGAAGCAAAGCCAGAAAAAGTAATCACTGAATTGCCAGAAATTGCGGTTCAAGGTCGACTTTGGCTCAGAGGATTTCCAGAAGACAGCTTTGGCTTGGTGCATGGCACCTACGACAGCGTCAAGCAAGCGCAGGCGTCAATGAAGGGCAAGGCTTGGTTGGCCAATGCACGCATCGTTCCGGTGTTTGCTGCAGGCAAAGAGGAGTCTAAATTCTCTGTGGTAACTGGCCCATTCAAAACCAGAGATCGGGCCAAAAACACCATCACACGTTTGGAGCTCTCTTCCGATGTGACGATTCAATCTGCAGTCAATTTGAACGCTCAATCCAAATCACCTAGCGCCCCCTGAGTTGCTGCTTCGGTGGTTTTGGAAATTGCCTTATTTGATGCTGTGGTGTCCGTAGGGGCAATAGCCTGGTTTGGGGCCGACCTGCGGATGCGTTCTGCACGTGTTGGGCCGGTTGGCATACACCGTGCAATGCCTGCCTTTGGCATCTAAAAACTGGCAGTCGCCACTGCTGCGTCTGGCCAGCGTAAAAATGCTGTTCTTAAAGTTGAAGTGGTCAATGAGGCCGGCCTTGCTAAGTCGCTTGGCAATTTGTTTGGGCTCTTCGTGTTCAGCCTCAAAGGGGTCGACCAAATTCAAACGAATGAGATCGGCCATCTTGACCTCGACAGGCATGGTGCAGCAGTTGGCAGCACAGGTGTCGCACATGCCGGCCTTGTAGCGGGTCCAACTCTCGATGCGATCGACGTCGACGATGCTAATGGGTGAACGCATGCGCTCTCAAACAAGTTGCCTTGTTTGAACAAAGTGAAAAACTCTTAAACATGCTTTGATGTTAAAGGAATTTGTGTGTGCTTCTCTAAAAACGTCAACATCGCCGAGTTGAACACGGCTTCTTGCTCAATGCTTGCAATGTGAGCGGCATTGGGAATCATCAAAAACTCAGATTGCGCCATGTTGGCGTGCATCTGGCGCGACATCTCTGGCGGTGTGCCATGATCGTGTTCGCCCACCATGATCAAAGCAGGGCACTTGATTTCATGCAAGCGGTCTAACAAATCAATTTTAGAAATGGCATCGCAACTGCCGCAGAAGCCATTCACAGGTGTGTCCAAAATGCCTTTGCCAATGCGTGCCATCACGTCAGGATGAGTGGCACGATAGTCTGCGGTAAACCAACGTGCCAGAGTGCTTTCAACCAAGCCTTGCATGCCTTGTGTTTGCGCAATTTGTATGCGCGCGCCCCACATCGCCGCAGCCTCGGGTGGTCGTCGGCTGGTGGAGTCGGCCAAGATCAGGCTTTCAAAACAGGATGGGTGAGCCAGCGCATAGGTTTGGCCAATCATGCCGCCCATAGAAATGCCCAGCCAATGCGTGCGCTCTATGCCCAGATGCAAAAACAAGCCTTGCACGTCGGCAGCCATTTGGTCTAGCGTGTAAGGACCGGGCGGCGCACTGGTCTGGCCGTGGCCACGGCTGTCAAAACGCAACACCCGAAAATGCGTTTTCAGGACTTCAACTTGTGCATCCCAAGCCGATAAATTGCAGGCCAACGAATGTGACAGAGTTATCCAAGGGCCTTGTGTGCCATCGACGGTGTAGTGCAAGTCGATGCCATTGACGTGAACAAATGACATGGCTTAATCTGCCTTAATGCCAGACGCGGTGGCCAATTTTTTGAAGAGCTGAATTTCATCTTTGATCAATTGATCAAAGGCTTCTGGTGTGCTAGTGACGGCTTCGGTGCCCAGTGAGTTAAAGCGTTGAATCACTTGTGGTTGTTTAAGTGCCACCACCACTTGGCTTTGAATTTTTTGAACAATGTCCCGTGGTGTGTTGGCTGGCGCTAAAAGGCCATACCAAAAAATCCATTTGTAACCAGGCACGCCAGATTCGGACACTGTGGGCAAGTTGGGCAAATCGGGCATCCGCGTGCTGCCAGTCACGGCAATGGCTTTGGCTTTGCCTTCCTTCACCAAATTGATGGCGCTGGCATACGGCGAGATGAACACATGCGTTCTGCCTGCCATGGTGTCGGTTAAGGCCTCAGGAATGCCTTTGAAGGGAATGTGCGCTAAGTCAATGCCAGCTTGCGACTTCAGAAGTTCGGCTGCAAATTGTGCGCCACTGCCAACGCCTGCCGACGCGTAATTGAGCTGACCTGGCTTGCTCTTGGCAAGCGCCAAGAACTCTTTCATGTTGTTCACGTTGAGCTCTGGCGACACAATGACCAACGCAGGCCCTGTGGCTGTAAGGCTAATGCCCGAAAAATCTTTAGAGGCGTCGTAAGACAGCTTGCTGTAGATGGCGGGTGAAATGGCGTGTGCCGATGACACAGACAGCAAGGTGTAACCATCGGGTGCCGAAGCGGCTGCAGCTTGCGCGGCAATGTTGCTGCCCGCCCCCAGCCTGTTTTCAACAACAACGGCTTGCTTCCAGTCTTCTGTGAATTTTGGGGCTAAGACGCGCGCCACAATGTCAGGCACGCCGCCAGGCGAAAATCCAACCAAAATTTTGATGGGCTTTTGCGGATAACTTGAAGCATTGCTTTGCGCATGCGCCCAACCCAATGACGCCATGAGCGCGCCCACCAATCCAATTTTCAGCCATCGCGTGCTGGCGCGAACAAAGAGTGTTTGTTGAAACATAGAGCACCCAGTCTTAAAAATTCCATCCTAAGTCAAGCGGGGCGCTCGTTCATTGGTAGAAGCACTATCTGTGAGGCAAGCTCTTGCTGACTCAAGTGGCGCCAGAAAAGAGAAAACCCTAGCAACATTTCTATTGCTAGGGTTTAAATTGGTGG
>JACCDY010371785.1_pt1 | contig 30259 bp, 28 predicted proteins | sample 7446391 | NCBI WGS metagenome assembly JACCDY01 (sample SAMN15323451, study PRJNA562643) | freshwater metagenome | isolation source: river surface water | place: USA:Blue River Watershed | collected 2017-08-18 | reverse complement strand
TAATGGAACTTAACAAGATTACGCTTAAAAGAATTAATGGTGATTTCAAAAAATTCAATGAAGAAAAACCCAGATACTTTGACGTATACCCAAATCCAAATGATATGCTAGAAATTAATTTCCTTCTTTATGGTCGTGAAAAAACTCCATATGAAGGAGGACAATATCTAGGTAAAATTGTTCATTCACCAGAATATCCTCGTAAAGCTCCAGATTATTATGTTTTTACACCAAATGGACGTTTTGAAATTAACAAGAAAATTTGTCTTACAAATTCAGGTTACCATCAAGCTGATTGGGCACCTGCTGCTTGGAATCTTGTTACTCTATTAGAAGGTTTTTCATCTGTATGGCATTCTGATATTAAAGAAGATAAAGTTGGAATTTCTCATTTAGTTTCTGAACCAAGTGTAATTAAAAGTTATGCTCAAAAATCAATTTCATACAATGTAGATAATCTTGGAGAATTATATAACAAATTCCCAAAAGTAAAAGAAGGATTTACACCCTATTAATTTATTAGTATTACTTAAAGACAATTCTTGTTATTATTTTAATGAATAAAGATTTCAGTTCTTGGGTAGAGAAATATAGACCGACAAATTTAAATGAAGTATCAGCACAATCTGATGTAGTTAAATCATTAAAGAAAGTTTTAGAAACAAAAAATTTACCCCATTTAATTTTCTTTGGACCTTCTGGATGTGGCAAGACTTCAACAATTTTAGCGTTATCAAAAGAATTATTTGGTGAAGAATTTTATAAAGAAAGAGTTATTGAATTAAATGCTTCTGATGAGAGAGGTATTAATGTAATCAGAGATAAAATCAAAACATATGCTAAGAAATCGATTAATCCAAAAGATAATATTCCTCCATGGAAAATTATTATATTAGATGAAGCTGATAATATGACATCTGATTCACAGTTTGCTTTAAGAAGAATTATGGAAGAATATTCAAAGATAACAAGGTTTTGCATAATTTGCAATTATCACAATAAAATTATCGATCCAATTAATTCAAGATGTGCTTTATTTAGATTTAAACCTATTAAACAAGAAGATTTAATTGTCAAATTAAAAGAAATATGTCAAAAAGAAAAATTAAGTTTATCAGATGAATTTTTGAATCAAGTGATTAAATTTAGTAGAGGAGATTTAAGAAAAGCAATCAATTTCCTTCAGAAATGTCAAAATAGATATGGTAATATATTTAATCAAGATATTCTTAATGAAATATCTGGTATTATCCCAAAAGATATTTTTGATGAATTGATTAATGGAATTATGGCTAAGGATAGTGTAGTTATTGATAAAATTATATCAGAAGCTATAAATAATGGTTATAGTTTAGTTAATCAAATATTATATTTTGATAATTTTATTAAAGAATCAAATAAATTATCATCAGAAAAGAAATCTTTATTAAGTATAAAATTAACAGAAATAGATAATAATTTATTAAAAGGTGGAGATGAATATATTGAATTTATGAGATTAGCTTATGATTTTTCAAAGATAATAAATTCATAATTCTATTTCAAGTAATTTATCTTTTATTTGTTCTCGAATCGTATTTTTGCTATTATATAGTAATAATTTTACTTGTTTAATTTTTTTTTGTTTTAATTCAGAATCATCTTGCCACATTTGTTCTACAAATTTATCTATTATTGTTGATAATTCGGGTGGCAAATCATTTTTCTCATCTAATTCTAATGCAAAAGTTTCAATATCTATCATACGTTTATCAATTAATTTTTCTAACAAGTCATTTTTATCAACAGCTATAAATTGTTTATTTTTTAAATCATATTCATATGCTATATCATTTTGTAAATTTGTTATATAGGCATTTTTAAATTTCTTATATTTATCATCTGGTAATATATGAACTTTATTTATTAATTCATTTACACTATTATATTTTTTATTCAAGATGCATAATTTTTCTTTATCACTTAATATTTTTGATAAATTTTCATCACCAATCGGAACAATATTTATTGTATTATTATTTATTATTCCATTATTTATATCATTTTTAATCAATTGTTTATTTATTTTTTGTAATGTCTTTGGATGAATTTTCATTGATTTTAATAGTAATGTTTTTAATTCGGTTATTTGGTCTTCTAGCTTTTTTATTTGATTATTATCAACTTGATTATTATCTTTTGTTTTACATTTTTGTTCATGTTTCCATTTCCCTTGTTTATATTTAAATGACTTATTGCAATAATTACATTTAAATCGACTATCTTTTTCATTTATATTTTGGATTATTTTGGATGACTTTTGGATGACTTTTGGATTACTCTTAAGATTTTTTGGATTACTTTGAATGACTTTCGGATTATCTTTGAATGAATGGTATTTTTTGATGTGTAACCATCTACTTTTATATGATGAATATTGTTTATTACAATGTTCGCATTTATATTCTGTTCTATCTGACACGATATATATCTATTTATAGATTTTATTTTCTTAAACGTTTTTTATTTTTATCTATTAAAATAGATATCTATCTTTTCTTGCGAGAGAGAGAGGATATATAGTTAGAAAAATTAAATAATTTTATTTTAAAGAACCATTATTTATTTATATTAAATATGGAATATTTACCATGGGTAGAAAAATATAGACCGCAAACTATTGACGAAATTATAAGTCATGACCAAAATATTGAAACTATAAAAAAAATGTTGAGTGGTGGTTCATTACCACATTTATTATTTCACGGAACACCTGGAACAGGTAAAACATCGTTAATTCTAGCAATCGCAAATGAGTTATATGGTAATTCAAAAAATTTAATGATAATGAAATTAGATGCATCAGATGATAGAGGTATTAATTCTGTAAGAGACGAAATAAAAGGTTTTGCAGAGAAAGTTAATATGTTTTGTCAGGGTGTAAAATTGATTATTTTAGATGAAGCAGATTCAATGACTTTTGATGCTCAATTTGCATTGAGAAGAATAATTGAAAAGTATTCAAGAACAACAAGATTTTGTTTTATATGTAATTATGAAAATAAAATAATTCCAGCAATTAGATCAAGATGTGCTAATTTTAGATTTAGTCCAATCAGTCCTATTCATATTCAAAAAAAATTATCTTATATTTGTGAAAAAGAAAAATTAACTTATGATAAAAATGTATTAGAAACAATTAGTTTATTATCAAAAGGAGATTTAAGAAAAAGTATTAATTTCTTACAATCTTTATCATTACAATCAAATCATTTAAACTTGGAACTTTGTTATAAAATAGCAGGTGTTCCATCAATAGATGAAGTTAAAGATATATTGAATACATTATTTAATAATAAAATAGATTATAATGAAACTAATAAAAAAATAGATAAACTTATTAAATCTCAGGGTTATTCATTATCAATTGTATTAAAAGAACTAGTGTCATATTTATTAACTTATAAGATTAAAGATATGGACACTAACAAATTGGCTATTTATTTAAGTGAAATGGCTGATTTAGAAAATAGGGTTACAAAATCAACATTTGGGGATATATATATGTCTGGTTTAGTAGGTATATTCAAAAAATAATATATTATATTAGTTTTTCTTATTTTGTATGCAAAATAAAAAAAATTGAACATTTTAAGCCCTATTGTAGTATTAGAATATTTATGTCTTTCCAGCAGTCTTCTGTTGATGTTTCTACTTCTACTTCCACCAAGGGTGTCAACCCTATGGTGAACGCCTTCGCTAAGGAGGCAGCGATTAACGCTGTAGCCGACCTGATCACGGCCTGGACTTGGAATGGCGATGCCACTTTCGGGTCTATGGGCGATGGTCCTGGTGCTTCGATGCTGTCACTGGATAACCGGATGGTCCGTCAGGTTCATTCCGCACCCAGTGCCCGTCGTGGTTTCAAGGCAACTCCCACCAAGCACCATGCGCCTACGCCCGCGGTGATTGACGAGTATCAGCGCCAGATTCTGGACGAGCGGTTCGACGAGTTCGTTAGCCGCATCACCTCTCTGCCGATGACCGAGCAGGCCCGGTGGTGGAGTATGATGTTCCGCTACGTCTTCTACCTGCGCAACCTGCGTGGTGAGGGCAAGCGTGAGCGTCTGCTCTTCTACTATCTCTTCGACAAGGTGCACGCGCACTACCCGAAGACTGCAGAGGCACTGGTCTTCCTGATCCCAGACTATGGGTATTTCGGTGACCTCGACCACCTTCTCACCATGTACGCGACGCGCGATGATGGTGTGGTAAAGGCTGCACTCAACTGCTATGTCCACTATCTGAACGCTGACGCCATCCAGGTGTTTGGCAAGAAGGTGGGCGACATCACCGCAGATGAGGCTGACCAGCTCAACACCAAGCTGAAGGCGATGACCAGCGAGGAGCTGTCTGCTTTCCGCAAGGGTAAGAAGCTCAGCCTTGCAGCCAAGTGGTTCAAGCGCGAGGGCAAGAAGGATTCCGACCACGTCGAGCTCTTCATTGAACAGTTCTTCTTCCCCAACGGCGGTTTCAGCGAGCTGAAGACCAGCAGCCCTGCCGTCTACAAGAAGCGCGCGAACTACTCGATGATGCGACTCCGCAAGATCATCACCGCGCTCACCCAATGCCTGGCCGTGGGCGAGCAGCTGATGACTGCGACCGATAGTCCAGCAGACATCCAGCGTGACTGGAGCGACATCGACATGGAGCATGCTCCTGCCGCGTTCGCGACCAAGTACCGCAAGGCTCTGCTGAACGAGTCGCTCACCGTGACCCTCAGTGCAGATGAGGTCGACACTGGTAACCGCTCCTCTGCAGTGGACCGTGTCGCTTGCCGCAAGAACACCCTGAACGCCATTCTCGGCGGGAAGCTCAAGGGTGCTAACAGCGACCTAGCTAACCTGGCCAAGATCGTGATGGGCTACATGGTTGGAGGTAACGGGTACGGACATGCCAGTCTGAGCCCGACACTCACCTCCGCCGAGCGGTCTCTCATCAGCCAGCAGTGGCGCGACATGATGAAGAGCGTTTCCGAGCTGGTCGACGAGGCTGTCAAGCTGCATGCTGACGACCCCGAGTTCCTCGACCCTCGTGAGGCAATCTTCGTCGTAGACACGTCTGGTTCGATGTCCAGTGCGAATGTACAGCACATTGCTGTCGCACTTGGTCTCCTTGGTGCTTCCATCAGCACCATGCCAGGCTGTCTCATCAGCTTCAGCGACGAGCCGAAGCTGTTCAAGGTTGACCTGAGCAAGGACGTCTTCGACCAGTTCCTGACAGTTCTCAACGGTCCCACTGGTCTGAACACGAACATTGATGCCACTTACCGTCTGGTCCTCGACCTGATGGAGAAGAGCGGCACCACTCGTTCCACGTTCGCGCTCGTCTACCTGACCGATGGCCAGTTCGACTCTGGACTCGTGCACTTTGAGGGCGACTCGAGTGCAACGCCAAAGTACGGATATGGCTACGGTAGTGGCTACGGCACACAGGGAACCAAGAAGCACTTTGAGCAGGTCTTCCTCGGTCGGATGGAGAAGGCCTTCGCCTCGAAGGGTTTCACACTCCCTCGCACTGTCTTCTGGAACCTCAACGGTATGGGAGACGGTTACTCAGCAACTGCTGACATCAAGGGCGTGCAGATGGTCTCTGGCTTCAGCCAGACCCTCATGCGCCAGGTGCTCAGTGGCGAGTACAAGCAGGTCACGGACCCGGTCACCGGCGCCTCCCGCGTTGATGTTGACCCCTGGACCAGCTTTGCGAAGGCGGTTTCAAGCGCAACGTTCGAGCCTGTGCTCCGTTGTGTGCTGGACACCAAGGAGGGTGTGTTCGGTCTCACTGCCACCAGTGAGGTCTGACAGGCTGTGCCATAAGCCAACACCCTAAAATTATTTTATAACATAAAAAATACATAAAAAATACATAAAAAATACATATATTAATCGAAAAAATTGTTTTTTATTAACTTAAATAATAAATTATATAAGTTAATGGAAATAAGTCCCTATGCTTCGGAAATTAAAACCATACTGTCAAAAGTATCTGGTATTAACAAAGTAGAATTGGTTAAGTTCGAAGAGACAGAAGAATATTATGTGCTTCATCTGTCAATTAATACTTATCCTATAAAATTAATTACTAACTTTGATAATTATTGTTATTTCGAATCAGAAATAATTCCAACAGAAGAATTAAATAATTATTTCTTTGAAAATAAAACAAATAAACCTGACTACATTGTTAGTAAATTAAATGATTACAAAATAAATGTTCAAACAAAAGATAAGGTTGATGTTGTTGATAGATATCACATTTATCAAAAGATTGAAGAAATTTCAAAAGTATTAATCAATTATGAACTTGTAGAGAAAGAATCTAAACTTCTAAGAGATTCTAAATCATCAATTGATATTTCTAAATTCCCTAAAGAATTACTTTTTAATCCAAATCAAATTTATCAAATCATTGTAAATGAAATGAAATCATTTAATCAAAATCTATCATTTAAACATTTTATTGAACCAATCAATAACAATCCGTATAATCTAAAATTAGTAAGTTATCTAACTAACACAAATGTAAAAGATTTTGTTGTAGAAATGAAAATTTCAGTTGAACCAAAACTGTATCCTTTCTATCCACCAAGAATAGAATTTATTAGACCTGCAATTAAACTTCCTCTTGTTTATAGTCTAATGAATATGAAATTACTTAAAATGGAAAATTGGAATCCAACGATTTCTCTTCAATGGTTAATTGAAAAATTAGTTGAACATCTTCAACCTATCATTCATGAGTATGTAAAAGAAGGAACAGTTAAATATCCAGAGATGGATGCTCTTTTAGTGAAACTTGCTTCTTTAACTAAAGAATATTCCGCAGAACTAGATTTACTAAACATTACTGCTCCCAAAGTAACTATGGATTCTGGAAATGATGGGACTAATGCAAACAAGTATTGGAAATCAGGTGTTGGATATGGACATGATCAAAGAGCTGCTTGGGATATTAGTGCATATATCAAAGAACAAGAAGTCCAAAACAATGAACTAGCGAATCTTGTAAAGCAAATTAGCGAATATATTGTAGAAGAATCAATGGATGAACTATTTTCATCTACTTTTGCAACATTTGTTGTTAATAGAATTAAAGGTCTGACTTTACTAGAACTTGAAAAGAATCAAGGACTTTATAGGGAAATTTTACTTTCACTAAATAAATTAATCAAATATGATAGTTTCAAATCTAGAGTAACTTTTATCAATAATCTAGGCGAAGCATTTAGTGTTGTTGCTGATGAGATTCAATCTCTATTCCAATCTAGACCAGAAACTCAAGATAATGAATTATATCTACAAATCCATTGTATGGCAGACTGGTTCAAATCTAATACTAAAGTTGAATCTACTGTAATCACAGTCGAAGAGACAAATAAAGATATTAAAGCTGAATATGAAGCTGTAATGAAGAAATTACAATTTGGACCTTATGAAATTCCTCAAGGCCATAGATTCAAAGAATATCTAACTCAAAAACCAGAGTCAAAAGCAGTTATGCGTATGATTTCTGAGATTTCAACATTCAAGACTGGATTACCTCTAAACTGGGAATCCACTGTATGGGTCCGTGTATCCAAACAAAATATGAATGTATTTAGCTTTTTCATCTCTGGACCTAAAGATACTCCATATGAAAATGGTATTTTTGAATTCCATGCTGCCTTCCCAACTAATTATCCTAATTCTGAACCCAAAGTTCTATTAGATACAACAGGTGGAGGTAAAGTTCGATTCAATCCAAATCTATACCATTGTGGTAAAGTATGTCTTTCTCTACTTGGAACTTGGTCTGGTCAAGAAGGAGAAAAATGGAATCCTAAAACGTCTACATTCCTTCAAGTGCTTGTATCAATTCAGTCACTAATCTTTGTAGAAAATCCTTATTTCAATGAACCTGGTTGGGAAAGAGAAATGCACACACCAGCGGGTCAAAAGAAATCTAAAGATTATAATGAACCTCTTCAAATTGGAACAATTGAATGGGCAATTAATGGAATGCTCAGAAACCCACCAAATGGTATGGAAGAAGTAGTAAAAACACATTTCAGAATGAAGAAAGAAGAAATTACCAAGACTACCCTAAAATGGCTCAATGAAATGTCACCAGGTAGTAAACCTCGTTTTGAAAAAGTAAGAAATGAAATGTTAGAACTATTCGAAGTATTATAATTATTAGAATAGTTACATTATTTTATTATTAATTATATTTTATGATTATTTATATTTATAATTGATAGGATAAGATTCATATTTATTTTTGTATTTTGTTTTAGGAATAGGTTGATTTTTAAATTCAATATCTGTTTTTAATTTTGAAGGACTTTTAGTAATAGATGTCAATACTCTAGATAAATAATCAATATCATCCTTCTTTTCTTTATTTACTTTAAATATTCTATATAATGAGAAGATTTCACCACCTTCATCACCCCATTCTTCTAAACTTCCTCTAAAAAATTTATTTAATACTATTTGTCTAGCACCACTTGTAAAAGTAAATTTAGCTGTATTAGGTGTTCTTGTTTTTTTAGCTGTATCATTTATACCAGGTATAACCTCCTTAGCTGTAAGTTGTGCAACTAAATAGTTACCAGTTGCATTATCGGCAATAATAACATCGGAACTTAAATCCATATTTGATAATTCAGATAAATCATCAACAGGAGTAATGTCTGGTTTGGTTTCTGTTGTTAAGTCACCAAAAAAATCGTCGTCCATTAATAAATATGATAAAATATTAAATATATTTTTATTAATCCTAAATTAAATTTATTTACTTAATTGAAATAATTTTGTAACTATTAATAAATGAAATATACTTTAACTTTAGAAGGTAAAAAAGAGTTTTATCCAAATTTAAATAATAAAACCTATGAAATTCTTTTGGTAGATTCAAAAGATAAAATAGATTTTATGTGTAATTTCTTCAAGAATTTTATAAATCAACAAAATAAAAATTTAGAAAAAAAATTTTATTTAGGTATGGATTTTGAATATAACAGAGTTAGAAAAACAGAACGAGATATTGCATTATTTCAAATTAATTTAGAAAATGATATAGATGATAAAGGAACTATTTTTGTTTTTTATCCACCAGAATTAAATAAAAATCAACTTGATACAGTTATCGAATTAATTACTCATCGTAATATGATAAAAATTCTTCATGGTGGTGAATCATTGGATATTCCTTATTTATTTGACCAATTATTAGTTGATGAAAAAAAAGTTCATGACTTTTGTGAAAATTTATTTGACACAAAATATTTATGTGAATATTATCACATTGATACAAATAGTCAAAATAAAAAATGTTCTATTTACTATTTATTAGAAGAACATAAAGTAATAACATCACAGAAGTTTAAGGATTTAGAATCCATTGAAGAAAAAACAGGACCTATCTATTTGATTCATATTAATATTCACAAAATTAATTTTGATGTATTTAGATATTCTTTGTACGATGTATTATTTTTACCGGATTTAATAAAAAAATTCTTGGTTAAATCTACGGTTTACACTGAATTAATTCCAGAAATGGCTCAAATTGTTTTTCAATATAAAAGAAATATTAAATCAGTAAAATTAGATTTTAATCAGTTAAGAACGGATGTAGCTGCATTTAATATTAGATTTATCCCAATGAAAGATAGAAATGTTTTATTAAATGAACTTTATGAATATTATTCATTGACATTATATGATAAAACTAAAATATGGGATAAATTGAAAAAAATAACTTATTTCAAAGAATTTTTTGAAACTTTATTAAGATATGTTGTATATAGTCATATTACTAAAATAAATGATGTTTATGTTAAAAAAGATAAAGCATCTCCGTCAATAAGATCATATGATTTTAGCTATTATAAGAATATAGCTGATTTACTGGCAGGGCTTAATGATTCAATTGTTAAATATTAATCTATATAAAGGCTAACAAAAAAATTGATTAAATATCATTTAAAGGTTTAAAGTCATTATATTTTAATGCCCGAATCTAAGAAACTCAAATCAACCCAAACCAGCTCTGGTGAAAAGAAAACCAAGACTACAACTACTAAAACTACCAAGAAGGAAACACAAGTAGCTAAACCTGAACCTGTCGTAAAAGAAGTTGTTGAAGAAGCTACTGAATCTAATCAACAAAACAAGAAGAAATCTGTAAGAAAGGCTGGTAGAACTCTGCTTGTATCCCCTAGCAATGGTTCTTCAGTAAGTGAATCAACATTTAGCGGACTAACTGGGCTATCTGTATCACATTCTACTAAAAATGGTTCCTACTTCCTCACTTTTGACAGTGTCCAAAATGCTCTCGATAGTTTCAGAAAGCTCAGACAAGACCATCCTGAACTCCGTGTAAAGTTTGCTCGTTACCAAGTATTCTTCACTGTAACTGGTCTCACTGATGCCTCTGATTACTCTCAAGTCAAACAAGACCTCACTAGCTTTGTAGAAAAGGAATCTGGTGCTAATGTTCTCTACTTCAAGCTCTATCGTAAAGGTTCTCAATATCTCGGCTGTGGTGATCTAACTGTAGATACTAAAGATTCTATGGACAAACTCCTCAACAAGGAAGGTTCCCTCAAAAATTACACTTTAGGTTCTCTAACTGGAACTTTCTACCGTTACAACAAGACTCAAAACAAAGATCAAGATCAAGACCAAGCTGATGCTTAAATATGATTTTGATTAAAATTACTTTATTTAAATAATAAAAGATATAATATAATAATGTCAAATAATTATATTATATATGTGCTTTACAATACACATTCAACATGTACATATGTTGGAATAACTAATAAACCAGATAGAAGAATTCGTCAACATAATGGTGAATTAGTTGGTGGTGCTAAATATACTAAACATAAAAAAGGAGAAGGTAAGTGGGAATATTATGGCTGGATAAAAAGTGTAGATGGTTATATAATGGAAAAAAATATAGCATTATCACTAGAGAAAAGAATACAGATTTTATCTAGAAAAATGAAGGGAAAAACACCAATTGAAAGAAGATTAAATACAATTGATAAATTAATACAAGAATATGATGGATTAGAATTCATTAAATTATTTAATGAGAACTAATTATTTAAAACATAGGGGTATACATAAAAGGAATATGAATATTATATTTTTCCATACCGTATCCAATTATGATTATAGCACATACAGCTAAAACTACATAGCTAAATGTTCTAAAACCTTTCCAACCTTTAGGTTCGGGTTCACCAGCTTTAGCGGCTTTAGATATTTTTACATGAGCAGTAATAGTTAAAGCAACGAAGATAATAGCAACAATTACAGTTGTAGAATAAATAGGGTTTTCAGAAATCCAAGACAACATTCTATATTAATAACTTAGAAATTAAATTAATCTTTTTTTAAATTATTTGTTGATAAAAAACTTCTGTCAACATCATAATTTCTTTGTGGAATATTTAATACTCCTATCATGCTAAAAATTCTATCACCCATAACAGTAGCATCTATTTTTTCTTTTTTTAATATTGTTGCCTTTTCAGTAGATTTATCTTTATATTTATTTTGTGCATCAATTTCTTGAATAATAATACTGTCGTATATCTTCTTTAAATCTTTATTTGCCAAAACATATTTAGCTTTCTTTAATTCTTTGATTTCATATTTTTGAGTATCATTTAAGAAAGGTAAATTTAAATATTTTTGAATTTTTTTATTGTATGCATCATAAACATCTTTACTTTCGGCATCATACTGAACTTCTAAGATTTTATAGTAGTAATCAATAACTTCCATTATAAATTAAGACTTTTAATATTTTATTAAACTTATTAAATTTTAATAAAATAATTTGTATGATAATGTAGATAATGGTACAAGTTTTTGTAAAAGGATTAAATAGCAAAACATCAGTATTAAATCTTGAAGATAATTATACCATTAGTTCAAAAGAATTAATTGTTAAATGTTTAAAAGCTATTTTTGAAAAAGAAGAAAAATCATTTCAAGATTTAATCAATAATAATAAGATAAACTTTATTAATAATCTTTATAGTAAATCTTCATGTAACATAAATATTTATAGTAAATCTTCATGTAAAATAATTAGATATAATACTGAAACTACTTATTTCAATACGAGTCAATTTAATGATTGCACTTTAGATATGATTGTTGCAAATGGTGTAATAAAAGAAATTAGTCCAGTCGATAAAGAAAACATACAAAATATTTTAAATGGTTATTATTAAAATATAATTTAATATAATGGATCCAAGTAAAGATAAAACTTATATATTCATGAAAAATTTAGCAAGAAAAAATTATAAATTAGAAAGTTTTGAAAGAGTGAAAGACGGTAAATTTGTTGAAGATAATGAAGAATTAACAAAAGTAGGTGAAGAAATTATTAATAACTTCATTGGTAATAAAAGTTTAAAAATTAATTTTTTTGCGGACATTTGTGCTGCACCTGGTAATTATTCTAAAATTATTCTTGATAAGTTCGATGTAGTTACTGGTATTGGAATTAGTTTACCTCCAGAAGAAGGCGGTGTTGAATTTGAATTAAATGATAAAAAATACAAGACATTGTATAAAAATATTCTTGATAAAAAATACAGATTGGAAATCCCAGAAAAATTAGACTTGGGTATGGCATCATGTGTTTCATATCAAAATGATGCTAAATTAGCAAATAAACTTAATATTGAATTAATTGTAAAGAGTGTTTATTTATTATTACCTAATTTTAAATCAGGGTCAAATCTTATTGTTAATATGACAATGAAAAATATTAATTTAGCATTTAATTTAGTTAATATAATGAGAAAATATTTCAAGATTACTAAATTATGGAAATCACATACTGTGTGGGGAACTAAGAATACCTTTTATTTCTTTGGTTATGATTTTATAGAAAATAAAAATGTAGCCGAAGAAATTAATATATTGTATGAAAAAATAAAAGATGATAATAATGATATTTATAATAAATTTTTAGGTTCTTCTGATGATTATAATAATGTAAATAGAATGATGAGAAACGTTTATCAAGTTAGAATAGATGCAATTAAAACATTAGTAGAATCATCAAAAAAATAATTATATAATTAATTTTTTACACCAAGTAGAACATAAATACTTAGCACCATTAAAATCTTTATTTAATAATTTCAATACTAAGTTTTCTAGTTCCATTTTACCAAATCTATCAAAGATATCATTACTACCTCCTGTTTGTATTAAATTGTCTAATTCTAGATTATTTAATCTTGCATAACTAATTCTTATTTGAAAATCATATAATTTAACATTTCTATCATTTAATAAATTAACATAATCAATATAAGATATCATTATAATATAAGAGTTAAAAAAATTTTGTAAATAATTTCTAGATTTAATATAATGGCTGAAATTAATGAAATAAAATCTGAAGATTTATTAAGAAATTGTTATGGTGTTCAAAGAAAACAGAAATCAGGTTCTTGTTGGTTTGATTCAACTTTAGAAATACTTTTTAATTCTGATGTAATAGGAGAAATAGTAAGAACCAATTGTTTTGATTATGGTTTATACAAAGGAAGAGTTGTTCCTTATCGTGTAAAATTAAGTTTGTTGGATAAATTTAGAGTTGAAAATTTCTTATTATTCATTATTTTAAATTATGTTTTATTTAATTTAGAGATAACTAATGAACCAGATTATATAGTTTTTGGAGAAAGTGAGTATTCAATTAGACGTAAAGATGAATTAGAAGTTTGTGAAGTCGGATTTGAAAATTTTTTAGCTAAGATTAAACATATTTTAGAGTATTATAATTATAAAAAAGATCTTAAAAACAGAGATGGAACCCCAAAGTATGAATTGGATTTAACTTTACCAACAGTTTTAACTGCTGATAGTTATGGCGGACATTCTTATTATTTGTACGAATTATTTTTTAAAAAAGTTCCAGAATTAGATAATTATGTTAAAAATACAGTCTATAATGGACCTGATTTGACATCTAGAAAAGGGTATGAACGTGATATAAGATTTCCTATTGCATCGGTTTTATTTAATAGAGAAAAGTTTCTAGCAACATCTTTAAGTTTTAAAGGACATGCTACATCATTAATAAGATGTAGTAATAAGATTTTTTATTATGATAATAATGCTCCAATTAATATCAAAACCCAAAGAAGAAATACTGATTTTTCCGAAGTTGTAAAGAAAGATGGAACAATAGAAAAACATCCTGAATATTTAGAAAAATTTTGGAGAGAAGGATTGGATTATTTAAAACATTGGGGGGATTATTTTAAAAGATATAAAGGTAGAGAATATGATTTTGGATATATTGATCGTGTAAGAGCAAGAGATTATGAATTTTTTAATAGAGTAACTATTTTTGAAAAGAAAGATGGGTTTGTTTTTAGAAAAAATATATCAGTTGATAAATTAGATGATTCAATTTCTTTGAAAGATATTTTATCATGTGAATTATTAAAAGCAAAAGATATAATATCTTCTAAAACTACTGATCCAGAAAGAACAAAATTAATCAAAGATTGTTTTGAAATTGTAACAAATGATTTGGAATTATATAAAAATAAATATTTGTTTTATAAGAGAAAATATTTACAATTAAAAAACAAAATTGACGCTAAATTATAAAATCTATTTTAAAAAAAATTGATTTTGTAAATAATTCAATTTAAGGAAAAATAATCTTAATTTATATAATGTTATCAAATACCACACTTAACCAAGTTAAAACGGTGTTTAACAAATTGGGACCAAAAGATGAGTTCGAAATTATGTTTAACAACTACAAATCTGATAATAAGTTATCGATAATCAAATTTATGGATGCCCTAAAATACTTAAAATGGAGAAGTGAAGAAGATAAATTAGAATTAGTTTCAGAAACAACATTAGATATTGGTTATACTTATGAGAATCAAAATACTTATCGTATAACTATCGCTGGAAATGAAATGATTAATAAAATTTTAAATTTAGTTCATCAAAGAAAAAATCATATCATTTTCTCAATTCTAGTTACTCAATTCTTAAAAGATGAAAGTTTCACCTTTATGGATAAAACAAAAGATAATAAAAGTTTTGTTGATGTAGATGCTTTTGACATCCGTTTCAGAAAATCAACTGAAAGTGAAATTGATAGTAAAAAATTAAAAGATTTAGCAAATGTACCAATAAATGATTCAGATAAAATCTTTTTCAGATACAAACAAAGAGTAAGTTTAAAATTACTTGATGAAAAAGATGCTAAAGCTCAAGTCGATTTAACAATTATTAAAACATCATCTAATCCAAATGATTTAACATTATCACCTAAATCTTATGAATTAGAAATAGATTTTATGGGTAATCCAAATGAAAAAATTTTTGGAATGTTAATGAAAGAAGCAGAAGCAATAAAACAAGTATTGGAAGGAACTAATGAATTAATTTCAAAAGATGAAAGTAAAAGTATTATCGAGAATTACAAAAAATTAACATTTGGAACTGTTATGGATTCAAATACAAACTTATATTCTATGCAACCTATTTCAGCAGAAGTTCAACATGTTATTGATAAGATTCCAAACCGTTATAGTGTAACAGATAAGGCAGATGGTGAAAAATATCAAATGTTAATATTTAATGGTTCAATTTATTTGATATCAAACAATTTAAATGTTAAAAAAATCAGTAAAAAGGTAAAAGATTTAGATAATACAATTATTGAAGGTGAATTAATCCATTTAGTAGCTGAAAAGAAATATATGTTTATGGGTTTTGATTGTTTAATTTTCAAAGGTAAAGATTTAAGAAACGAGGTCAATTTACAAGTAAGATTAAAAGCTGTTGAAGATACTTTAGGTAAAATACAAAATAAAATTTATATTTCAAAACCATTTACAGGTAAATTCGATTTGGATAAACAAGAAAAACATTATACTACTGAAATCGAAAACTTTTATGTAAATTTAAATAAACTTATAGCTGAAACTAAGGAATCAGATTATTTATTCCATCCTAAATTATTCATTTTCCCAACTGGTGGTTCAAATAGTGAAGTCTATTTATATGCATATTTAATATGGTATGCCTGCACTAATTCCAATAAAGTCAGCTGTCCTTATTATTTAGATGGTATTATTTTTACAGCATTAGAACAAAAATATACCAGAGATAAGAGAGAACAAAAATATCCTATTTATAAATTCAAACCACCGGAAACTAACTCAATTGATATTTATATGAATTTCCAAAGAAATCCTGAAACTGGAGGATATTTAGAAATATATGATAACTCTTTACCAACACAATCAGGTTCTAATAGTAGTGCAGACCAAGTTTACAGAGTTGCTAACTTTTATGTTGGTGATTTAGTAGGAAACAAAGAAGTTCCTGTTCCTTTTATGAAAGAAGAAAACAATCACGAAGCTTTCTTCCCTTTAGTAAGGGGTGAAGTAAGAGATGTAGAAGGAAACTTTATTCAAGATAATACAGTTATTGAAGTTATTTATTCAAATAATCCTAATATTCCTCATCAATACAGATGGTCAATTTTAAGAACTCGTTGGGATAAGACTGAAAGTGTATTAAGAGAAGGTAAAAGATATGGTAACTTTAAAGATACTGCAATCAAAACTTGGAAATCAATGAGAGAAGCTGTAACAATTGATGAAATTAAAAAATTAGCAAACCCAGATTCATACACACAACAATTAAAATTACTTCAAACAAGAATTGATTCTTCAGTAATCACTACTGACAGAGCACAAGATGTATATTATCAAAATATTACTAACTTATGTAAAGTTATGAGAGAATTCCAAAACTGGATTAAATCTATTTTAATCTATACCTATTGTCAACCATTTAAAAGAACTTTCGATGGTAAACCTCAAAAAGCATCTGTATTAGATATTGGTTGTGGCAGAGGTGGTGATATCTTAAAAATGTATCACGCACGTGTAGGAGATTATGTTGGTATTGATCCAGATTATGAAGGTTTATTCTCAGCAACAGATAGTGCAGTAAGTCGTTATAACTTTTTGAAGAGTAAATTTCCAGATTATGGTAAGATGGTTTTCATTCAAGCAGATGGTTCATTACCTCTCAAGTCTGAAATTCAATCTAAGAAACTAACAAATATGACTCAAGATAATAAAAACAATATTGATAAATACTTTGATGGTAAACGTAAGTTTGATATGATTACAAGCAGTTTTGCAATTCACTATTTATTCAATAATCAAGAACTAGTAAATAACTTAATTAATAATATCAAAACATATTTACAAGTTGGAGGTTATATCGTATTAACATTATTCGATTCTGGCGAAGTAATGAAATTACTTGGTGATAAAGATGTATATACTTCCTATTACACAGATGATAATGGTGAGAAATTAAAATTATTTGAAATCACTAAAAAATTCCAAGGTGCTTTTAAAGATGAACCAGGACAAACAATTGATGTTTACATGAAATGGATTTCTGAATCTATTTATCCTGAAAACTTGATCTCTCCTAAATTAATGATGAAAACAATGGAGAAAGCTGGATGCAGATTAGTAGATTCTGATTTATTTGCAAACTTGTATCAAATCAATAGAGGTTGGTTCAGTGATGTAATTTCACATGAAGAAAATCCTAAAAATAGAGAGTTCTACGAAAAGGTTGCTAAATTTTATAGTGAATTGAAGGGAGCAGATAAAGAAAGTAGATCGTTCTCATTTTTGAATAGATATTACATATTCCAAAAGATGGAATAAAAATTGAATTTTTTTATTTTAATTAATATTTAAAATTAATATGGAAGTTGACATCAACAAGATTATGATTACTATCCGTATTACTAATGCAATTAAAAAGTATAAACCAGAAGTTGATTTATCTGGTTTTGAAATTATAGATGATGGAACACTACCTTTAAATAGGATGGATAACATGATGAGTTTAAATTTTGATGAACTGCTACTCAGCGAGCCAGTTCAACTACAAGAATCATATGGTTATTACAAAATTCTAAATGGAAGACACCGAATTGCCCGAGCAATTATTGAAGGGAGAAACATGATACATGCAAAAATAATGTAAAAAATTGATATTCTTTTAATTTATCTTAAAATAACATAAATTAATGGACTATATTAACTATTTAGCTAAAGATTCCCATATGGAACCTGAAGTAGGTAAAGTTATCTGCTTATCTAAAGTTAACAAATTATTTTTCGGTAATTCAGAACCTTTCTGTCTTTCTGGAATGTTTGAACTTATGAACTCAAATATGGTTATCAAAAAAGATAATAAATTTTATATCCTAACAAACATGCTTCCATATTATTTTGAAACTGTTCGTGACAGACTTGCTGTTAATAAACATTTTCCGTATAACTATTATACTTTAGTAGATTCAGAAAATGTTCCTGAACATTATCAATGTATGATTAAAGCATTAAATGAATACCTAGCTTATCTGGATAAAAAAGATGATATGTTTAGCAAAACAATCAAAAGTATTATTATCAAAAATAATTTTGTAACAGGTGAAATTGCAGATTGTATTCCTTACAATTATATTGTAAAATTTGATAAAGTAGGAAAACCACTTATTATCAATTTTACTTATGATTCTATAACTGATTGGGTTTTACATCTAAACAGAGAAAATACAGAAACAATGTTAGAAACTTTATATCTAACCCATAAAAATCAACTCTTAATGGAAGACCCAAAAACATTCTTAATCAATAATCTTGAAAGAGTAACAGGTGATATTAACTTTGCAACAATGGCAGTAACATCATATCTTCAAAAAGATGAATTTACAACTCCAGTTGAAGGTCTAATGGATCTAATTCTTTGGAAAGATGATGAATCAAAACTTGCGTACTTACATTTTTTCATGAAGAAATACGTAAATATTGTAAAAGAATCAACACTAGGACTAATGACAAACTTTGAAGGATTTAACAAATTCTTACTCAATCTTGAAGTTAAATATCTACAACAATGGGAAGTGAAAGAACAATACAATGAGTTATATTATCAAATAACTCACGAATTGATTAGAAGTTATGAACTTTTATATCAAAATAAATAATTGTTCTAACTAATTTAATTTAATTGAATATGTAAATAAGGTGTTACATAAGAATAGAATGTAGGGATGAATACAGAGTCTAATTTATAAACTTGAGGGTCATACCACCAGTAATATAAAGGAGGTGCAACAACAGGTTTATAAGTTTGAGCTCTGGCGTAGAATTCTTCGGATGAATCTAAATCAGAATCGGAAGAGTCATCTAATCTTCTTGTAGGTTGTTTAGTTTTCTTAGAACCTTTTTTGGATCCTTTTTTAGAACCTTTTCTTTTACCACCAGCTTGTGTGAATTTAGATTTGAAAGAAGATAATTTGCTTTTGAAAGAGCTAATAGTTTGTGAGTCTTCAGGGATAGAATAAGGTTCAATGTTAAATTTAACTTCATCATCTTCTTTTAATTCCTTTACAACAAAGTGATACATTTTACCTTCACCAGAACCACCTTTTTGGATGGAAAAGTAGAATTTAGGAACGTTATTATTGAAATGTTGTGATAATGATTTGTAAAAAGTTCTTGCAGCAACCATAGAATTATCAGCTTTAATTTTGCCTTTAAATTCACCTTCGATATGAGGGTTTACAAGTCTGTAAGTGTTGGACATTATATAAGAATTTAGAATTTTTTTTTTAAATTAATAAATTTATATTTAATAAAAACATTTTAAAGACTTTAAAGTAATTAAATTAATGGTCTATATTTTAGAATTAGAAACTTCACAATCTAATGCTATCAAGATTTTAATTGATACTATAAGTTCAATAGTGACAGATGTTAAATTTACATTTTATCCTTATTATATGGATAAAAATAATTCAGAAGATGATGAAGATACAGAATTAATGTCAGAAAATAAGCAAAAACAAATTGGTGGTCTTGTCATGAAAGAGTTAAATAAATCTGGTACTATTTTAGCATATAGTAAATTAGATGCTGATAGATTTGACAAATATAAATACAACTACAACAAAAAGAAAATTACAATTGGTGTTAACTTGGATAATCTTTTAATTATATTAAAATGTATGTCTAATACTGATAAAATGACTTGGGCATTAGATGATGAAGACATCAATAAGCTGATTATTATTTTAGAAAATACAGATAAGAAAGAAAAAAAGATTTTTAGATTGAACTTATCTGACCTTGATGAAGAAAAAATGGAAATTGATAATATTAAATTCCCCTATGCAGCTAAATTCCCTGCTTCAGATTTCCATAAGTATTGTAAAGATTTAAGTTTGATTACAGAGTTAATTGAAATTAAATGCACTAATAATAAAGTATCTTTTGGAATCAAAGGAGCTGATATTTGTGATGCAGACTTTGAAATATCAGAAACAAATGGTGGATTAAATATTGATGTAAGTACAGATAATAAAAATGAAATAGTTCAAGGTGTATTCTCATTGAAATGGTTAAATGTTTTTACAAAATGCACAAATTTATCACCTCAGGTATTTTTATATTTGAAGAATGATTACCCTTTAATTATAAAATATGATGTTGCAGCATTAGGTGAAGTTAAATTTGTATTATCTCAAAAAGATAATAAAAGTTAAAAAAATATAAAAATATATAATTTTTATCTAAAATTATATATATACAATGGGCGGTACTGATGCTAGTTGTTTAAAAAGCAATTTAAATGTTAATGCTAATGTAGTTGAAACAGTTGAACCTAATAATGCAAGTACTATGGTAATCACTTTACCTAGTTCTCCTGGTTGTGCAGCAGGTAAAACTGTAACAATAAAAAGAAGTGCTGATTTTAAAAGTTTATTCTATGCCGTAGATTTCAAAACTCCTGATAGTAAAGATAATCATTATGAATTCAATTATGTTCCTCCTGCTGCCGCGCAGCAACAAGGATTTGCAAATACTTTTGAGGAAGTCCCAACAACGAAATCAGAAAGTAATGAAATCTGTCCTAAATATAACATGATGATCAGTTTATTAATAATTTTAGCTATCGTTTATTACGTAATAAATAGAAAATAGAATATTTTCTCATTATTAGCCTGATTTTAAAAAATTACGTAATAAATAGAAAATAAAATAATTTAATTATTAAAGTTAAATTATATTATTTAGTTCGATTGATTTTCCGGAATATGTGCAATATAAATAATTTCCATACCCCATTTTTTCAAAATATTTTCGTTAAGTAACGATAAACTGTTTTCTTTACTATTTTTATTCCAAATTTTAACTACACTATTACTGTTTTTCTTTAGACAAATGGATAAACCAGTAATGTCTTTACTTTTTGAAGATAAGTTTTCTGTAACTAAATAAGTTGACAAATCATCCCATAATTCTTGAGCTTGATTTTCATGAATTTTAAAAGACCAACATCCGCCTTTTTTATTTTCAGGATCTTCCCAAATAGGTCCTATATTTTTTTGCATTAAAAAGTAATGTTTTTGATTAATTCCACCTAATTTGTCCCAATTGTTGTATAATTGCCAAAAATCTTCAGCAGTAGTCATTGTATATAAATTTTTAAATCCAGATAATTTCCAATTATCTTTGTCTTGATGAATCCATAAACACCATTCTCTGGGTAGATTAGTTTTTATATTTAGTAAATTACTTTTTACTGTTATTTGGTCATTTTGTTTTGTTTGTTCCATTGATATTATAAAATGGTTTTTCTTTATATTAATTATTTTATATAAAAAGATATTCTATATAAAAATAATGGAATATTTTATTTTACTTCGTGATCTAATTGTAAATAATTTTTGCGTGTCTCTGAAATCTTTAGAATATAAAGAAAGAAAGATGGTTAATTCTACATATTTTTTGTTTTTAAGATTAATCCCTTTTTACTTTGTTAAAATGTTTTTTAATTTTATGAATTTCAAATATATTTATTTAGTTGATGATATTTATTTTTCAAACTATTGTCCAAATAGAATTTATCCTGTAATTAATTCTGCAGAATTAATTCAAGGAGATAAAAAAGAAATAATTACTAATCAAATAAAAAAGTATTCTTACACTATTCCATTTTGGTATATTTATTATAATGAAAATTTAAAAGATTATGAAAAAATTCAATTTAAATATTTCTTCAAAGGAAAAATAGAAACAAAAGTATTTGAAAAAGATTTAATTGTTAATAAATATTTTTATGAAATTTTCTAACATAATGTATAATGTATAAATATTTAATTTTAGCAAGTTTAATTGTTGCTGTTTACTACTGTTTAATACATCAAAAAGATATAGAAGGTATGGCTTCAACAAAAGGTAAAAAGAAGGCATCAAAAAAGTTATCAACTAAAAGTTCGAAGAAATCTAAATCTAAAAAATCTTCAACAAAAGCTAAAAAGGTAATTGTTGTAAAACCCCAAGTAGTATCTCCTAAAGTAGAAAGTAAACAAGAAGTTAAACCATTTAGTGAACAAGAAGTAAGAACAGAAGCTGAAGTTGGTATAAAAACAGAAGGTGAAACAAATGAATATATTGATAAAATTTTAAGCACAGAAATAGCAGAAATTACAAACATGAAAACCGATATAACAAAATCTATTGCTGTTGCAGATATAAATTCTATTACAAATAAAGCTGGTTTAGATGTTAATGCATTTAATTTTAAAACAATGACTGATTTGGACACAGCTAAATTTTCTGCTGGAAAATTATTAGATTTACTTGCTTTATTTAAAAATTTAGGAATAGATAATAAAACAGCAAATCAAACTATTAAAGATTTATTAGGGTTATCAATGAATGAGGAAACATTTAAAGATGTTTTAGTAAGAGGTAATATTCCCGCAATTTATCATTCTAGATTTTTAGTAAAATTTACAGAAATTCTAAAACCAATTAAATTATTAACATTTACTAAAGAACCAGCATTAGATGATATTCCTAATAAAGTAATGTTAAATGTTTCTCAAGTTTTCCCAAGAGGAGAATCAGATGATTTATGTGCATCTTCTGCAAAATTATTAGGAAATTTAAGAAATAGAAGAATAATTTCTTTTGCTGAATACAGTTCCTATCTTGGAAAAGTTAATGAAAAGTGTTTGAAAAGAAGTGAATTAAATACAGTAGTTGTAGCTACACCTAATTCAGAAGTTAAAGCAGCTGAAGTCAAAAGTATTAAAGAAGTTCCTTTAGACACTGTTGTTGGTTTACCTACATTAAAACAAGATGCACCAACATATCAAGATTATATAAATAATAAAAATATAGCTGCCGAAAACTTAAACGTTGATGTAGTTTCATCTACTAATTCAACATTCAATTCTATGACTGGATTATTCGGATTTTAAATATTGTCTTAAAGAAAAATGTGATTATTTTTATAATGGAAATTATAAAAATATCTTTATCTTTATTCTTATTTTTTTATTTAACTTGGATGCAACTGTTTTATTTAATGTTATTTGGAAGTGTATATTATTATAATAAAAGAAACACTATATATCTTATTGAAAATCAATCATTAACAAATAATTTATTATATGGAGTAATTACTTTGGGAAATTTTGCAGAAGAACAAATATATAAATTATGGAATTATTCTAAAACTATTAGATACATTAATACTGTACCATTATACATTGAAAACATAAATAATAATTATTTATATTATAAAAGAAAAACAACAGTATTTATTTTAATGAAATCAGGAAAATATGTTTTCAGATTAATGGGTGTGGGAAAAGAACCAGTAAAAGTGAAAAAAACAAGAAACCTAAAAAATCTAAATTCAAAGGAAGATATTAACATATTTTTAGATAAATTACGAAAAACACCAAATGACTCCGATAAGAAACACGAATTAGCTAATTTAGTAGATAAATTAGTAAAAAATGACTAATTATTTTTATCAATATTAAAAAATTTGATAAAAATATTTAAAAAGATTATATCATTATACTTAATGTCAGATTACAAGGTTTCACAAGAAGATATCGATAAAATGATCGATTTGTATTATAAACAACCTAGAATTTTATACGAGCATCTTTTTGCATCTTATAACCAATTGGTTGAAGAAATTATACCATATTGTTTAATTCAAGAACCAAATTATTTTTATCAAAATGTAATAAAAGATACAATTTATCTTCATGGGTTTAAATGTTCTAACATTAGAATTAAACCTCCAACTTTTGATAATGATAATGAGATTAAGTTTCCAAGTGATGCACGTAAGAATCATTTAAACTATTTTGCAACAGTAGTAGCAGATATTGTTCAAGTTTTAGAAAAAGTAGATATAGCAACTGGTGAAAAGGTTATCAAAGAAATAGGTGATGTTGAAAAAGATTCTTCAATTGCAAATATTCCAGTTATGATTAAATCTAAATATTGTTCAACACAAATCAAGAAAGACTTACATGGAGAATGCAAATATGATCCTGGAGGTTATTTCATTGTGAATGGTCAAGAAAAAGTAGTTATGTCAATTGAAAAAATGGTTGATAACAAGACTTTAGTTTTCACTAAGAAAGAACCATCTTTTTCAACTGGTTTAGTATATATTGCACAAATTAATTCCAGAAAAAATGATTGGTCTGATAATCTTCAAATTATTACTATTAAAAATAGAAAAGATAATGATATTACATTAACAACATCTTCTTTAGTTGATGTTCCCTTATTCGTATTATTCAGAGCATTAGGTGTAGAATCAGATCAAGATATTATTTCTAAAATCACTTATGATTTAGAAGATGTTAAAATGATTAACTTACTCAGAAGTTCTATGGAATATTCTACAGATGATGAAGGTAACCCTATCAGAACAAAAGAAGAAGCAGTAGAATACTTAACATCAAAATTAAGAAAAAATAGAATGATTTCTCAATCAGATGAAAATCTTGCTAAGATTCAAAGAAGAATGATGTTAGAAAAAATTATCAGACAAGATTTACTTCCTCATTTAGGGGAAGATATTCCCAAGAAAATTGCTTATTTAGGATACATGGTAAATAAACTATTAAATGTTTGGTTAGAAAGAACAGAATCTGATGACAGAGATTCTCTAACTAACAAACGTGTAGAAACACCTGGTATTCTTATTGGACAATTATTCAGACAAAACTGGAATAAAATGTTAAAAGAAATTGGTAAATATTTTGCAAAGAAAAACAAAGTAGATGAAACACCAGTTAATGTTCTCAATCAAATTAAACCTTCTGTTATTGAACAAGGTATTAAGACTGCATTAGCAACAGGTATTTGGGGTATGAACAAAACTAAGAAAGGTGTAGCTCAATCATTACAAAGATTATCTTGGGTGCAAGCTATTTCTTATTTAAGAAGAGTTATGGCGCCTTCCTTAGATTCATCAACTTCAAAAGTTACATCAATCCGTCAATGCCAAAACCTTCAAGCTGAATTCTTATGTCCTTGCGAAACTCCTGAAGGTCAAAAAATCGGTATTGTAAAATCGTTAGCAATGATGTCAACTGTAACTCATCAAAATAGGGCTCAAGCTGAAATAGCAAAATCAATATTAAAAACAACTAAATGCAAACATCCTGCTGATATTGATTCATTAGATATGAAATCATATATTAAAATCTTTGTAAATGGTGATTGGGTAGGTGTATGTAAATTATCAGAAGGACAAGAAATTACTGATATGCTTAAATCTAGTAGAAGAAAAGGAATTATGGATAAACACACAACAGTATGTTTAGATTATAATAGAAAAGAAATCAAGATTTATTCTGATGGCGGTAGATTAATCAGACCTCTACTTGTAGTGAATAACAATAAATTGAATGTATCTAAAGAACTATTTGCTGAAGTAGAAAAAGAAAACTTAAGTAAAGATAATGCAAAAGGTTGGAAACGTTTATTATCAAAACATCAAAATCTAGTCGATTATGAAGATGTAGAAAGTTCTAATTATATCATGTGTGCAGATAGATATTACAGATTAGATGAATCCAATGAAAATAAATCACGTAAAGTTGAATATACTGATGCCAGTAAAGTAAATCGTTATGGAGATTACCGTTGGATTAGATATACCCATTGCAACTTTCATTCCTGGACTCAATTAGGTATTATTGCAGGAAATATTCCATTCAGTAACCACAATCATGCTGGTCGTAACATTATCCACTTCTCACAAGCTAAACAAGCTATTAGTGTCTATTTAACAAGTTACAAAGACAGAATGGATATCTCACAAATTCTATATTATCCCCAAGTACCTATTGTAACAACAAAGACTATGGAATACAATCATTGTTTAGATTTACCTTATGGTGAAAATGCAATCGTAGCTGTAATGTCTTATAACGGTTACAATCAAGAAGACAGTATGATTTTAAATCAAAGTGCTATTGATAGAGGTATTTTCAGAGCAGATACATTAAAGAAATATCATTCAGAAATTGATAAGAATCCTTCAACAAACCAAGATGATATTTTCACTAAACCTGACAAGAATAAAGTTGCTGATATGAAACAGGGTAACTATTCTAAATTAAATGATAAAGGTGTATGTCCTGAAGAAACCGAAATTACAAATGAAGACTTTATCATTGGTAAAGTATCTCCTATTCAACCAACTGGTGATAGTAACAAAGTCTATAAAGATTCCTCAGAAATTTTCAAATCGAATGTAGATGGTGTTATTGACAGAGTTCACACTGGAGTATATAATGCAGAAGGGTATGAAATGTATAATGTAAGAGTGCGTATGGAACGTATTCCAGTAATCGGAGACAAATTAACAAATCGTCACGGTCAAAAAGGTACTATTGGTATTGCATTACCCCAAAAAGATATGCCTTTTACTTCTGAAGGTATTGTGCCTGACGTAATTATGAACCCTCACTGCTTACCATCTCGTATGACTATCGGTCAACTAGTAGAATGCGTTGCAGCAAAGATTGGTGCAATTGAAGGAACATTTATAGATGGAACACCTTATTGTGATTATGATGTTCGTAAATTACCGGAAGCATTAGAAAAACTAGGCTATAATAAATACGGTAACGAAACATTATACTGTGGTATGACAGGTAAGAAGATTGAAGCAGAAATATTTATGGGTCCTACCTACCAAGTAAGATTGAAACATATGACTGCAGACAAATATCACTCAAGAAGTCGTGGTCCCAGACAAGCTTTAACAAGACAACCGTTGGAAGGTCGTTCTCGTGACGGTGGTCTCAAAATCGGCGAGATGGAAAAAGATGCAATGATTGCTCACGGAATTGGTCAATTTTTGAAAGAGAGAATGATGGAGACCTCAGATATAAATAAAGCTTACATTTGTGATGAATGTGGATTACTAGCAGCTAAAGTGATTGATAAAGATTACTATTGGTGCAAATCATGTAAAAACTCAACTAGAATTAGTGCAGTAGTAATGCCTTATGCTGCCAAACTATTATTCCAAGAATTAATGAGTGTAAACATTTTACCAAGAATTAGAACAGAAAAAAGCATTTATGCAGATGAAGCATAAAAATAAATTATAAATGAATTATTTTATTTAGTTAAACATTAAAATTAACTAAATAATCATAAATTTCCTGATTCACAACACCTGTCATTAGAAGGAAATCAAGATGGATATCATAACCCATATATTTTTCTTTCAGAACCTTAGGATTTGCTCCAAGGTTAACCATATATTTAATCATTTTAAATTTTGTTTCGTAAAAGTTATCTCGTGAATTACCAAGACCAATATTTTCATAAACAACTTTTGCAATGGGAAAATCATAAGTAGGAGAATATTTCTCGTTCTTCATTCTTGAATTTAAAAGTTCTTTGACATTAAATGTTTTGGCATAGTTGTCAATAAGCCAAGTTAAAGAAGAGGTCGATACACCGATATGAACTACATCAAAAATACGGTGCATAAAGTCTTCTTGTTGATTCACTGTTAGAGGACAGGTGAATTCTAGAGTAGATACATTAGAGTTAATTTCTTCAGTAACTGTCATTATATATCAAAACTATTGTTAATATGTGAAAAGTTTCAATTTTTTATTATAAAATAAGAAAATTAAGGGAAATAGAATGAGTTCATTTTTTTTTATTCTATTATGAAAATAAAAATTGAATATTCTTTAGTGTAACCTAATAAAATAGATAGTATGAATACAATGGAAATTGATCCGTGTATTATTTATCATACTCATTCGCGAATCAGAAATACTTTTTCTGGATGCGGGAAAAAGGTAGAAGATACATTAGCTGATTTACTAGATAATAAAATTAAAGTATCAGAACTTCCTATTATTACAGTAGAATTTGATGGGAAGAACTATTATTCTTTAAATAATAGGAGACTTTATGTGATAAAAAAATGTAAAGAACATGGCTTGATTGATAAAATTAATGTTCGTGTAAAACTGGTAAAAAATGATAAATATCAATCCATTTATAGTTTAAATGCAAAAATAAGTAAAAATTAATTTAATTATTTGATTTTTTTATATATCTTAATATAATGCCTACATATACAAAACAAATTCCTTCATTTGCTAATGCTGAAGAAGCATATAATGCACCACAAGAAAATTTAACAGATGATAATTGGATTTACAAATATGATGATGGAACAAATTTAAATTTTTATGTTTTATATAAAGTTACAGGAGTTTATTATTTATCACCTGTTTTAACAGAAGATGCTTATATCGGTTTTTCTCCATTACAAATTCTAAATTCATTTTCAATTAATTCTTATCATGATTTAGGTGAATATATTGAACCTGGTGGAAATCCTGCAGCTTATTATAAGTGGAAACCAACAGTTTCAATAGAACCATATATGATTACTGATCCTGCAGCAGATTTAGATGATACATATTATCCTAAATTTGAAAACGCAGATACAACAAATTTTACTGCACCTAGCATTAACAACCCTAGCACTGTAGCACCAATACTTAGTGGTATAACTGCTATTGGTGGCAATGAAGCAATCACCGTAAATTTGTCTAAAAATCTATTTGATTCTAGTGTTAATACAATAGATATTGTTCAGATTGACGTGTATGATCTTTCTAGTGCAAATTATCCAAATTTATATTTAGGTACATATCAAGAAACAGTAAACACTAACGCATCTTCTATAACTTTTACTGAAGTGACGAATGGTCTATCTTTCAATTTAGTGAATGGTATCCTTGGTTATGTTGAGGTTAAATTATATTATACAGATTTTTCAGGTAATCCAAGCCAAGAAACGGCGACACTATCCGATAATTTTTTAACAACTCCTACTCGAAGTATAACTAATTTACAAATCGATGAGTTAGGTATTATTTCTTGGGAATTAGGCGTAGCAGGTTATAATCAACAAAATCCAACTCAATATAAACTAGATTTATATGATCAAGCTGATAATTACATAATGCCATATTATGGAATGTCAAAACCATCATCAGAATTTTATACTAATGGTCTAAATTGGCTTATTTTTGATAGTAGTGCCGTTATAATGCCTGGTACAGTAATAAATGGTTATATAACACCTGGTTATAATGATGGCGTAACTACATACTATGGTGAACCACTTTATATTCCTAGCTTATCAATTCCAGGTGATATTGCAACAACTTCATTCCCTAATGGTGTTAAATTGATTAATAATGTAACTTGGAACGATAATTTATTAAAAATTGAGTTCACAACTGGGTATCCATATAATAGTCAAATTAGATATTATGTAAAAATAGAGGATTTATCAACAAATACAGTTTATTATTCACCAGCACAACCAGATATTAGTCTTAACGGATTTTGGTTTGATAGTTTTTATAGTTCTCCTATTAGTTTTTATACAAATACTGATACTTCAGCCAATGTATATGTATTCAGTCTTTCAGGTACTCCTCACCAAATATCTATGGGTACAACTTATGTAAATTTTGTAAATTATAATGGTCCATATGATAGCATTTCTACACAGGCTTATCCAAATGAAGTATTTAGAACAGGTTATTCTAACCCTGATTATATTACAGATTTAAGTGCAATTATTGTTGGTGCAAATATAGAACTTACATGGACCCCACCAAATCCAAATGGTGGGACTATATCTACTTATGCTATTTTGGTTTCTACAGATAATTTTACAACCGTAGATGCAAGTTATAACATAGATCCATCAAATTC
>JACCDY011100682.1_pt1 | contig 30274 bp, 17 predicted proteins | sample 7446391 | NCBI WGS metagenome assembly JACCDY01 (sample SAMN15323451, study PRJNA562643) | freshwater metagenome | isolation source: river surface water | place: USA:Blue River Watershed | collected 2017-08-18 | reverse complement strand
GGCAGCGTACATCAAGGAATTGGGCTATCTCGGCTGGCCGATAGAGTCCGCCGATGTGCCATGTCCGCCAGGTGTGGGAACGGGCCGCGCTATTCGAGAATACTGGCTTGACGCCGGGCTTATCGAAAAAATAGCTCGGCAAGATGCTCCGAGCTTCGTCCGCTACGAATGGCTAAAGCGCCAATGGGACGCGCTGCACCAGGTCGCGGCATCTTCAGAGCGCGACGCTGCCATGTCACAAATCGCTAAACAATGCGGGGTGTGATTATGGCGCGAATCAGAACCATCAAGCCGACCTTTTTCACGTCCGAGGACATCCTCGACCTGTCGGCGCACGCTCGACTGCTGTATATCGCGTGCTGGTGCGAAGCCGACCGAGAGGGGCGTCTTTGCTGGAAGCCTAGAACGCTACGCATTCGATACCTTCCGACCGATGCCGTCGACATTGAATCGGTCGCCGCTGAGCTCATCGCGCGCGGCCTGGTGCGACTGTACGGCGACGGACTGGCATGGATTCCGAGCTTCTTGCTACATCAGCACATCAATCCGCGCGAATCGGCCAGCAAATTGCCTGCTCCGGCTGACGCGTTGACCACGCGTGCATCGCGCGACAGTGACGCACAGATAGGAAGGGAAAGGAAAGGAAGGATAGAAGTCACGTCGACTAGCGACGCTGTCCCAATCCTCGAGCATCTGAACACCAGGACGGGAAAAGGCTTCCGCCCTGTCGATGCAAACCTCAAACCCATTGCTGCTCGCCTTGCCGAAGGCTCGACAGCCGATGACTGCCGCTCTGTCATCGATGCCAAGGTGCGGCAGTGGAGTGATGACGCGAAGATGCGCGAGTACCTGCGCCCGAAGACCTTGTTCAACGCTACGAACTTCGCGCAGTACCTCGGCGAGGTCGCTGGCAATCCGAGCGGGGAGGCCGCATGGGAATGATGCCTCTACCGTTCGGCGCGCTGCCGATTGAACAGGTGCGGCTGCGTGGTCAGCGACCCGCGCACCTAGTGCTCATCTCGCAAGTTGGCGCGCTGCCGACCGAATCGAACCCTGTCGTTATTGCAGACCGGCCAGCGGCATACCGCTGGGACTGGATTAGAGGGCTTCAGGCGTGTTTTTGGACGCACCCGAAGGTCTACATGGCTAGGCACGTCATCGACGCTTCTAAAGCTCGTCCTTCAGCTTTGTTCCTGTGGGACGCTGTCAACTTCAAAGGCTATGACCTTGCGGTGCTGCCCGACCCGGACAGCATCGACGGTCCGCCGTCGCAGTGGCGCTGGCGCGTGTATGCCGACCGCTGGATGAGGTGGCAAGAGCGCGCCTTCTGCCAGGGGGAGGCAGCATGGAGCTAATCCCCGACACTATCGACTTCACGGCATACCGGGAAGAACCCGAGACGCACAAGGTGCGCCCGGCCAGCGACTTCCTCGCCGAGACAATCGCGGCTATCTACCCGTCGCCCGACAGCCGCACCTGCCCGCGTCCGCTGTGGGACAAGGCTGCGGGAAAGCTGGAGTTCCGCCCGGGCGAGGTCAGCCTTTGGGCAGGCATCAACGGCCACGGCAAGTCGATGCTGCTCTCGCAGGTGACACTCGACCTGATGGTGCAGGCCGAGCGCGTACTGGTACTGTCGTTCGAGATGCGGCCCGTACGGCAGATGCAGCGCATGGCACGTCAAGCGTACGCGTCGACGCCGCCGATTCCCTTCCTTAAGGCGCTTCACCATTGGACGGATGGTCGGCTTTGGCTGTACGACCATACCGGCTCAATCCATTGGGAGCGGGTTGTCGCTGTGATGCGCTACGCGCAAGAGAAGTTTGGCATTACGCAGTTCGTTGTCGATTCTCTAATGAAGTGCGTGCGCGGCGATGATGACTACAACAGCCAGAAAGACTTCGTGAACGAACTCTGTTCGTTCGCCCAAGGGCGGCAGGTTCACGTCCATCTCGTGCATCACGTCCGTAAGGGGGAAAGCGAAGAACGTGTTCCCGGAAAGTTCGACGTCAAGGGTGCGGGAAGCATTTCAGACCAGGTCGACAACTGCTTCATTGTTTGGCGGGACAAGAAGGCATCAGCAGCCGACCCGATGAAGCCGACAGCAATGCTTCGCTGCGACAAGCAGCGCAACGGCGATTGGGAAGGGCAACTCGGGTTTTGGTTCGACACTGAATCGATGCAGTACTTGGAGCGGCCAAGCGAGCAGGCGACGCGTTACGAACTACGGGACGACTGATTTTCTAGGCAACCGGGCAAGTTCGCGGCCTGTGCCTGGGTGATGCTCGCCTCTAGTGCGCCGCGGCTCAATTTTGAAAGGGCAAAAGAAATGAAATTCTCTTCTGAATTCGCTCGGCTTTGTTCCGAGCTCCAAAACGAACTCGACTGGATTCGTGTTGAACTGAGTTTGCCGACGCGAAAGCAACGCGAATGGATTCGTAACGGGCAAGAGCATCGAATTGCGCCGATTGCGTTGAATAAGATGTTGGATTCGGCGTCGGGTTACATCGACACTCAAGGGCGGCCGTTTGAGCTGGCTGATTTGGTTCTGAAGCGGAAATGAGGGAGGGGTATATGCAACTTATCGAAAAAATCAAATCCTCAAAGGTGTTTGCTGAGGCAATGCGTGAAATTGAAGTTTCTGATGTTCAGAGGCGCAAAGACCTCGTACAGAAAATTTCTGCTATTGACACTGCGGAAGCCAAAGATGCGGCCTCTCGAGAAAAGATGGAAATTGCATTGTTTGAAGAGGCTGAAGCCTTGGCGAAAAAGCTGAGCGAAGTTCGCTTCAAGCTCGGCGAAGCTCGGTCGGACGCGGTGGGCGTGTCGTTGAAATTTCAATCGATGCGAAAAGAGCTTCGGCAGCAACTTCACGCTACGGCCGACCCTAGGCTGCAGCAGTTCATCAATTGGGCGGACCGAGCGAGGAATCTAGCTATGTACGCGTCGGCCACGCTTCCGATAGGTTGGTCTGGTCTGAGCGTAATGCAGGAGGCAAACCGATATCCGGCTACCGTTGCAGCCGCCGCTCTTAAAGCTGGTAACACAATCTGGCAGCTTATTGAACGCGCTGAAGCGATGAAGGAAGCGGCACTCTTCGAAGCCGACGTTACGGCGGCGCTCGATGAGATGGCTCGGCAAGTAATTGACGCCTACCGAGCAGTCCCGGGTGCAAGGGCATACCCGGCGGATTATCGGTCGCCCCCTCAATAACCTAACTTTCCCTCGCGCGCGCGTGCGCGCGCACGAGGGATTTCAGGTGCTTCGTCATGGATTACCCCTCGTTTTTAGGGGGTGCAATGAATGAACAGGACACCGGCGGGTTTGAGTCGAAAAGGTCCAGACTTTTTACCCGCCCCTACCCCTCGTCGGAAGATGATTGGGTGAAGACTAGATGCCACCTTGAACCACACGCAGGCCCGACGTTAGCCCTGAGATTTTTTCAACGCCAGCTTGCTCTAGTATCCACGCCTCTAAACGCTCGTGATGCACGCGCAGAAGGTCAAGCGGTCTGACCACATAATGCCGTTCGACGGTCGCGGAGGGCTTATGTCCCATGATTTGCGCGACGACCCCTGCCGGGCATTCAAGCCACTCGCTTAGGCTTTTAAACGAGCGGCGCAGACCATGAAGCGTCAGGCCATCAATACCGGCGACCTGACAGGCACGGTGGTGAACCTCGTGCGGCTTGCTGATGGGTTGGTGCGGCTTCCCCGGCATTCTGATGCTGCTTGAAAATACAAATTCAGAACGGCGCGGCAGTGCCGCTAGTAAGTACTCGACGTACGGGGTTATCGGAATTTCTCTCGACCCTTCCACCTTGTCGCGAATGACCATGCCACGCCATTTCACATTGAGGTCTTCCCAGCGCATTTCGAGGATTTCACCAGGGCGTGCGCCAGTCAGGAGCAACACTTGCAGATAGGCTGAAACTACGGGGTTGTAAACCTGCCGGACAGCAGCGAACCAAGCGGGAAGCTGTTCCCGCAGCAGGGCATCTTTCTTTGCCTTCGACGGCCCGAGAGCCTTCCGTGCCTTCTTCGACTTTGCTGCCTTCTCAGAAACCACGGCAGCATATGCCTCATGCTCGGTGCACCAAGAGACGAAAGCCTTCAACAACCGCAACGATAGGCGGCCTGACGTTGGACGCGTTTTTGCTTCACGTTCTGCCCATGCGTCGACAATGGAGGGGGTTAGGTCGACGAGACGCAGTTTCATCAGCGGGTAGAGCGGTCCAGGAGAAATAATACCTCGGCCTCGCGTTCCTCGAATGGCGGGTTGTCCGCCCGCTTGCACCTTTCGCAGGTTGTCCAGGTAGTGCCTCTCGCCCCAATGCGGCTTTCGCTCCTCGACATAGACAGCCCACGCTTCGGCAACGGTAACTGATTTGGCTATTTCTGCTGCAGCCTTTGCGACCTGCTCGGCCTTTAGTTCAGCTTTCACTGCGCGAGGGTCTTTGCCTTCGTCGATGAGTCGCTGTAAGCGGCGCGCTTCCGCCTGAGCCTGGTCGATTGTCCAAGTACGCGAGTCGCCAATTGAGACACGAATGCTGTTACCGCTGAGCTTGCCTTGAAAGATGTAACACTTCGAGCCGGACGGAGTTGTGCGAAGCCCGAGGCCCGGAGAATTGATGTCCCATATGAAGCACTGTTTCTTGTCGGCAGGGCAGGTATGCTGATTGATTCGCCCCGCTGTGAAGCTGACCTTGCTCATCGGCACTCCCCTGGCTGATTCCGTGTAACCCGTGTGTAACCCGATTTGGGAAATATATATCAATTTCGAGAGATGCGAAACCGGCACCTTAGCAATGTAAGTAATTGAAATGCAAGGAAAAATGAAAAATAAGTAATCTACGGAAAGGTATGGAAAACGCCACGGTCTGCGGACTCATAATCCGTTGGTGCCGAGTTCGACTCTCGGGGGGCCCACCAATTAGACAAAGGGTTAGATGAGCAATCATCTAACCCTTTTGTTTTTCTCGCTCTGCCATTCAGATGTAAACGCCGAAGGACAGTCGGACTTAAATAGAGTAGCGCCGCAAGGCGTGTAAAATTTGCACGCGAGTTTAATTTCCAAAATCGCTAATCGTTGGTTGCCCAAAAATCCTGACAATTCTTCTACGCAGAAGAACCTGAGCCCGCCAGTAAAACAATGATAAGAGACAGCAGCCAGCCGGGTTATCAGCCAGCGTGGAAATCGCTGGGCGAATCCGCCGGAACGCAAATCGATATTCCGTATGCAAGCCAGGCCAGGCCGGAAATCGATGGCATGCTGCTTGATCGACCCGCGCGCATCCTCGATGTGGGGTGCTCGGCAGGCGCAGTGGGTGAGCGCCTCAAGCGCCAATACTCAGACTTGTTCGTGTGGGGCGTGGAGATTGGCGCAGCTGCCAATGAAGCAGCGAACCGCCTTGATCGCGTATCCCGCGTCTCGCCGATGGAATTCGGTGCCGAGGAGCTTGCGCTCCTGCCATCGATGGACACCGTGCTGATGCTGGATGTGCTCGAGCACATGTACGATCCGTGGAAGACCCTGGCATTTCTGGCCAGCCATCTGGGTCAGGGCGCGCAAGTGATCGTCAGCCTGCCGAATGCCGGCCACGCAAATGTGTTGTGCGACCTGGCCGAGGGCTACTGGCATTACCAGAACAGCGGCTTGCTGGACGTGACGCACATCCGTTTCTTCACGCTGTTCGAAATGCGGAAGATGTTCTACGAAACCGGCTTCCGGATCATGAAGACACATTTCCCGGTTGAATATTGTGTCGATCCAAAGCGCTACCCGGCGCATGCCTTCCCAGCCTGGGTCGACTTTGGTGGCGTGAAAATGATCGTGAAGAATCAAGAACATTTCGTGTCGCTGAATTCGCGCCAGATCTTCTTCAACCTTCAACTCGCCGCAGGCGCCGAACTGTCGCCGCAGGAGCTGGCATTCCGTCACGCGCCGCATCCCAGGACCCGGGCCTTCTGAGTGAACGTCAAACCGATCGCCTTCTATCTTCCGCAATTCCATCCGGTGAAAGAGAACTCGGAATGGTGGGGCGAAGGATTTACCGAGTGGACCAATGTGGCGAAGGCGCGCCCGAATTTCGATGGCCACTACCAGCCTCATATTCCCAAGCACCTCGGGTTCTATGACTTGCGCCTGACTGAGGTCATGCGGCGCCAGGTCGACCTCGCGCGCGCATTCGGCATTCACGGGTTTTGTTTTTATCATTACTGGTTCAGCGGCCGCCGTATCCTCGAACTGCCGGTCAATAACTTCCTGACGTCGGATATCGATTTTCCATTCTGCGTCTGCTGGGCCAATGAAAACTGGACGCGGCGCTGGGATGGCCTCGACCAGGAGATCCTGCTCGCACAGGAATACTCAACAGGAAACGACCTGCAATTCATTCGCGACTTGCTGCCCTTGCTGAAAGATCCCCGGCATATCCGGGTCGACGGCAAGCCGGTGATCCTCGTATACCGGACCGGTGATCTTCCTGACCCGAAGGCGACAGCCGAGTTGTGGCGGCGCGAAGCCGTGCAAGCCGGATTGCCCGGTTTGCACCTGGTCTCCGTGCTCTCGTTGTGGACGCCACTGGCGGATCCTGCTGCCTATGGTTTCGATGCAGTGGCAGAATTCCCGCCGCATGGTTTCGGCGTGCCCGTGGACAAGCGGCCAGTGCGGACCAACGAAAATTCCAGAGATCACCTCTACTACGATTACCACAAGGCCGTTGATATCTCGCTGCGCCGCGGCCTTGCGCCGTTCCCGGTTTACCGCGGCGTCATGCCTTCATGGGACAACACCGCCCGCAAGCAGGACAACGGCTTGACCTTTGTGAACAGCAGCCCGGAAGCCTATCAAGCCTGGCTGACGCAGATGGTCGATTTCACTTGCCGCCACGTCCCGGCGGACCGCCGATTCATCTTCATCAATGCCTGGAACGAGTGGGCCGAAGGCGCGCACCTCGAGCCGGACCTGAAGCACGACCTCGCCTATCTCGCGGCTACCCGCCAGGCGCTGGCAGATGGTCAGGCCATGGCCGGCAAAGCCGTGGCAGCTGCCTGAGCAGGATGCGCATGAATTTCGAAAATGTCACTATCGTCAATGTCGATGGCCGGCTCGATGAGCTGGCAGAGACGCAATACGCACTGGTGCATAGTGGCAGGCAAATGCCGGGTGCGCGCCTGCTGTTGCTGTCTCCGCGCCGGCCGAAGATCCTGCTCGATGGCATCGAACATCAATGCATCGCGCCGATGGGGTATCTGGAATACAGCCTGTTCATCATCTATGCGCTGCATCGATTCATCGAAACGGATTTCGCACTGATTGTCCAGAACGATGGCTGGGTACTCGGCGGCCAAAACTGGCGGCCCGAATTTTTCGACTATGACTACATCGGCGCGCCAATTCACTTTGCGCGCATCCGTCGCAACACCGGAAATACCTACTACAACGGATTTGCCTGGGTGCCCCATCTGGGCGATCCGGATTGTCGTATCGATATCGTGATGAACGGCGGCTTCAGCTTGCGCAGCCGCCGCTTTCTGGAGGCGCCCAGCCGCCTCGCGCTGCCATTCCAGATTCCTGCCGTGTCAAATCGACACTCGTCGCCTTACAAGCTGCACTGGGATACGGACTCGACGATGGAAGATGTCCACCTCTGCATCGACATGCGGGACCGCCTCGAAGCGGCAGGCATGAAGTACGCGCCGCTGGACGTGGCGAAGCACTTCGCCTTCGAGCATTTGCATCCGGTGCTCCATCAGGAGTCCGACCTGTCGCGGGTGTTTGGTCATCACAGCCGGCTGCGCCGGATGGTGTCGGACCGCCCGTTGACGGTGCGTTTCGAAGCGCTGCCTGAACAATTGACACGTGTCTATGGCGAGGCCCGGGTCGTGAAGCTGTTCGAAAGCCTTGGCTACCGGATGGAATTCCGGGCCGCAGCTGCCTGATTTGGTATAGTTTCCCTCTAGAAATACAATCGAACGGCGTCCGGCTGCCTGGCGCTTGTCCCGCCTTTTTTCGCTTCCCTGCCTGACCGTTGCCATGACCAAAGAGCCAGAAACCTTTTCCCTCGAAGACTTCGAGACCGCGGCCTATGCGCGGCAGCACGAAGTCGCGGTACGCGAACTGGGCAAGCTGCTGGACCTCCTGAACCGCAATTACGGGGCACTGCAGAATTTTTTCAGCGCCCAGGTATCGACCTTCATCGGCCGGAACGAGATCGACAGCCACATCGCAACGCGCATCTCGTCGGCGATCACTTGCCTGTTTTCTGACCCGGGCTTCGTTCTCACGCGACTGGGATACCAAAACCTGATTTCACTCCAGCGTTGGGTGGGGGTGATCTTTGCGGGCAGTTCTTTCCGAAATACCGATCACATCATCCGCCTGCTGAATTTGGATGGCGCAAGCAGCACCCAGCTGAAGCTGGATGACCGCACGGTGCTCAAGTTCTGCCTGTTGTACTCGCCCGAATCGGAAATCCCGATCGACCTCAATCGGCTGTGGGAATACGACAAGATCGTGACGGCTTCATTGGCGTTCGTGTTGCTGTCACCGCGATTCCTCGGTTCACCCGCTGCGCACAGCAAGCGCGAAGTCATCCTGAAATGGCTGCCGCCGCGCCTCAAGGAAATCGACGACCTCAGCTTCCTGCCGGCCGGCGTGCTGCACGATGTGTACATGCAGTGCAGCTACGCAGACCTGCCCGAGCGCCATGCAATCAAGGAGCCGATCAACCGACTGCTGCGCACCAAGCTGCACCAGCTGAATGTGCGCGACCTCGATACCTCGACACCACGGAAACTGGTGAATGGCAAACCGGTGATGATGGTGGTGCTGGAGTGGTTTACTTCAGTCCATTCCATCTACCGCACCCATTCGCTGTCGATGGAAGCCTGCAAGGAAAAATTCCATCTGGTCGGCGTAGGCGTCGACGATCTTGGCACTGTCGACAAAAAGGGACGGGAAATCTTCGACGAATTCTACGAGGTGCCGCGCGCCAGCCCGATTGCAGCGGTCGCCCGCATACGCGAACTGGCCGAACAATTCCGCGCCTCGGCCATCTACATGCCCAGCGTCGGCATGTTCCCGCTGACGATGTTCGCGACCAACTTGCGACTGGCGCCGCTGCAACTGGTCGCGCTGGGGCATCCTGCAACGACCCGTTCGCCGCTGGTCGATTTCATCGTGGTCGAAGACGACTATGTCGGCGACCCGGCCTGCTTCTCCGAGAAATTGCTGCGCTTGCCGAAGGATGGCATGCCCTATCGCCCGTCTGCCGCCTATGTGCAGCGGGAGCCGGTGCTGAGGGAAAAGCCGGAGGTCATCTCGATTGCGGTGGCTTCGTCGCTGATGAAGATCAATCCGCGCTTCCTCGACGCTTGCCTGGAAATTTCCAAACGCAGTGCCGTGCCAGTCGAGTTTCATTTCCTGCTGGGCTTCGGACATGGCTTCGTCTTCATTCGCGCACGCAACCTGATCCAGTCTTACCTGCCAGACGCGAAGATCTATCCGCACCAGCCCTACGAGAAGTACATGGAGACTATCGGCAAGTGCGACATGTACATCAACCCGTTCCCGTTCGGGAATACGAACGGCATTGTCGATATGACTCACCATGGACTGGTGGGCGTGTGCAAGAGCGGCCCCGAAGTGTTCGAGCAGATTGATGTCGCCATGTTCAGGCGCATGGGCCTGCCCGAAAGCCTGATCGCGGAGACGGTCGAAGAATACGTCAATGCCGCCGTGAGCCTCGCGAATGATCACGAACGGCGTCTCGCGATGCGGCGCGAACTGGTTCGCGCCGACGCCGTGCAGCGCCTGTTCAAGGGTGAGCCGAGGCATCTCGGCCAGATGGCGTTTGCGCTGCTGGACGGCAACGTCACATTCGAGCCGGCAGCTGGAATCCCATCTGCAAAGCCTGAAAAGCGCCGCGGCAAATAAGCAGTGAATCGCGCGTGACCAGGGCAAACATCTTCATGCAGACCATGCGTGGCTTCGCTTCGTGCAACGGCGTCTCCCTCCTCATCGGCGACGCTGCGCGATGCAACCCGCCGCGGCAGGCAGGTGGGCCGGCATGGCGCAAGCTCGCGTTGCTGGCGCTGGCCTTCACCTTCGCGGGAATGGCCCGGCCATCTGCAGCAGTCGACCTCGTGGGTGCCTTCAGGGACGCGCTGGCCAATGATCCTGCGGTACGTTCCGCCCGGTTCGAGAATTCGGCGACGATCGAGGGGGTGCCCGTTGCGCGTGCTTCCTTGTTGCCTGCCATGTCACTGGGCTATACCTCCAGCAAGAACAGCGGCGAGATCGAAAGGCCCGGCGTCCAGAGTTCGCCGACTGAGTATACGAGCCGGCAGTTTTCGCTGTCGGTGCGCCAGCCTTTGTACAACCGCGAAGCGTATCTGCGGTACCGGCAGTCGATGACTCAGGCCGAATTCTCCGAGTACATCCTGCAGAAAAGCCTCAACGACCTTGCAATACGCTTGTCGTCCACTTATCTCGAAGCCTTGCTGGCCCGGGAACAACTTGCGCTGGCCCGCGCGCAACAAGAGGCCATGGCCGAAGCGCGATCGCGTGCGAGCCGCCTTTTTGAAAAAGGCGAGGGCACGCGCACCGATCTGCTGGAGGCCGAGGCGCGCCACGACATTGCGCAGACCCAGGCCCTTGATGCCGAACTCAATTTCAAGACGCGACGGGACCTGCTCGGCGCCATCATCGGCAGCGAGCCGGAGGTGCTGGAGGGCGTGCCGAATGCCGACGTGCTGTTCCTGGACATGGCCGCTGACGTCAGGGAGCTGGAACGTCGCGCGCTCGACACCAATCCCGACATCATCGCGCAACGCAAACGGCTCCAATACGCGGAAGACGAGATCGAGCGCAATCGCGCCGGTCACTTGCCGCGCGTCGATCTCGTGGCTTCCCAGACCCGTGGCCTGTCCGAATCGATCTATTACGTGCAGCAGCAGACCACGATCTCGTCGATCGGGGTGCAGGTCAACATTCCCATATACAGCGGCGGCGGCGTCAGCGCACAGACCTCGCAGGCTGTCGCTCGATACGAATCGGCACGGTCCGAACTCGACAAAGTGATTCGGGCCACGATGGTCGAGCTGCGCCGGCAATTCGATGCCGTGTCGAACGGGCTGGTGAAGATCGCGTCCGTTCGCAAGTCGGAGGCGGTTGCGCTGGAAGTGGTCTCGGCGACGCGCAAGAGCGTGGCAGGCGGCCAGCGCATCAATCTCGACATACTCAATGCAACGCAGCAGCTTTTCAGCGTGCGGCGCGATCTCGCCGAGGCCCGCTATGCGTACCTGTTGGCCTTCTTGCGCCTGAACGCGGCCATCGGGTCCGTGGGCGAGCGCGAATTGTCCCTGATTGCCGGCCAGCCGACGGCTGTGGACTGACGCGGGGCAGCGATGAATGCATCACGAACATCCACCCGGGCCGCATCGCAAGGACGCGGCAAGGCCGAAAGCTCGGTGCTGTCCCAGGTGCTGTGGCAGAAAGCGCCCGAATTCCGGAAGGCCGCGCGCTTCGGACTGATCAGCAGCCTGCTGATGCTGGTACCGCAGGTCTTCATGCTGGAAGTCTACGGACGCGTCATCAACAGCGGCAATCTGTCCACGCTGAACATGCTCCTGCTATGCACGCTGGGCGCTTACCTGATGATGGCCGTGATCGACTATGCGCGCCTCCGCGTCACGCAGCTGGTTGGCTGGCAGCTTGATGCAACGCTACGCGACGACGTCCTTGCTGCAATGTTCGGCGATGCGCTGCGCAAAGGGGACGTCTCGCAAGCCGCGCTGCAAGACCTGCGCGTCGTGCGCGAGTTTCTGGGTTCGTCGGCCGTATCGGCCGTGCTCGAGCTGCCGGCATCCTTGTTGTTCCTGATCCTCGTCACCCTGATCAACCCCTGGCTGGGTGCCATTGCGCTGGTGGGCGCGGTCGTCCAGATGCTGATCGGTGTCGGCACCGAGCGCCAGATGGCGCCGCTGCTGGAGCGCGCTAACCTGGCCTCGAATGCTGCGCAATCCTATGCGACCGGCGTGCTGCACCAGACCCGGGCAGTGCTGGCCATGGGAATGCTGGATGACATCCATCGCCGCTGGATCGTCTTGCAGCGTCGGTTCCTGCGACTGCAAGCCGATGCCTCGGACACGGCAGGATCCAATGCAGCGTCGTCGAAGCTGATCCAGACCCTGCAGTCATCGCTGATCCTCGGCGGCAGTTGCCTGCTCGCCGTGACCGGCGTGATGAGCATGGGAGGCGGGCTGATGATCGTCGCTTCCACCCTCGGCGGACGGGTATTGGTGCCGCTGATGCAACTGGTCTCCCAGTGGCGCCAGATCGTCAATGCACGTCAGTCGTATCGCCGGCTTGATGCCTTGCTATCCGATGCGGCTGCTCGCAAGCCACCGATGCAACTGCCCGCGCCCAGCGGACAGTTGGCCGCGGAATCGATGTCGGTGGCTGCGCCGGGAGGCGTAGCCATCGTGCTGCGCAACGTCAGCTTTTCGCTGGCTGCTGGTGAAACGCTCGCCATCATCGGACCTTCCGGTGCCGGCAAGACTTGCCTTGCCCGCGTGCTGGCCGGTGCGTGGCCTGCGACTGCCGGCAAGCTCAGGCTGGATGGCGCCGACATCAATCAGTGGGAAAAGGAAGACCTCGGCCGACACATCGGCTACCTGCCGCAGGCCGTCGAATTGCTGGCCGGTTCGTTGGCAGACAACATCGCGCGCTTCACGACACCGGATCCGGCTACGCTGCATGCAGCGTGTGCACTGGCCGGGCTGGAACCTCTTATTGCCGGCCTCCCGAGCGGCTTGGACAGCCCGATTGGTGACGAGGGTTGCTTCCTGTCCGGCGGACAGCGACAACGCGTCGGACTGGCCCGGGCGATTTACGGCATGCCGCGCCTGGTCGTGCTGGACGAGCCCAGCGCCAGTCTCGATGACGCGGGCGAGAAAGCGCTGATGACTGCCTTGCAGGCCCTCAGGGACAGCGGCGCCACCGTGGCCTTCGTTACGCATCGCACCAACCTGCTGGCCGCCGCGGACAAGATCATGGTGATGAACGACGGGCAGGTGGTTGCCTTTGGCCCGCGTGATGATGTGCTGGCAGCGATGCGACAGTCGAGGCCGGCACAGTCCGGCACGCCGCGTCCCGGACTGGCGAGGGCAGACGCATGAGAACCCGTCCGCACCGCAGCCGGGGAGCGATCGCACTGAGCGTGTTTGCACTGCGACGCGAGATCTTCTGGATCGCCTTGTTCAGCGTGGTCGCTAACGTGCTCACGCTGGCGCCGACCCTGTACATGCTGCAAGTTTTCGACCGCGTGATGATCAGCCGCAGCGAAGTGACGCTGGTTGCACTGACCCTGATGCTCGTACTGCTGGCCGCAGCGATGGCTTTCGCCGAATGGATACGCTCGCGGCTGCTGGTGCGCGCCGGGTTACGCTTTGACGAAGAATTGAATACCCGCGTGTTCAAGGCAGGGTTCCGTGCCCGCCTGATCCATGCACAGGGAGGAATGGCGCCCGCATTTGGTTCGCTCACCCGTGTGCGGCAGTTCCTCACCGGGACCGGGCTCATCGCCTTGTTCGACGTGCCATGGACAGTCATTTACCTCGCCGTCCTGTTCGTCATGCATCCGCTGCTGGGCTGGGCCGGGCTGGTCCTGATGCTGATGCTGGCCGTGGTGACGGTGGCCATCCAGCGCATGACCGCAGTCGCCGAGCGGGGCGCGCTGCATGCAGAGAGCAGCGCCAATGGCTTCCTGTCGGTCATCCTGCGCAATGCCGAAGCGATCCATGCGATGGGCATGCTGAACGACGTGCGCCGGCGCTGGGGCACCTGGTATGGATCCCATGCGCGCCGCCACCTCGACGCGCAGTCGCGCGCGCTGAAGGTCCAGTCCTTGTCGCGGTTCCTGCAGTATGCGCAACAATCCGTGATCCTGGCCATCGGCGCCGTGCTGGCCATCCGCGGTGAACTGAGCATCGGCGCGATGGCGGCATCCAACCTGTTGTTGGGGAATGCACTGCGCCCGATGGGCATCCTGATTGGCGCATGGAAGGAATTGGGCAATGCCAGCGAGGCCGCCCGCGAACTGGGTCAATTGCTGGCCATTCCGCAGGCTGGCGAGGCGATGCCGGCGTTCCCGACCGCCGGCGGCGAACTGGAACTGGGTCAATTGGTGGCCAGGTCGGGACCCGGCGGGATCGAGATACTCAAAGGCATAGACTTGCGGCTGGAACCCGGTGAGCTGGTCGGCATTGTCGGGCCGTCGGGTGCGGGCAAATCCACGCTGGCCCAGTGCATGGTCGGCATCTGGCCGCATACTGAAGGCAGCGTGCGACGCGATGGCATCGAGCTGACGGGCTGGCACCGTGGCACGCTGGGTGCGCAGACCGGATACCTGCCACAAGAGATCGAACTGCTCGAAGGCACTGTCGCTGAAAACATTTGCCGCTTCGCCGAGACCGAACCCGAACATGTGATCGCTGCAGCAAAGCTGGCGGGTGTCCATGACATGATCCTCAGGCTGCCGGCAGGTTATGACACGCCGGTCGGGCAAGCAGGGAAATTGCTGTCAGCAGGGCAGAGGCAGCGCCTCGCGCTGGCGCGCGCCGTGTACAAGCTGCCGCAACTGGTCGTGCTCGACGAGCCGAATGCGAACCTTGACGAGGCTGGCGAGGCGGCGCTGGTGAATGCGCTGCGTACCCTGAGAGACGCAGGTAAGACCATTGCCATGATCGTGCATCAGAAGCAGCTGTTGGGCATTGCCGATCGCGTGGTCGTGATCAACGAAGGCCGGATCGTGCAGGTGGTGCGCAGTGCGCCAGCGCAGGTTGCCCGTGCCATGCCGGCTGTCCGGCCCTGAATTTTTAGGTAATTTCAGATGAATCCAGTCAGCGACTTTCGTAAACGCCGCGCCGAACCAGACAGCGTGATGCATGCCGACGAGGCGGGACTGTCCGTCGATACTCGGCCGACCATTCGCCTGGGCGTGGCGGCATTGGTGCTTGGGCTGGGTGGCTTCATCGCATGGGCCAGCTGGGCCCCGCTGGACGAAGGCGTGCCGGTGCCGGCGACGGTCGTCATCGACACCAAGCGCAAGGCGATACAGCATTCCGGAGGCGGGACGGTCGAACGCGTACTGGTGAGGGAAGGCCAGCATGTGCGCAAAGGCGAATTGCTGGTCGAGATGAACGAAGCTGTTACGCGCGCCAGCTATGAATCGGTGCGCCAGAACTATATGGCGCAGCGTGCCGCCGAGAGCCGCTTGCTGGCCGAAATGGAAGGGAAGCCATTGATCCAGTTTCACGCCGACTTGCTGGCGTCGGCCGGCGATCCCTATGTCAGGCAGCATATGATTTCCCAGAGCGCGCTCTTCGAGTCCCGACGCAACGCCCTGCAGGCGGAACTGGCCGGCATCGATGAAGCCATCGCAGGCCAGGAGGCGACCTTGTCCGGGCTGGGGCTGCAACTGGCGAGCCGCCAGCGTCAGTCGGAGAAGCAGGCCGAGCAATTGCGGAACCTGTCGGAACTGGCGGCCGAGGGTTATGTGCCGCGCAACCAGATCCTGCAACTCGAACAGGCCCAGGCCGAGTTGTCGGCCGTCCTTGCGGATTTGCAGGCCAATAAAATCCGGACCCAACGATCGATCGCTGAACTTGCCACGCGCAAGCGCATGCGCACCGAAGATGCCCGCAAGGAGTCCAGTGCCAGCCTCGCTGAAGTGCGTCGTCAGGTGCAGGCGGACCATGAGCGCCTGTTTGCCGCAACCGGTGAGCTCAAGCGCGTGAAAATCGAGGCGCCGGTCGATGGTCAGGTGGTGGGACTCGTGCTCAGCTCTGTCGGCGGTGTGATTTCACCCGGCCAGAAAATCATGGAGATCGTGCCCGAGGGCGAGGACGTGGTGCTGGAGGCGAAGGTATTTGCCCACCTGATCGACCGCATCAAGGTCGGCGACCACGTAGACGTGCGCTTTAATGCCTTTGCCCATACGCCGACCCTGGTCGTCGCGGGCGAACTGCATTCGGTGTCGGCCGATGCCATTACCGAACCGGGCGGCGCCGTCCCTGTGCCGTACTACCTCGGCCGGGTACGACTGGCCGACCAGGCGCGGTCTGCGCTCGGTGACCGCAAGGTCCAACCCGGGATGCAGGCCGAAATCCTGATCAAGACCGGCGAACGCTCGTTGCTGACCTACCTGCTCAATCCGCTGACCAGACGGATTTCGTCTTCGCTGAAAGAAGAATGACCGGCGCATTGCTGGCTGCAAGCCGCCAGCAAGCCGCTGGTGCCGTGTGGCCCGGGTGAGTTTTTTTGTCCGGTGCATCGTGCGATCACACCAACCGCCACGTCAAAAGTGGCATCCGAGTATTACATTGCTGTAATTTGCGGATCGCGCCGTATTCCACCGCATCGCCCTTCCCTTCGCGGTCGACTTCATAAATTTATTAACAATCAAAGGCTTGCTGATTCGGATTTTGGCCGACCGCGACGCTCTCCTGATTGGCGCTGTCATTCGTTTCGAAAACTCCCCAGTTTAGTGCCAACCTAAAGTTGCCATTGAGAAGCGATGGTGTTAATTTGGTTTCCGAAATGCAATATGGCGATTGCCTCGCCCAAATTTTAATCGCGCGAACTGCGCTGATGAATTCCAGTCTCGTCGAAATGCGTTGCCCGACGAGGCGACCAACAGAAATTCGCTCAAAACAATAATTCCCGGGATCCACCATGTCGAATATATCGGTCAGCACCAACTCCACCCTGATTGGCAACACGGCGGTCGCCACCAACGGCAGCATTGCGGAAGCCGTCAATCTGGTCGTCAACAGGGGCGGCGCCTATTACGGGACCTACACCCCGAACGGCACTGTGGGCCTGTCCGAATCCGATATCAGCTCGACTGGTTCGCTGGGCGCGGTCAACCTGAACGCAGCCGGTCTAGGATCGCGCTTGTTTGCTGACATTGTCGCGGGCAATAACGCAGGCGCGGTTTCCATTACGGGCGGACAGGGCAGCTGGACGGAAACCAGCTTGTCCGCAACGAATGCCGTCGGCAACGTGACCATCAGCGCAGCGCGCGACGCCTATGTCGAATCGCAGATCTCCGGCAGCCGGATGGGCAGTGTGAGCCTGACCGCGGGCACCAAGGGTTCGGCCGAAGCGACCATCGAAACGACCAGCGGCAACATCGGCGCGCTGTCCAGCATTGCCAACGGCCGTGAAGCTGAAGCATCGCTCAGCGTGATCGCTGCGGGTAACGTCAGTAGCCTGACCATCGATGCGAATGGCGCATGGGCCCACAGCCGGGCTGACCTCGATGCCTCCAACGGTAATCTCGGCAACGTCAATATCACTGCGGCAATGGCAGCGACCGCAGCGGCAGATGTCATGGTCACTGGCGGTGCAATCGGCAACATCAATATGAACGCCCGCGCGCTGGGCAGCGTCAGCGGCCAGTTTTCGACGGATTCCAGTGATACGCGTGCCGCATCGATCGGCAGCATTGCCCTGACCGCCAACGGTACCCAGGCAACGGCCTATGTCACAGCCAGCACCGACGGGAATTTCGAAGGTGAGGAAGCATTCGTTGCCGGCGGCAATATCGGGTCGGTGACAGTCACCGCCACCGGCGTCAAGACGGATGCATGGGCCGGGGTCACCGCGGCCAGTGGCGGCAGCATCGGCAGTTTGACTGCGACAGCCACGGGTGCGATGGCCAACGCCGGCCTGGATGCGTCGGCCTACATCGGCAGCGTCGGTGCCGTAACGGTGACGGCTAACGGTGCGTACAGCTATGCGTACGCCAATGTCCAAGCAAATGCCGGCGTGAACAACAATGGCACCGAACCCGTCAGCGATGATCGGGCGTACGGCGGCAATGTCGGCGACATCGCTTTGCGTGCGACCGGCACGGGTGCGTATGCGGAAGCCGACGTGCAGGCCAGCGGCGTGTTCGGTGGGGACGAAAAATACCTCGCGGCCGGCAATATCGGCAATGTGACGTTGACGGCCAATGGCGCATTCGCCGGAGGCGGCGTCTATCTGGATACCCAGAGCGGTGGCAGCATTGGCAACGTGACGGCCACCGGCCAGGGGCGCGAGATGTACATCGATGTGGGCGCGTCGGCAGGCATCGGCAATATCGGCGCACTGAATGTGTCGGCCGAAGGTGCGAGCGCGGTAGCTTACCTGTATGCGTCGGCCGGTGCGGCCATGGACGACAACGGCACGCTTGAAAATCTTGCCGATGACAGAGTCATCGGCGGCAATGTCGGCGCGGTGAGCTTGCGCATCCAGGGAACGGAAGCCTACGCAGAAGGCTATGTGTCGACCGAGGGTGTATTCACCGGCGATGAAAAATACTACGCGGCAGGCAATGTGGGTCCGGTGACGGCGACCGCCAACGGCACCTCCGTCCAAGCGTACATGAGCATCGCGGCAAACAACGGCGGCAACGTGGGCAACGTCACGGCGGCTGCCAACGGCCGTGAGTCGGATGCCGAAATCGATGTATATGCCAATTTCGGCAGCGTCGGTTCGTTGACGGCGACCGCCAACGGACCTGACAGTTATGCGTATGTGGATGTCTACGCAAGCGCCGGCATCAACACCTTCGGTACGGACGAAGTGACCACGGACGATCGTGCGCAGGGCGGCAACATCGGCGACCTGACGCTGCGCGCGCAGGGCGATGGCTCATATGTGGGAGCGTCTGCCTACACTGACGGCGTCTTCGGTGGCGACACTTCATACCTTGCTGCTGGCAACATCGGCGCTGTGACGATGTCTGTCAACGGCGCGTACGCTGGCGGCGAACTGTACCTGAATGCCCAGAGCGGCGGCAGCATCGGTAACGTGACCGCGTCCACCGTGGGTCGTGATTCTTCTATCGACATCGAGGTGTCGGCTGGCATCGGCAACATTGGCAACCTGAACCTGGCGTCTGACGGCGCAGGCACGAGTGTGCAGCTGTCTGCATCGGCCGGCGCGGCGCTGACGGAGGCCGGCACGCCCATTGGCGGCAACATCGGCGCAGTGAGCCTTCGCGTTAATGGCACCAACGCCCACGCCAATGGTCAGGTGACGACTGACGGGGTCTTCACCGGTGACGCCAAATACTATGCCGCTGGCAATGTGGGCCCGGTGACGGTGGGCGCCAATGGCACCAATTCCGAGGCCTACCTGAGCGTCAGCGCCTACAACGGCGGCAATGTGGGCAACGTCACCGCCACGGCCAATGGCCTGGATGCGGGCGCCTCTGCCGACGTGTACGCCAATTTCGGCAGCGTCGGCGGGGTGACGGCAACCGCCAATGGTGCGCACAGCCAGTCGTATGCCAACGTCTATGCCAGCGCCGGGCTGAACACCAACGGCACGGATGACGTTACAACGGACGACCGCGCGCAGGGCGGCAACATCGGTGACATCACGGTGCGCGCGACGCTTGAAGAAACCTACGCCGGCATCTACGCGCAGGCCGACGGCGTGTTCGGTGGGGGCGAGGCTTTCCTGGCCGGCGGCAACATCGGCAACGTGACGATCAATGCCACGGGTTATGCGTCGTACGCCGAAGCGTCTGCTTTTGCCTTGAGCGGGGGCAGCATCGGCAACGTCGTGGGTGCAGCCAATGGCGAAGACGCCGAAGTGTATGCCGAAGCGGGCGCCACGATCGGCAATGTCGGCACGATCAACATGTCGGCGGCGGGTGCCAGCAGCTCGGCTGAAGTGTATGCGTACGCAGGTGCTGAAATGGATGGCAACGGCACCCTGGCGATTGGCGGAAACATCGGCAGCGTGACCTTGCGCGTGAATGGCGAAGACAGTTCTGCTTCCGGCGCAGTGGCGACTGACGGTGTCTTCACCGGCGACGAGAAATACTACGCCGCAGGCAACATCGGCCCGATCACGGTCGGCGTGACCGGCACGGGTGCGTCGGGCTACTTTGGCGCCACGGCCTACAGCGGCGGCAGCATCGGCAACGTGACGGCGACGGCCACGGGCACGGACGCTTCGGTTCATCTGGATGACTATCTCGACAATTATTTGACCAGCCAAAGTGCCCAGGGCGTGGTCGCCGAATTCGGAAATATCGGCGCGGTGACGCTGACGGCCAACGGCACCCATGCGTATGCGAGCGTCGATGTCAGCGCCGGTGCCGGCGTGAACACCAATGGCACGGAGGATGTGACGTCGGATGACCGCGCGCAGGGCGGCAACATTGGTGACCTGAACTTGCGTGCACTGGGTGAGGGCGCGTCCGTGTACGCGGTTGCGCAGACCGACGGCGTGTTCGGTGGCGGCGAGGCCTATCTGGCGGCCGGCAACATCGGTAACGTGACCCTGATGGCCAACGGCACCTTCGCAGAGGGTGGCGTGAGCATGAACACCGACAGTGGCGGCAGCATCGGCAATGTAACGGCGACGGGCGTCGGTCGCGGTGTGTACGTCGATGTCGCAGCGTCGGCGGGCATCGGCAACATTGGTAACTTGAACGTGTCGGCCGAAGGTGCCGATTCAGCGGCCTACCTGTCAGCGATGGCCGGTGCGGCGATGACGGATACGGATCTGGCTATCGGTGGCAACATCGGCGCGGTGAACTTGCGCGTGAATGGCATCAATGCTCACGCGAGCGGTTATGTGGGCACCGAGGGCGTGTTCAGCGGGGACGAGAAATACATTGCCGCGGGCAATGTGGGTCCGGTGACCCTCGGCGCGAACGGCGCGTACGCTTCGGCCAACCTGGGCGTTGAAGCGAACAACGGCGGCAATGTGGGTAACGTCACCGCAACGGCCAATGGACTGGGTGCGGAGGTTTCCGGTTATGTCTATGCGTATACCGGCAGCATCGGGGGCGTGACGGCAACGGCCAACGGTGCCTTTGGCAATGCGAATTTTGACGTGTATGCAGGAGCAGGCCTGAACACCAACGGCACGGATGACGACACCTCCGATGACCGCGCACAGGGTGGCAATATCGGCGACATCACCGTGCGTGCAGCCGGCGAAGAATCGTATGCCGGCGTTAATGCGCAGACCAGTGGAGTGTTCGGCGGCGGCGAGGCTTTCCTGACCGGCGGCAATATCGGCAATGTGACGATCAATGCCACGGGTTACGCGTCGTTCGCTGAAGCTTCCGGTTTTGCCTACAGCGGCGGCAGCATCGGCAGCATCACCGGCACTGCCAACGGCGAAGCGGCGGGCGTGTACGCCGAAGCCGTCGCCGAGCTTGGCAACGTCGGCGCGATCAACCTGTCGGCGGCAGGACCCAGCAGCACGGCCGATATCTATGCCTACGCGGGCGCAGACATGGACGGCAACGGCACACTGGCGATTGGCGGAAACATCGGCAGCGTGACCCTGCGCGTGGCTGGCGAAGACAGCTACGCCGCGGGTTCCGTGATGACGGATGGCGTGTTCAGCGATGGCGAGCAATACTACGCCGCAGGCAATATCGGCCCGATCACGGTGGGCGTGACCGGCACGGGCGCGTCGGGCTACTTTGCAGCGACCGCCTACAGCGGCGGCAGCATCGGCAACGTGACGGCGACGGCCACGGGCACGGATGCTTCGATTTACCTGAATCAACAACGCTACAACCAGGCGACAAATCAGTACAGCGAGTCTGGCATCTATGCCGAAGCTGGCAACGTTGGTGCCGTGACGCTGACCGCCAACGGCACCCATGCGTATGCAGGCCTTGACGTGTACGCGGGCGCCGGCATGAACACCAATAGCGACGATGATGGCAGCGATGACCGTGCGCAGGGCGGCACCATCGGTGACCTGACGCTGCGCGCGCTGGGCGACGACGCACACGCGGAAGTATCGGCGCAGACCGATGGCGTGTTCGGCGGTGACGAGGCGTATCTTGCGGCCGGCAACATCGGTGCCGTGACGATTATGGCCAATGGCTCGAACGCCGGTGGCACGGCCTATCTGGAAGCCTACAGCGGCGGCAGTATCGGTAACGTGACGGCGACCGGGGCGGGCCGTGGCGCCTACGTCAGCGTTACGGCAGCGGCGGAAATCGGCAATGTCGGCGCGTTGAACGTGTCGGCCGAAGGCGCTGGCGCGGAAGCCTACCTGACGGCAGGAGCGGGCGCGGCAACGACGGATGCGGGCGTGGTCATGGGTGGCAACATCGGTGCGGTGAACCTGCGCGTCAATGGCACTGGCGCTCACGCGAGTGGCTATGTCACCGTGAACGGCGTGTTCTCGAATGGCGAGCAATACGTTACTGCGGGCAATGTGGGGCCGGTGACTGCCGGTGCAGGCGGAGCGTATGCGACGGCAGAGTTGAACCTGAACGCCAGCAGCGGCGGCACCATCGGCAGCGTGACGGCAATTGCAGGCGGCTTTGGTTCGAATGCCACGTTGCGTGCGAACGCCGATGAAGGCGGAACTTTCGGCACGTTGAACGTCGCCGCCAACGGCGCAGGCTCGACGGCATACCTGGAGTTCATGGGCAGTGCAGCACTGGATACCGGTGCGAGCATTGACGATTCCGCTGATGATCAAGCCATCGGCGGCAAACTCTCGAACCTGAACCTGTTTGCCGGTGCCGACGCTACTGCAACGGCTAGCCTGTACACCTTAGGTGTGCAGGATGCGGACGGCGATTTTGTCGGCGGTGGCATCGGCAATGTGTCGGTGAGCGCGATCGGTGATTTCGCCAATACGCAGGTTGATGCGCATGGCTATCAGGGCGCCAATATCGGCAATATCACTGCGACTGCAAACGGCTATTCGGCGTATTCCTATATCGAGGCGACCACATCCGACGGCGATATCGGTTCGATCGTCATGACGGCCAATGGCGCGTATGCTGCAGTCGAAATGGAGGCGTCGGCGGGCACGGGCACGGCATCTGACGGTTCTTCCTATGGTGGTCGTATCGGCCAAATCAGCCTGACGGCCATCGGCGACGCAGCGCGGGCGTATGGCTCGGTCGATTTGTCGGACGACTCGGTGATCGGTTCGGTGAGCCTGGCGGCCAACGGCCGCACCGCGCGGTCCGAATTCGACGTCTCCCTCAGCAATGGGGCAGAACTCGGTGCGCTGACGGGCAGTGCGACGGGCAACGAGGCTGTCACCTATGCATGGATCAATGCCGACGCAAGCGATGTGGGCTCCGTGACGTTGTCGGCCAATGGCACCGGTGCCGAGGCCAATGCCTACCTCGAAGCGCATGTCGGATGGCTTGACGGCGAGGCTGCGGGCGGTCAAATGGGTACCACGACCGTGAATGTCACCGGCAACTTCGCGAGCTCGGAAGTTGCGCTTTACGCTTACGGCACGACCGACGGCGATACCGGGGAGATTATCGAAGCCAATACCGGATCGGTGGCCATGAGTTCCAACGGCATGGGGGCGGCGCTGAACCTCTCCGCCGATACCAATCAGGGCAATGTCGGCAACATCGTGGTGACCGCGAACGGAACGGATACCTATACCGATATCGACCTCAATGCTTATGCGGGCGACATCGGTTCGATTGCCACCAATGTCACCGGCATCAATACTCAGGTTTGGGTCAGTGCCTATGCATCAGGCGGGGTCGTTACGACGACGGCCGAAGACGCCAGCACGTCAACGGTCGTGGGTGGCGACATCGGACAGATCACGATGAATGTGGCCGGCGACGGCGCCGAGGTGCAAGCCTCCCTGATTGCCGAGAATTCGTTCTACAGCAATGCGGAGTTCATCGGTGGTTCTCGCATCGACGGCTTGACGATGGCGGTCGCCGGGAACGGCGCTTATGCCAATGCTTACCTCAATGGCTACTACGGCGTCAGCATCGGCAATATCACGGCAACGTCCACGGGCGAAGCTTCGGTCATGCGGGTCGATGGCGAGGCAACCTATGGTGACATCGGCGATACCAGCCTGGTGATTGCCGGCACAGCGGCCAGCGGATACGTCTGGCTGGATGCTTATGCCGGCAAGGATATCGGCGACGGCTCGGGTGATCCGGTGGCTGTGGGCGGCGACATCGGCAACGTCAACGTCAGCGCGAATGGTGCCGCAGCCTATGCAAGTGCATCGATCTCCGCGTCGGCCGTGGTCGATGACAGTGGCAGCTATCTGGGCGGTGGCAACATCGCGTCGATGAACCTCGTCCTTGAGGGCGCGGGCGCCGGGCTTGATGCGGACGCCTATGCAGACGACGGCGGTTCCATCGGCAATGTGACGATGAGCGTGAAAGGCGAGGCCGCCAATGGCTACCTCAACCTCTCGACCGAGAATGACGGCGATATCGCGGCCATCAACCTCAACGTCCTCAATGGCAGCAGCTTCGCGGGCATTGACGCCTACGCTCGCGTCTATGGCGGCACTGAAGAGGCGGCATCGATGGGCCCGGTTACCTTGAACCTGGCCAATGCCGGCAACGACAACTGGATCAGCGCGGACCTGGAAGCCATGGGCGGCGACATTGACAGTGTCACAGGCATCGTCACCGGTGGCGCGGGCGGTTTGATCGCGCTGCAGCTCTCCGCATCGTCGCAGAACGACCTCGGCGGCACAATCGGCGATATCAGCATCACCAACGCGTCGAACTACGGCAAGACTTACATGGCTGTGTCGGCCGATGCGTCGGTCGGCGCCATCACGGTCAACCATACCGGTACTGACGAATCCGAAGTGGGTGTCGCGCTGTTTGGTGGCACCTCTGCCACCACCGTCGGCGACATCACCGTCAACTATGGCGCGAATCACACCGGTTATGCCGGTGGCCTGATGATGGAGCTCGATACTAGCGGTGCAACCGTAGGTAATGTCACGGTGACCGGCGGTTCAACCAACAGCATGTTCTACATTGCGAAGGATGCTGAATATTCGTCAATGCTGGGAATGTGGGGCGAGAAGAATACGGCCTACCAGGTCGGCACGGTCGATCTCTCGGCCTTCCGCGGCTGGTCGATGATTGACCTGAGCGGCGTTGAAATGGGTACCACGATCAAGTCCAGCATCGGTGGGTCGAACATCTACGGCACCGAAGGCGAGGACACGATCACCCTGGGTGCCGGCCGTGATGCCGTGCTGTTCGACCTCACCCCGACCAGCGTCGATACGATCGATGATTTCGCCGTCGGTGCCGGCGGCGACATGCTGGGCGTGGGCGTGTTCGACGACGGCGTGCTGATTGGTTCCGTCAACGGCGCCGACAAGCTCTCCTATGCCAGCGTGCTCAATGGGACGGTGTTCAATTCGACTGATGGCAGCACTGTTGCTGATTCGGTTGACCAGAATGAGGTCATTCGACTGGTGACGGATATCGGGGAAGCGGACGGCCTAGCCACGGCACTGGCGACGGACGGCAGCCTGGCCGGGCTGGTCGCGGCGGATGGCACGACCAGCGCGACGCTCGTCACCGCCAATTCAGGCTCGGTGCGTGCGCTGAACCTGTACCGCATCGAAGACAGCGATGGTGATACTGTGTTTGATATGGTGACCCTGATCGGCGTGGTGAATGCGTCTAGTGACAACGCAATCGCCAGCCTGCGCCAGGATAACTTCGCCTGATCCGGCATTCACCGGTGTAGTAGTCACCACGCCTCCCTGTCCTCTGGTGGACAGGGAGGCGTGCTTATTTAAGAATCGCCTGCATGACTAAATCCCGCACGCCACAATCCCCGTTTGACATCAGCGATCGCGCCCGGCAAGCAGTCGATGCGAGCCAGTCGGCACGCCCGGGAGCGGCCACCGATTCCCGCCCGAGCATCCTGTTCTGCTGCCCCGGCAGCATCCTCGACCAGACCAGTGGCGCAGCACTCAGTATGCGCACAGTCATGGCCAGTCTTGCCGCGCGCGGCTTCCGGGCCGTGGCGTTGCAAGCGACGATCTTCGATTCTCCGCAGGGCGGGCAGCATGTGATGCAAGCCGGTGAATCGCAAAAGGACAAGCCGATCTGGCGTACCGAGCTCGACGGGGTCGAGCACCTGATCGTGAAGACTGCAAATTCGCACCGGCGCTTCATGAATTGCCAGGAAGAGGAAACCTATTACAACCTGTTCCGCCAGGAGCTGGCCAATCGCCGCCCTGACATGGTTTTCCTGTGGGGCAGCCTCGTCCTCGAGCGCACCATCATGCGCGAATGCCGTGACGCAGGCATTCCGGTCGTCTTCTATCTGGTCAATGAAGGGTATCGCGACGCATCGGTATTCCGCGATGTCGCGGTCGTGGTCACCGACACCCAATCGACAGCCGACCTGTACCGGCAGCGGCACGGCCTCGATTGCAAGGTCATCGGCAAGTTCATCAACCCGGCACTCGTCAAATCGGAATTGCCGCGCCGCCCTGACTTCATCACCTTCATCAATCCCAGCTTCGAAAAAGGCGTGAGCATCTTCATGCCGCTGGCGCGAATGGCGGCGAAGGAATGTCCGGAAATCCGTTTCATGGTCGTGCAGAGCCGTGGCCGTTGGGCAGAAGCGCTGCAGGTGTTGAATTTCAAGGCTGAAGATTTCCCGAACGTGACGGTGCTGGGGCATCGTACCGACATGCGCCCGGTGTATGCCAGCACGCGCGCCTTGCTGCTGCCATCACTCTGGCATGAGAGTGGCGCGCGAGTGATCGCGGAAGCGCAAATCAACGGCATCCCGGTGATTGCTTCGCGCACCGGCGGATCGGCTGAAATGATTGGCGAGGCCGGAAGCGTCATCGATGTATCCGAGATCGTCCGCCAGAAAAAGACCGAGGCTGTCATCAGTGACGACGAGTTGCGCGCCTGGCTGGCCGAGGTACGGCGCGTCTGGCACGACGCCACTTATTACGACACGCTTTGCAGGAACGCCGATGCGCGCCGGCAGGAGCATGACATCAATCGCAGCCTGGATCGTTTCATGCGGGCGGTGTCACCCGCGGTCCTTCGCAGCAAGGGGATGGAACCGAAGCGCCCCACGGAAGAGCGTTCGTTCGTGGTCACGCCGAAGTCAGCGGCGCCCGTGCAGCCTGCGGCACCAGACCTGCAAGACGCCTGAGCGATTGCGGGCAGCTAGCCTGACAGTCCAAGCCCGGAATGCGCGGAATTTTTTACGAGGCGATGCGTTCCTCGCCTTGTGCAGGACGGAGGACAGGACCGGGGATGCCGGCAACCTGGCCTGTCCCGGGCTGCAGCGCAAGCTGGCGGTAGAGCGCAGCAATCATGTCTGATTGGGTCAGCATGCCGACCAGCCTTCCGTCTGCATCGATGACCGGGACATGATGGTGGCCGTTGCCGGCCACCTCACGGACAAGTGCCGCCATCGGCGTGTCCTGTTGCACCGACCACGCCGGAGTGGTCATTGCGCTGGCGACGGGTTGTTCAAGCCAACCAGCCCATTCGCTGGCCGTAATGGCCCTGCGTTGTCCCAGTCCTCTGTAAACATCTGACAAGGTGATGATGCCGGTCACGCGCTGTGCGGCATCGACCACGGGCAACGCCTTGATGCCGTGCTCACCCATCACTTGCCATGCCTCTGACAGGGGCGCGCTTGCGGTCGTGGTCAGCACATCGCGCGACATCGCATCAGCGCATGTCAGGCCGACGTGGCGACTGAAAGCGTGATCGATTGCTACTTCATACAAGGCGAGCAGCTGGTCTTCACTCACGTCGACGAACCCATTGAGCCGGCGAAGCGCGTTGTCGAGGTCGTCGCGGTTCAGGTCGCCGCGCTGCAGTGGCATCTTGTCCTGCGTGCCATGCGGATTGGCGTCGGGCGGAGCCGGGCGCCAAGGGTAGCGACGGCCGGGGATCAGGTTGTTGATGATCGCGGCCGACAGCAGCAGCAAGCCGACGTTGGCGCAGACCAGTGCGATCGTATGCGAAGTCGAGGTGGTGAAAGTCTTCTGGTCCAACACCAGCAGCAGGGCGAGCGCGCCGCCTGGCGGGTGCAGGCAGTTGAGCCGCGCCATCAACCAAAGCGTCGCGGCGACCGCGATGGCGCCGGCCATCCATGGTGAGTTCACCAAAGCCGCGCTTGCCAGCCCCGCGCAGCAGGCGATCAGGTAGCCGCCGGCGACTGGCCAGGGCTGGGCCACGGGGCTGTTCGCCATGCCGAACAGGATGATGGCCGTGGCGCCCATGGGCGCGAGCAGCCAGTAGCTATGGGCTGGGAGTCCTTCCAGCAGCCACATGCAGATGCCGAGGCCCACCAGGGCGCCGAGTGCCGAATAACGCCGTTCGGTACTGCCCGGCGCCATGGCGTCCGCCAGCATCCAATGGCGGAGGCGTTCAGTCAGCGTTGGTTTTTGAGGTTTGATCGTCGTTCTCCGACAGCGTCAGGCCGGGGATTCTACCGGTGACAAACGGCAATTGGCGATCGAATCGGAACCAACATCGGGGCCTGTTCTCGATTCAGGCGAGCTGGCCGGCCGGCATCGACGGCCGTTGGCAAAGCCTGCCGGCGGGCCCTGCGCGAAGGGTGGGCAAACCGCCCCTGCGTTTCCTTTTGCAATCAAATACTTGGCGCGTGAACGCGAGAGTCGCGGGTGCTATACTCCTGCGCTAAACCTAGTCAAGCGCATGTCCGATCTCAATATCCCCAACACCGTGCCCGCTGCACCCGATGCCACTGCGGATCAAGCCGCACCTGCCGCACCCCTCCCCAAATTCGCGGATTTCGGTCTCGCACCGCCCATCCTGCAGGCACTGGCCGACCAAGGCTATGTGAATCCGACGCCGATCCAGGCGCAGGCCATTCCGGTCGTCTTGCAGGGCAAGGACGTGATGGGCGCGGCGCAGACTGGCACCGGCAAGACGGCCGGCTTCTCGCTGCCGATCATCCAGCAGCTGCTGCCGCAAGCGAACAGCAGCGCATCGCCCGCGCGGCATCCGGTGCGTGCACTGATCCTGACCCCGACCCGCGAACTAGCCGACCAAGTGGCCGACAATGTGAAGGCCTACTCACGCCATACGCCGCTGCGTGCCACCGTCGGGTTCGGTGGCGTGGACATGGCGCCGCAGACGGCAGCCTTGCGCGCCGGCGTCGAAATCCTGATCGCGACCCCGGGTCGCCTGCTCGACCATGTGCAGCAAAAGGTGCTGAACCTGTCGCAAACCGAAATTTTCGTGATGGACGAAGCCGATCGCATGCTGGACATGGGCTTCCTGCCCGACCTGCAGCGCATCATCAACCTGCTGCCCAAGCAGCGCCAGAACCTGATGTTCTCGGCCACCTTCTCGCCCGAGATCAAGAAGCTGGCCGGCAGCTTCCTGAAGGATCCGGTGCTGGTCGAAGTCGCGCGCAGCAATGCGACGGCTGAGCGTGTGACGCAGGAAGTTTTCAAGGTCGATGAAGAGGCCAAGCGCGACGCAGTGGTGCACCTGCTGCGCGAGCGCGAGATCCGCCAGGTGAGCGTGTTCTCGAACACCAAGATCGGCGCGTCGCGGCTGGCGCGCGAGCTGGAAAAGCAGGGCATCAAGGCCACCGCGATCCATGGCGACCGCACGCAGAATGAACGCATGACGGCGCTGGAAGCATTCAAGAACGGCGGCATCGACGTGCTCGTCGCCACCGACGTGGCCGCGCGCGGCCTCGACATCGCCGAACTGCCCTGCGTGATCAATTACGACCTGCCGTACAACGCGGAAGACTATGTGCACCGCATCGGCCGTACCGGCCGTGCCGGCGCGTCGGGTGAAGCGATCTCGCTGTACTCGGACAAGGATGCGCGCCTGCTGGCCGACATCGAAAAGCTGATCAAGCAAAAGCTGACGCCGAAAGCCATCGAAGGCTTTGCGCCGCGCGGTGCGCGTGGCGGCGATCGTTACGAGCGCGATCGCGGCTCGGAGCGTAGCGGTGACCGTGGCCACGATCGCAGCGCCCGCAATGGTCGCGACGACGACCGCCGCAGCGACCGTCCGCAACGCAGCGGCCCGCCGCCGCGCAAGGAAAAGGTCGACCCCTGGTTCTTCAAGCCCTACGAGCCGACTGCCCCGGCAGCCGAGACCGTGGCGCAGCCGGTCGAGTCGCGTCCGGGCAAGACACAGCCGCGCCGTGCCGCGCTGTTGGGTGGCGGCCCCAAGGGCTGAATTTTCCGGCACCCCACCTGAAGCATTGAGCCGAGGCCCGCAGCAATCCGCGGGTCGCTTCCTGCATGCCGCGCACGCGCGGCGTCAGCCTCGGCTGTAGCGTGCTTTCCACAGCGGCAGCATCGCCGCATGAAATTCCCCGACGCTTGAAATCGACGCCTCCGCTTGCAGGCCCAGCCTGCTTGCGGCCAGCCGCAATTCATCCACCGGATGCGCAAGGTCGAGCGCGGTCGCGCCGGTCTGCTTGGACAG
>JACCDY010392842.1_pt1 | contig 30336 bp, 33 predicted proteins | sample 7446391 | NCBI WGS metagenome assembly JACCDY01 (sample SAMN15323451, study PRJNA562643) | freshwater metagenome | isolation source: river surface water | place: USA:Blue River Watershed | collected 2017-08-18 | reverse complement strand
TTCATCGGTTTGTACTCGTCCGCCAACAGTTGTCGACGACTCCAAAACGCGGACATCTATCCCTGCATCAATGAGCGTTCGAGCGGCGGAAAGTCCTGCTAATCCAGCCCCAACAACTACGACGGGTAGTGAACTATCGGACACTGATTGCTCGCGCTTCTTCGATAATCTCAGCAACCCGCAGCGCATCTGCAAGAGATACCGGAGCTGGCGACCCATTTTCTATAGCCGCTCTGACTAATGAATAGAAAGTTGCATAATTTCCGGAAATGCTCTCGACCGGGAAAACCTCTGCGCCCTTGTGAATTAATGCAGCACTGGTCATTGGCTTAGACCAACTCCCACCATGAGGAATTTCTCCCGAGCGAAGTGCATCCTCTTGCGGATCGAGCTCGTTGATGACGAGTGCGCCATTGCTTCCAAGCAATCTCACTCGCGGCCCCGGTGCACCGCTTACCGCCGAAGCCGCGAGATAAGAATCGACACCAGAATCGTGGCGCAAAACTAAAGTGACATCATCATCTGCTCCACCCCGGATAGAGCGAACACTGGCACTGACAAGTTGAGCGGGACCAAAGCAATCAAGTGCGGTAGAGACCAAATGTGATTGAAGATCTAGCAGCAATCCCCCGCCATCTTCTGGAGAAAGGTTTTCTCGCCATGAACTTAGATTTCGTTCGGGACGGAAACGTTCAAATCGACCATCGAAGCGAAATGGCTGGCCAAGTTCGCCTGTGCTCAGCAACTTTTTTATTGTCAAACTATCGCTATCCCACCGGCGATTGAAAAAGGTAGTGAGAAGAGTGTTCTTCTTTTCAGAGAGTTCAATCATCTCCTTAACCTCAGCAACCGTTCGTCCCATTGGCTTATCGACAACTGTAGGGATCTGACGCTCTAGAGCGGCGCGCGCTTGAGGCAAGTGCGCGACATTGCTCGATGCAATGACAACCAGATCAAGGCGCGAGTCCAGAAATTGATTCACATCAGAATATATTTCTGAGCTAGGAAAGTCATGCTTGGCCTGTGTGATCCGCTCTGGGTTTGAAGTCAAGATAGAGGCCACCTCAAAGCCACAGCTCTTAAGAAGAGGTGCGTGAAAGACACGACCAGCTAATCCGTAGCCTGCAATTCCAACGCGCATGAATTAATTCACTGACTCCTTAGCAAGCTTGGATGGCCACCAAACTTTAGGACCAATCTCGTGAACTAGCGCAGGTACCAGGATTGAACGAACGATGATGGTGTCGAGTAGAACACCAAAGGCGACGGCGAATCCGAGTTGAGCAAGAGGTACGAGAGGCAATAAACCAAGAACGGCGAAGGTTGCAGCCAAAACAATTCCTGCTGACGTAATAACTGCTCCCGTCACTGTAAGTCCCTTGATAACACCAGCTCGGGTACCAATCTTAAGTGACTCTTCGCGAACTCGAGTCATAAGGAAGATGTTGTAATCAATTCCCAAGGCTACAAGGAAGATAAAGGCAAAGAGTGGGAATGAATTATCGCCACCAGGGAAACCAAATATGTGATTGAAGACTAGAGCGCAAACTCCCAGTGTTGCGAAGTATGAGAGCACTACTGTTCCTAACAAAAGAACAGCACTCAATATACTTCGTAGAAGGAGTCCAAGGATCAGTGTGATTACCAATAAGACGATCGGAATAATTGTGCGGTTATCTTCGGCATTAGCCGTTCTGACATCGAAATACACCGCACTCGTTCCACCCACTAATGCAGAAGGATCTACTGACTTAGCGATTCGTCTAATTTCTGGAACATCATTTCCAGCTTCAACGCTATCGGGTGCACGATTCAATGTGAGATTAAGAATTACCTTGCCATTAACTTCAGCAACTCCTGGAAGCGGCTGGCCTGGAATAGGTAGTCCTGCCAATTGTGGGCTCACATCAGTTACACCAGGGGCGGTTTTCAGCGCTGTACTCATCTCATCAATCTTCGCTGCTGAGAAAACTACCTGGGTGGGATCTCCTTGACCGCCAGGGAAGTGAGTTTCAAGCTTCTTCTGTCCGACTACAGATTCTGGATTTCCAGTAAAGGTGTCAATTGTTCCGAGTCCGTCGGTCTTGAGCGTTGTTGAGGCAAATGCAAAAAGCAAAAGTATTGAACCGGTGACAACCCACGCTTTACGAGGATTACGACCTACCGAAATACCAACCTTTGACCACATTCCACTCATCACATGATCGTCACCATCATGTAAAGGCTTACGGGGCCAGAAGATCCAACGACCAAAGATCAATAAGAACGCCGGTAGTAGCGTCAAAATTGTAAACATGGCACAAACAATGCCAATTGCGCCAACGGGTCCTAGGCCGGCAGTATTTGAAAGTTGGCTGAAGAGAAGAATGAGCAGTGAGATAGCAACAGTTGAACCGGATGCAAGGATTGGTTCCCATACACCTTTATAGGCCGTCCTCATCGCATCAAATCTATTTTCGTGGAGATGCAACTCTTCCCGGTACCGCGCGATTAACAGAAGTGCATAATCTGTAGCAGCGCCGATGACTAAGATCGAGAGAATTCCCTGAGATTGGCCATCAACATCAATAATGTCATTTTTAGCGAGAAGATAAACAATTCCCCCAGCAAGAGTCAGCGCGAAGAGCGCGGATAAAAGCGGAATGATCCACAAAATAGGTGAGCGGTAGACGACAATCAAAATAACAGCAACTACGCCGAGTGTTGTGAGTAAGAGCGTTGAGTCGATCGTTCCAAAGGCGGCAAAGAGATCGCCAAAGAGTCCGCCAGGGCCAGTGACGTATGGTTCCACTCCATTTGCTTCTGCAATCGGTGCAATATCTTCACGAAGCGCTTCAACGATTGCGGGCAACACTGGTTCGTCATTTGGAAGAACTTTTCCAAGCGCTGTTCCATCAAGTGGAATATTGGCAAGTATCGCAGCGCCATCTTCGGATGGAAATACCGTGATTTGCTGATTGGGTGCAATGAAATCCGAAATCTTCGCCGAGGTGCCACCGAGTGTGATGTCACCTACCGTTGCAAGGTGTGAATTAATCGCAGCGAAAGTCGCAGAATCACCCTTGCCCTCAAAGAGGATAAGTGTTGGAAATGTGAAAGAGTCTTTATCTGAAAAAGTAGCAATTACTTCCGACGCTTGAGTAGCTTCGGCACCTTTAGGCAGGAACGACGAGTTGTTGTTCTCCTGCACGGAAGTGAGCTTTCCAAAGAGTGGTCCAAATATTCCAGTAATCAAGAACCAGCTGATGACTACCAACATAGCTATGGCAAATGGCTTACGGTTCTTGGTCGTTGTTGTAGACACGATGAAATGGGCCTTTCTCAAGTTCGCTGGACGTAAATTAGCAAGAAGGCAAGCCTACCTTTAGGCTGGACTAGTGCCAGGCGTCGACTCAGCAATCTCTCACTCCCCAATCGCTCTCAAGCGCGCTGGAGTGATGGAGTATTTAGAGGCCCTCGAATTGCAACGTTCATTACATAGCGAGATTGCAGACGGTCAACGAGAGAACACTCTTGTTCTCGTTGAACATCCATCTGTCTACACCGCCGGAAAGCGAACCCAAGATCACGAGCGTCCACACGATGGAACTCCAGTGATTGATGTAGATCGCGGTGGAAAAATTACATGGCATGGGCTGGGCCAACTTGTTGGGTATCCCATTATTCGTCTAGCAAAACCAACTGAGCTTGTTGGATTTGTCCGCGAGATCGAAACAGCTCTGATTGCAACATGCTCAGAACTTGGACTCACTACCACTCGCGTTGAGGGTCGATCTGGTGTTTGGGTTGTTGACGAGAAGGGTGAACGCAAGATTGCAGCGATTGGAATAAGAGTCGCCCGCGGAGTCACTATGCACGGTTTTGCCCTCAATGTTGAGCCTGATCTGAGCCCATTTGAAGCGATTATTCCCTGTGGAATCGAGGATGCTGCTGTGACTTCGCTTGCCATCGAACTCGGCCGTAGTATTAGCGTCGACGAGGTTCTTCCCGTAGTCGAGAAGTTCATGTATGAATCGCTAGCGAAGGTGAGCAGATGACAACACATCCTGATGATCGCAAGTTGCTGCGCATTGAAGCACGTAACGCCGAGACACCAATCGAGCGTAAACCAGAGTGGATTAAGACACGGGCCAATATGGGTCCTGAGTACACACGACTTCGTACGCTCGTTAAAAGCGAGGGCCTTCACACCGTCTGCCAAGAGGCGGCTTGTCCGAATATTTTTGAATGCTGGGAAGATAAAGAAGCAACATTTCTAATCGGTGGAGATCGCTGCACCAGACGTTGTGATTTCTGCAATATCGATACCGGAAAACCACTACCAATTGACCGCGAAGAACCACGCAAGGTTGCTGAATCTGTTAAAACTATGGGCCTTGCTTATGCAACCATCACTGGGGTGACACGTGATGATCTTGAAGATGAAGGTGCATGGCTTTACGCCGAGACGATTCGTAAAGTTCATGAACTCAATCCTGGTTGTGGTGTCGAAATGTTGGCGCCGGATTTCAGCGGCAATCCTGATTTACTCAATCTCGTCTTTGATGCCGCCCCTGAAGTTTTTGCACACAATCTTGAAACCGTTCCGCGCATTTTTAAAACTATCCGCCCAGCCTTTACCTATGATCGCTCGCTCAACGTGATCACACAGGCGCGGGACTACGGCCTCATCACAAAATCAAATTTGATTCTCGGGCTCGGTGAAACCCGCGAAGAGATTTCTCAGGCTCTCATTGATCTTCGCGCAGCTGGCTGTGATTTGATCACTATTACTCAGTACTTACGTCCAACCATGAAGCATCACCCGGTCGAGCGATGGGTCAAACCCGAAGAGTTCGTCGAGCTTGCTCAGGAAGCGACCGAAGCTGGATTCCTTGGAGTGATGAGTGGTCCACTTGTGCGCAGCAGCTACCGCGCAGGGCGTCTCTACCGTCAAGCGATGGAATCACGAGCTAACAGCGGTTCTAAGTAGATGGCAGATTTTGTTTATCCCCCTGTAGTTGTTGTACTAAAGACCTTCTGGAAATACCTTGGACTTCGATTTGATTTCAAGGGCGACGAGAACATTCCCAAGCAAGGTGGCGCAATCCTTGCCATGAATCACGTGGGCTACCTCGATTTTGCTCTGATTGGTACCGCTGCACTTCCAGTAAATCGCTATGTGCGCTTTATGGCAAAGAAAGAGATATTCGAAAATAAACTGGCAGGACCATTAATGCGAGGAATGCACCACATCAGCGTAGATCGCTCAAGTGGTTCGGCATCTTTTGTTGCAGCACTTCGTGCACTTAAATCTGGAGAGATTGTTGGCATATTCCCAGAAGGAACCATCTCGGTGAGCTTTGAACTGAAGGAATTTAAATCTGGCGCAGTGCGATTAGCAATGGGGGCTGGAGTTCCGATAGTTCCGGCTGTTGTGTGGGGTTCGCAGCGAATATGGACTAAGAAGGTCAAGCGAGATCTCAAGAGAAATAAATATCCAATCTCTGTCTCCTTTGGAGAACCGCTTTACTTCACGAAAGAAGATAGCGTTGAAGAGGGTGAGGCCCAGCTTCGCGCTGCTATGCAGGCACTTCTCCTTGATGTGCAATCTCACTATCCCGATAGCCACGAAGGTGCGCGCTGGGCGCCAGTCCGTCTTGGTGGTTGCGCCCCTGCTCCCCTAAACTAACGCTCATGTTTAAGAGGAAGAAAAAAGAGCCGAAAATCCGCGAACCTCGCTTCAAAGCTATTCGCGATGCATATGCACTCACCAAGAGCGTTAAGCCATGGATCGGAAGCGTTCTGGCTTTAATCTTTGTGGTTGTCCTTGCATCAGGAATTGGTATCGGATTCGCATTCGGTCACCCTTACTACTTCGGTTTTATCTCGCTTCCACTTGCTTTCCTAGCCTCTCTCTTTGTCTTCTCTCGAATCGCACTGAGTGCAAGCTTTGCAAGTGTTGAAGGTCAGATGGGCGCTGCTGCTAGCGTCTTAATGGCAATTCGAAAAGGTTGGACAACGACACCGGCAGTTGCTGTTAATAAGAATCAGGACATGGTCCATCGCAGCGTTGGTCGCGCAGGAATCGTTCTCACTGCAGAAGGTTCTTTCGGCACTCGTCAACTTATTCAATCGGCTCGCAAGGATGCAGAACGATTTGCCCCTGGCGTGCCTATCTATGAAATTTGGGTTGGCGATGGAGAAGGTCAAGTACCTCTTCGCAAGTTACAGAAGCAGATTTCAAAGTTTAAGAAGACGCTCTCTGCTCATCAGATGAGAGAAGTGCGCGCACGACTTAAGGCAGTCGGTGGAATGTCGCTACCGCTTCCAAAGGGACCAATGCCAAAGAACGTTCGCGTTCCAAAGCGATAATTCTTAACGGGTCTTTACAAGAACCGTATTACTTAACCGCTCATTGATTCCGCGGCCATTCTGGTCGAAGGTAATTGCAGTAATAATGAGGACGAGTAGAGCTGTCCTAATCAACGCTTGCATGGGCGTTGGCATTCCACCGTCTGAGAATCGAACAATCTTGAGCCCCATGATTCGGTGGCCTGGAGTTGCCCCACCGAGTGCGGCAAAAATCAGGTACTGACCAGTGAAGATGAGAAAGACCACAGCCCCCATTGAGGGCTCCCCGAACTCGACAAAGAAGCCGATGGCGATGGCGTAAGACATCAACCAGTCGATCAGCACGCCCATCATGCGTCTTCCCTGGCTAACGCGGGGGTAACGCGGATCGATCTCCAAAGATGCCATGGCCTAAGCCTAGCCGAGCGGCTTATTTCTGCTGGATCAAAGTCATTTAACAAGGATGTAACACGGCGATGATGCCATTTTTACCTAGTGGATCTAGGGTTAAGCCATCTCGAAGAGCCTCAGAGCCGAGCGTCTCACATCGATCCCAAGAAAAATCGGAGTACTCAATGTTTAAGAATGCGCAAGAAATCTTTGCATACATCAAGAAGGAAGATGTAAAACTTGTTGATGTTCGCTTTACCGATCTTCCAGGTATTCAGCATCACTTCAACGTACCTGTTGAATCATTTGATGAAGCAGTCTTTACAGATGGTTTGATGTTCGACGGCTCTTCAATTCGCGGATTCCAATCAATCCACGAATCAGATATGAAGCTTCTCCCAGTTCCAGAATCTGCATATCTCGATCCATTCCGCCTTGAGAAGACTCTCATCATTATCTTCTCTGTTCACAACCCAACAGATAACACTCCTTACTCACGAGATCCTCGCGGAGTCGTGAAGAAGGCTGTTGATTACTTGAAGTCAACCGGTATCGCAGATCAAGCCTTCTTTGCACCAGAGGCTGAGTTCTACGTCTTTGATGCTGTTCGCTTTAAGACAGGTATCAACGAGGCTTACCACCACATCGATTCATATGAAGGTGCATGGAATACAGGCATCGTCGCAGATCCAGATGGAACTCCAAACCGTGGATACCGCACTCGTATCAAGGGTGGATATTTCCCAGTTTCACCAACAGATCAATTCGCAGATCTTCGCGATGAAATGGTGATGGAGCTTGGTCGTGCAGGTCTTCTTGTTGAGCGTTCACACCACGAGGTGGGAACCGCCGGACAGATGGAAATTAACTACCGCTTCACAGATATTCTCACAGCAGGCGATGAGTTGATGAAGTTTAAGTACATCATCCGCAACGTTGCATGGGAAGGTGGCAAGACAGCAACCTTTATGCCAAAGCCACTCTTCGGAGATAACGGTTCAGGTATGCACGTCCACCAGTCACTGTGGAAAGATGGAAAACCACTCTTCTTTGAAGCAGGAACATATGGCGATCTTTCAGATATGGCTCGCTGGTATATCGGTGGACTTCTCAAGCACGCACCATCACTTCTAGCATTTACAAACCCAACAGTGAATTCATATCGCCGTTTGGTTCCAGGCTATGAAGCGCCAGTAAATCTTGTCTACTCAGCGCGTAACCGTTCGGCATGTATCCGTATTCCAATTACAGGATCAAGCCCTAAAGCAAAGCGCATTGAGTTCCGTTGCCCAGATCCTTCATCAAATCCATATCTAGCATTCGCAGCAATGTTGATGGCTGGAATTGATGGAATTATCAATAAAATCGAACCACCTGCCCCAGTCGATAAGGATCTCTACGAACTCGAAGGCGAAGAAGCTCGCGCCATTCCACAGGTTCCAGGTTCTCTCGATGCGGTTCTCGACAGCCTCGAGGCAGATCATGCATTCCTTACTCAAGGTGGCGTCTTCAGTGAAGATCTCATCTCAACATGGATTGAATGGAAGCGTAAGCAAGAAGTTGACTATGTACGCCTACGTCCACATCCAGCAGAGTTTGAGCTCTACTTCGATATCTAAAAAGTAGTGATTAAAACCCCCGTCAATTATCTGGCGGGGGTTTTACTCTTACCAACCCGGCACTCGGATAGACTCACACAATGGCACGCGCAATCTCACCACTGAGGGATTTCCTTCACAAGGAATCCTCCTCTGGGGCACTTCTGGTTATTGCAGCCGCCCTTGGACTGGCAATCGCGAACTCCCCTATCTCTGATCGCTATTTTGATTTTCTAGCCCTGAGTTTTAGTGTTGATAGCGGAGTCTTTTATCTTCAACTCACAGTGCTTAAAATTATTAACTATGGATTAATGACAATCTTTTTCTTTGTCGTTGGTCTAGAAATCAAACGCGAACTTGTATCGGGCCATCTAGCTTCACTGAAGAAGGCAGCGATGCCGTTCATCGCAGCACTCGGCGGCATGGCTGTTCCGGCTGGTATCTATCTTGCTATTGCGGGAGATGTAGCGGCTGAAGGATGGGCCGTTCCGGTTGCGACAGATATCGCACTCGCAGTCGGGCTACTGGCAATGATGGGGCCAGTGGTCACGCTTTCACTGAGGTCATTTCTCCTGGCTCTCGCGGTGATCGATGACATCGGTGCGATTTTGATTATTGCGATCATCTATTCAACTGGGATCGCTTTCTCTTGGCTACTGGCATCGGTTGCAGCGATTCTCTTGATCCTTGCATTTACCGCTTTGAAAGTTCGATCCATTTTTGTCTACGTGCTGTGTGGACTGCTGCTCTGGTACGGCCTGTATCGCACAGGTGTCCATCCCACATTGGCTGGGGTAATTCTTGGTCTTTTGACTCCAACTTTTGAGAAAGCAGACTCAGATTTTGAAGACATAGACGACGGCTCTGTCTCATACATCGAATATCTTCAAACTAGGCTGCATCCATACTCATCGCTAATCATCGTTCCGATTTTCGCATTAGCAAATACAGGTGTAGTGATTACCGAAGCGTCAATTTCTGATGCGTTGTCTTCGGCCGTTGCTTGGGGAATTTTCGCCGGGCTTGTCATCGGAAAACCTCTAGGTGTTGTCGTTGCCGCAGTTGCGGCATCGAAGGCGCGTATCGCAGATCTTCCCGAGAATGCACCTGTTGGAAAGCTAGTTGCCACGGGTAGTGCTGCTGGAATTGGATTTACTGTGGCACTCTTTATCGCAGATTTAGCATTTGAAAATCAAGAGTTGCAAAATATTGCTGTGGTGGCAGTAATTGCCGCTTCACTTATTAGTGCTCTTTTGAGCACCCTGATCTTTAAAGCTTATCGATCCAGCCCCATACAGAGCTAGCACCTGAGTGTCCGACGAGGACAATAACGATGATGCTGATCAGGCTGGCGACCACAAGTGCTACCGAAGTTAATCTGCGGATTACGACTGATCCGAAGGTCGAACCTGAACGATCCATTCTCCAACGTAGGTAGATCAGGATCACCATCGGCAAAGTAACAAAAGGTGTGATTTCGCCGAGCTCGGCATGTTTTTCAACGTTCTTATCAAGAATTTCAGCGAAAGCTTCCCCGCTCATCTTTGCGAGAAAAACACTGACTTGAGCAATCAATGCCAGAATGAGAATTATTTTGCCGTGTCGGCGAGAAAAACTTGGAAGATAGGACATCACCAAAGCACCGATAGCAACGAGCGGAACGAGCACTACCGCTGAGTGCACTAGGAGAGGATGAAGAGGAAGCCCCGCAAGTGTTCCGAACGGTCCAGATGAGATGAACATATGTAGATATTAGTCCAAGAAGAAATCTAGGAGGAAGTCAGTAGTTCCAGGAACTACGGAGTACTTCTCTAGATCTGTGATTCCGACGCTGGCAAGAACTTCATCATCGACATAGAAGTTTCCGGAATGCTCCTTCGCGTCACGGTTTAAGATCACATAGGCGGCATCGGCAAGGATTTCAGGAGTGCGGCAGGCAGCGGTATCGATACCTGGAATCATCTGCAACGCAGCTGTATCAATGGCTGTGCGAGGCCAGAGACCATTTACAGCAATTCCGTCGCGCTTAAATTCTTCTGCCATGCCAAGGACGCACATAGACATTCCATACTTTGCCATGGTGTAAGCAACGTGATTCTTAAACCATTTCGCCTTCATGGAAAGCGGTGGTGACAAGGTGAGAATGTGAGGGTTGCGACCCGCTGCTGCGCTCTCCTTTAAATGTGGCAGCGCAGCCTGTGAAGTGAGGAAGGTTCCTCGTACATTTACATCAAACATGAGATCAAAGCGTTTTGCAGGTGTGGCCAACGTGGGTGTGAGGTTGATGGCGCTTGCATTATTAATCAAAATATCAATGCCACCGAATTCTGCAGCTGTCTTTTCGATCGCTGCTGCGATCTGCTCTTCATCACGAATATCGCACTGAATAGGCAGCGCTACTCCCCCTGCAGCTTCAATTTCTTTGGCTGCAGTAAAAATAGTTCCCGGAAGCTTTGGGTTTGGGTCTGCTGTCTTGGCAGCGATAGCAACTGATGCACCATCTGCTGCAGCGCGAAGTGCAATCGCAAGACCGATGCCTCGTGATCCACCTGTAACAAAAATCCTTTTACCTTGCAGATTTCCCGAGATTGTCATTACTTTCCACCCTTTTCTTTATCTGCAGCTTTTTTGGCCATGAAATTCATAAATGCTTCCATCGCTTCCTCTGATGTTAGTGCCAATGCAAAGAGCTCAAACTCAGCCTTCATGACTGCGGCGACAGCATCGTGTTTGCTCGCCTTGATCAGCGCTTTGGTATTGATGATGGCTGTAGGAGGTTGCCCAGCAATCTGCTGTGCAATTTTAAGTGCTGTCGCATAAGCATCGTCAGAAATCTCTGCGACTAGTGCCATCTCTTGCGCGGTCTTAGCTGAGAAAGATTCACCAGTCATAAATATCTTTGCTGCGCGTTGGTAACCAACTAAGGCTGGGAAGAGCAGGCTCGATCCCGCCTCTGGCACAAGTCCAAGTGAAACAAATGGCATAGAAAAACTTGCATGGGGATCCGCCACAACGACATCACAGTGAAGCAACATTGTTGTTCCAACGCCTATTGCATTTCCTTTGACTGCGGCCAGGAGAGGTTTTGGAAACTCGAGGATTGCGGCCAAGAATGCGGCTACGGTTGAGTCCTCTGATGTTGGTGGGTGATCCATAAAATCGCGAATGTCATTACCCGCGGTGAAGTGATCTCCCGCGCTCGTGAGAATGACTGCCCTAATCGAAAAGTCACCTGCAGCGTCATTGAGGGAGTTGGCTAGGTCGGCGTACATCTGCCGCGTGAGGGCGTTCATCTTTTCTGGACGGTCAAATGAGAGTGTAAGGACTCCATCTGCCGCGGAGGTCGTGATGTTACTCATTAGTAGAGGTTACTACGACATGGAGGGTAAATAAAGGAGGAGAATTAGACTCGGCCTAACGGAGAGTAAGGACGACCCTAGATGAGCACCGATATAACCATTGCGACCCGCGAACTCACACCCTTTGAGCAGTTAGTCCTAGGACTGGTCTGCCAGGGCAAATCCAACGCAGCTATCGCGAAAGAAACGGCGCATACCGAAAAGGTAATTGAAAATACTGTGAGCAGATCTGCGCGAGTTTTCAATATCAAATCTGACGGCGACACAAATGTCCGCGTACTTTTGGCTCTCGCATTTAGAACCCATTACGGTGATGCAGCTTTCGATCGTTTGGGTGTTGCATGTTCACACTTAGAGATCGACGAAAATGGAAACACGCTTTGCAATAGACATGTTGATTGAGTGCTAACTCTCTATTGATTTGCTGAGGTGCTACCTCTCGCCATTACGGCTCGTACATATGGTTCTCCCCTGTTTACTGTGATTATGTTCAATCGTTGAACATAAAGGGAGAGAATCACTATGAAACGTAGAACATTTGATGGAATTGTTACAGCTGTTGGTTTTGGATTAGCAGTATTTTTAATAATTGCAGCAGGGCTCTTAAACTGGGGAGCATCCTTTGCAAATGATTCGGTTCAAAGCCAGCTCGCAAACCAGAACATTGCATTCCCTGCCGCTGATGCAATGCCTGAAGCAACGAAAGATAAATTAGCAAAGTGGGCCGAGCAGCAAGTAACAACTGGAGAGATGGCTCGCGACTATTCAGACCTCTACATTTGGGAACATATGAAGGCTTCAGCAATCGCTGTAGCAGGTGCACCACTTACATACTCAGAGGTTTCAGGCAAGTACATGGGGATGGTCCGCGGCGGAACCGGAACACCTGAAGAGATTGCTAAGTATGGAGAATTGCGCCAAACGTTGTTTATGGGAAACACCTTGCGTGGAATGCTTCTAGAAGCATATGCATTCGGAACTCTGGGAGTAATCGCAGGGTATGCAGCCTTGGCAGCTCTTGCAGGCGGTCTGCTCATGCTCGCACTTTCAATCGCTGGGTTAATTCACCTTCGTCGCACCCCGATGGATGCGACGATTTGACCCTCAACTCTCCGTGAGGGGTTAAAAAACGCCCGGTCTGCGTAAGCAGGCCGGGCGTTTTTCTTACCGAGAGAGTGAGTTTTTAGCGATCAAGAGTTCCAGCGATAAATGCTTCTGTCTTGTCGTGTGCCTGCTCATCTGTGTACTGAACAGGTGGGGTCTTCATGAAGTATGAAGAAGGTGAAAGCAGCGCTCCACCGACTTTACGATCTAGGCCGATTTTTGCGCAGCGAAGTGCGTCAATGATCACGCCAGCTGAGTTTGGTGAATCCCATACTTCGAGCTTGTACTCAAGGTTCAATGGAACGTCACCGAAGGCACGTCCTTCAAGACGGACATATGCCCACTTACGATCATCGAGCCATGGGATGTAATCAGAAGGTCCAATGTGAACATTCTTCTCACCCATGTCGTGATCTAGCTGTGAGGTCACAGAGTTTGTCTTTGAGATCTTCTTCGACTCTAGGCGATCGCGCTCAAGCATGTTCTTAAAGTCCATGTTTCCACCAACGTTGAGCTGGTAGGTGCGGTCTAGATGTACTCCGCGGTCCTGGAACAACTTGGCCATGATGCGGTGTGTAATTGTTGCACCGACCTGGCTCTTGATGTCATCGCCCACGATTGGAACACCGGCATCTTCAAACTTCTTTGCCCATACTGGGTCTGAAGCAATAAAGACTGGAAGCGCGTTCACGAAGGCACAACCAGCGTCAAGTGCGCACTGTGCGTAGAACTTAGCTGCTTCTTCTGATCCCACTGGTAGGTAGCAGATGAGCACATCTACTTGCTCTTCCTTAAGGGTTGCAACTACATCAACTGGTGCGGCAGTCGACTCTGTAATCGTTTCGCGATAGTAGCGTCCTAGACCATCGAGAGTTGTTCCACGGAGAACTTCTACTCCTGTCTTAGCGACATCGCTAAATTTAATTGTGTTGTTCTCGCTCGCCCAGATTGCATCTGCGAGGTCAAGACCAACCTTCTTTGCATCTACATCAAATGCGGCGACGAACTTAACGTTGCTGATGTGATACGCACCGACAGTTGCATGCATGAGACCAGGGATCTCTTGATCTGAAGCAGCGTCCTTGTAATAAGTAACACCTTGTACCAATGAGTTGGCGCAGTTTCCTACTCCAACGATGGCAACACGGATGTCGCCTTTTCCAGTTGTGATTTTCACTCTATTTCCTCTCGGTTTTGATCATGTCTTCAAGCCAGGCAATTTCTCGCATGGCCGATTCCAACGAATGGCGGCGCCACTCTTCTAGATATTTATCGATACCCGAAGGCGAGCGCTCGAGTTCGACTCGGAGCATTTCGGCCTTCTCTTGAAGTCGACGGTGACGCCCTTCAAGAATTCTGATTCTGTTCTTTGTTGATGTAGGGCTAAAGAAAGCGAAACGGATTTCAAAGCCATCGTCTTCCCATGCCTCAGAGTTAACGCTCTCGGCCAACTCAACGAAGCGATCTTCTCCGGCCTGGGTGATGGCATAAACGATGCGTGAGCGACGCGATCCAGCCTCAGCTGTTGTCTCTTTGATTAACCCCGCCTCCAACATTCTGCGAAGTTGTGGGTATAAGACTGAGAAAGAGAGCGCTCTGAAGGGACCGAAAATTGCGCTTATTCGTTTGCGGAGTTCGTAGCCATGTAGCGGGCTCTGCGAGAGGAGGCCAAGGAGTGCAAACTCCAAAGACTCTGCACGTGAGCGCATGGCTCCTCCTAGATCCTGATGGTTATATATCGAGCGCTATATATCGAATCGATATATCGGACGCTATTCAATACGAAATACCCCCTTGAGGCAACTCTCAGCAGATTCCGACTCGCCGAGGGCTACTAGTGGGTTCCCTAGGAGTTAGTTCTACCCTCATAACTGGTCATCCTGGCCTGCCGCCTACGCCTACATGTGAGCGGTATTCGAGGAAGGAAATCTACGTGTCACTATTTACATGGAAACTCCATGGCGATGGCTCAACGATCAAATCTGGAGAAGTCGTAGCCCCAGATGAGCGCCTGAGCTGGCCATTTACCATCGGCCTTGGTTTACAGCACATCGCCGCCATGTTCGGAGCAACATTCCTAGTTCCAATCCTTACCGGCTTTCCGGCAACAACCACGCTCTTCTTCTCTGGCGTCGGCACCCTCCTCTTCCTCATCATTACTCAGAACAAAGTTCCTAGCTATCTCGGATCATCCTTTGCATTCCTTGGCCCAATCGCTGCGGCCATGGGCGCAGAAGGTGGCGGAATGGCAGGAGCGCTCGGCGGTATCGTCTTTACCGGTGTTCTGTTAATTCTTGTTGGTCTTGTAGTTCGTGCTGCAGGAATCGGTTGGATCAACACTCTGATGCCACCAATTGTTACTGGCGCGATCGTTATGTTGATCGGTCTCAATCTCGCACCAGCGGCTAAGAATAATTTCCAAGGCCTCGTTGGCGGAAAAGTTGTTGATCCAAATGCAACAATGATCGGAATCATCACTCTGGTATCGATCGGTCTGCTCACGGCTTTCTCTCGCGGAATTATCGGACGCATCAGCATCTTCCTTGGTCTAGCTGTTGGTTACATCACTGCTTTTGCTATGGGTGATGTGAATACAGATGGAATCAAAGCAGCCAAGTGGGTTGCAGCTCCAACTTTTGAAACCCCAACATTTAAATTCAGCATCATGATTCTCTTCCTCCCGGTAGTTCTTGTGCTCATTGCCGAGAACGTCGGTCACGTCAAAGCAGTTGCTGCAATGACCGGGAAAGATCTCGATAGCCAAATGGGCAATGCACTCATGGCTGATGGTGTTGCAACCACACTTGCAGGTGCAGGTGGTGGTTCTGGAACAACAACATATGCCGAGAACATCGGTGTGATGGCATCAAGTCGTGTCTACTCCACTGCTGCCTATTGGGTTGCTGGTTTCGGAGCAATCCTGCTCTCGCTCTCTCCTAAGTTTGGTGCTGTGCTTGCCGCAACTCCAATGGGAGCACTCGGTGGTGCTGGTACAGCGCTCTTTGGAATGATCGGAATTCTTGGCGCACGAATCTGGGTCGATAGTCGCTCAGATTTCTCAAGTCCAATCAATCTCCTAGTAGTTGCATCAGCGATCATCATTGGTATCGCTGATTACTCATGGACAAAGGGTGATTACACCTTCACTGGTATCGTCAACGGAACTCTGGTTGCGGTCATCGGTTATCACGTACTTCACGCGATTGCGAAAGCACGCGGGAAGTAATTTCAATACTAGGTTGAGAGCTAGGGCCTCGGATTTTTTTCCGGGGCCCTAGCTATTTATCTCTATGATGCAGGGGTGGATTTCTTGGGATTAGTAATACCGACTCGAATCAGTGAATATCTGATAGCCGCTGTCGTCATAATCCTGGCTCCTGGACCAAGTGTTTTATTTGTGATCGCACGAGCAATCGCTTGGGGTCGCAGAGTTGCAGTTCTTACCGTACTTGGAAATTCATCGGGTGCTCTTGTGCTCTCTGTAGTTGTAGCACTTGGCTTTGGCCCACTTCTTTCGCGCTCGGATCTTCTCTATGCAGCGGTGCAGTGGGGCGGGGGTCTCTATCTTCTCTACTTAGGTGTTGATGCATGGCGAAAACGAGCTGCACACGCTGCCGATATGAACGTCGCCGCAGAATCATCTGAACCGACTCTTTGGCAGTGCGTTCGCGATGGATTCTGGGTAGGTGCACTTAATCCAAAAGGAATCGTCTTCTTTGCAGCAGTACTTCCTCCCTTTGTTGATAAAGACCAGGGAAATATTGCCCAGCAATTAGTTCTTATGGGGATCATCTTTGCAGTCCTTGCATTCTTCCTCGATTGCACTTGGGGCTTATTAGCTGGCACTGCCCGAGCGTGGCTGGCCAATGACACCCGACGACTAATTTTTCTTCGGGCCATGGGAGGAATCGTCATCATGATTCTTGGAATTCTTGTCATTGCAACTGCCGCTCGTGATTTAATCGCATCATGAGCCAGCAGAAAATTAATCGCCCCGATAAACCTGCCAGAGATACCATCGCACCTTCTGATCTCACCTTTGGTCTGTCAACGTGTAAGCGATGTCTATGGATTAAGTACTGGTTTAAAGTGACAATGCCGGGTCAATTCCCGTTAGTCAAACCTTTAGCTGATGCACAAGAAGAACACTTCCGCAGGGCGTCGATGCAAGATTTAGATCCCTCTCTACCTGCTGGCGTAGTAAAGCAGTGGGGGCAATGGGTTAAGTCAGCTCCACTTGTAATCGCAGGACGTCAGACATCGTGGAAGATTCTTGGGATTTATGACCTTCTTGCTCACTATGAAGATGGTTCAGTTGGAATCATCGATTGCAAAGTCTCGGATTCAGATCGCGATAACGGCGCCTTCTATGCACCGCAGCTCGAGGCATATGCCCATGCCTTGGAAAATCCAGACCGCGGAAAACCTTTTCCTGTTTCCACAATGGGCTTACTTGTCTGGAAGCTCAATGGCATTACAGAAACTGCAGATGGCGCGCACGGATTTGGAGTTACTCAGCATTATCTACCGGTCGAACGAGATAGCGATAAATTCCAAGAGTTACTCGTTGAATTAATCGATGTGATCGAGGGAGAGTTCCCAGAAGCTGGTCCAGAATGTCAGACCTGTAACTACCTCATCCAACGTGCAGAGTTGGAATCACGGTAGTTACTCGGAATCTTCCTCTGAATTACTCTTGCCCGCCTTCTTGGCTTTGACGGCGTACTCATCTACATACTCTTGACCAGATAGCTCTTGGATACGATTCATAATCTGATCTGTTACAACACGCAGATATGCAAGATCCGAAGAGTCGCCGTCAAAATACATGGGCTCCCCAAATGTCATTCCCACTCTTTGAATGTTAGGAACTACTTGACCTGTTGGCTGAATCTTTTCAGTATTAAACATCGCAACTGGAACAACGGGAGCTCCAGATTCGATAGCAAGTCTGGCGATACCAGTGCGTCCCTTGTAAAGCCGACCATCAGGTGAACGCGTTCCTTCAGGATAGATTCCCAGACACTTACCTTCCGATAAAACTTGGAGGCCTGTGATCAGGGCAGCCTCGCTGCGACGGCCACCAGAACGATCTACTGGAACTTGTCCCAGCGCGATAAAAGTTAACTTCTTCAATAAGCCCTTTGGTCCAGGCGAAGTGAAGTACTCGCTCTTTGCAAGAAAGGTCACTTTGCGTGGAACGACGAGTGGCATAAAAATTGAATCACTAAATGAAAGATGGTTCGAAGCAATGATTAATGGGCCACTGGCGGGAACATTGCGAAGACCCTTCACCTTGGGGCGAAAGAGGATCATCAGGAAAGGCGTCAAGAAGGCGCGCAAAGTGCCGTAGGGCAGATTGTTCATGCTCATAATTTAACCCCTTTTCTACTCAATTGGCGAAGTTTGTGCGAATATAAAGCATGACATCTACCTCTGGTGACTCAAATGAGGCACATGACGCCCAGAATCCGCAAGAGGATGATAAAGATCTCATAGACGAGAAATTTCACGCGCTCGTCTCTGGACTCTCACTGGATGAGAGCTCACCTACAACCTATCTCGATGATTTAGATAGAAATGTCGATGATGAACATTTCACTCCCCCAGCGCCTGCGAAAACAAATCTAAAGAAATTCTTCACAGATGGTGTGACGGCGTTCAAGAAGTGGAAAGATAACCCGCGTTCGGATAATTCAGGCCTCGATGATGATGGAGCACAAGTATGAGTACAGATTTTCGCTGGGGAATTCTCGCTAGTGGCGGTATCGCGCAAGCGTTTGCGAGAGATCTTTCATTCTTTAACAACCACATTGTCGCAGCCGTTGGCTCGCGTTCCAAAGAGAGCGCTGAGGCATTTGCGATTGAGTTCCCTGGTTGTGTCGCCTACGGTAGTTATGAAGATTTGGTCAACGATCCAACCCTCGATGCAATCTATGTTGCAACCCCACATCCTTATCATGTGAGCAATACAGTTCTAGCGCTCAATGCCGGAAAACCTGTTCTGTGTGAAAAGCCTTTAACAATCAATGCCCAAGAAGCACGTCAAATGAAAGCAGCAGCTGATGCCAATGGCGTTGCGCTGATGGAAGCGATGTGGGCACGATTCTTGCCACACATGTACAAGGTTCGAGAAATTGTTGCATCAGGAATACTCGGTGATATCTGGGCTGTTGAAGCCGACCACGGCCAACGTCTTTCCGACTACGCCAATCCGCGTCACTGGGAACCTTCTCTCGGCGGCGGTGCACTGCTTGATCTTGGTATTTATCCAATCTCTTTTGCTCATATGGTTTTGGGTAAGCCTGATTCAATTACATCTTCTGCCACATTCACCGATAAGGGTGTTGATGCCAGTTCGACTGCAATTTTTAACTACAAGAGCGGTGCCCAAGCGATCCTCACATCAAACATGATGGTCTCGACTCCATGTCGGGCAACAATTTGTGGCACGCTAGGAAAAATCGAAATCGATCGCACCTTCTACAACCCAGCCGCAATGAGAGTCATCATGCATGATGGCACCACGACTGAATATCCAAATGAGTACAAGGGTCATGGTCTTCGCGAACAAGCTAAAGAATTTGAACGAGTCGTTCGCTCTGGTGCCATGAATTCACCAATCCTTACTCCTGATGAGAGTATTGAGATAATGGGTTCACTTGATGAGATACGTCGCCAGATCGGCCTGATTTATCCCAGCGAAAAGTAACTAGGGTTACAAGCGGGCTAAATCCGCTACGCCAACCAATCCTGCCTCGTTGCCAAGCTCTGCTGGAACGATATCTGGATACGGATGCTTGCCTGCAAATGGCATATGGCGAATGAGTGATTCACGAGTTGGAGTTAAAAGAATTTCTCCCGCCTCAACAACACCGCCACCAATGACTACTCGCGTCGGATCCAAAATCACACAAAGAGATGCGATCCCTGCACCGAGAAAGTGCGCTGTTGTATTAAATGCCGCCAGCGCAACCGGATCACCGTTTTGAGCTGCCTCTGTAATGTGCTTGCCGGTAAGTCCATCGAGGGTTCCATTGCCGAGTGCAAGTAAGTTGCGGGCAAGTTCAGGAGTTGCACTGATCGCTTCACGAGCATGACGCATAAGCGCACTTCCGCTTGCGTATTGTTCAAAACAACCACGAGCACCACATCCGCAGAGATGACCTTCAGGAACTACGCGCATATGTCCAATCTCTGCAGCAGTTCCAAAGCCACCTCGATAGAGATTTCCGTTTACGACGATACCGCCACCGATACCCGTACCTACCGTAACGATCAGCAGATGATCATGACCACGGCCTGCACCAAATGCGGCCTCTCCCCACGCAGCAGCATTTGCATCATTTTCAATCACGACGGGAAGGCCCAGGAGGGCAGTTAATTGCGCATCAAGATCTACGCCATTCCATCCTGCGATGTTTGGGGTTGCCAGCATGGTTTTTCGATCCGAAGAGACAAACCCTGCAGCCGAGATACCAACTGAATCAACTGAGTATGAAGACATCAACTCTCGAGCAACATCGGCGATTGTCTGAGTTAATGCGGTACCACCCTCGCGCGGAGTGTCCCTGCGTGCATCAATGAGAATCTTTCCAGATTCGTCAACAACACCACCGAGTACTTTGGTTCCACCGACATCAATTCCGATTGTGTAACTCACTAGTGCAATTAACCTTCGCAGTGCTCTTTGAGCTGAGCAAGTGCTTGATCAATTGTTGTCTTCTCTTGCTTTGTAACCATCATTTGAGGAATTGGCATTGAGACACCGACTGAAAGTTCGTAGGTAACCTCGGTTTCATCACCCAAATCTTTGAGGATGTATGCCCCATCCATCTTGGTAAGCATATTTGCATCTTCGAGTTCGAACTCAAGACGTGCAGGTGCGCCATCCCAGTTATAGGTAAGGCTTACTTCGTCCTTAAGTGCACCGGCTGCGATGGTCAGTGTCGCGCCAGTTACGCGTCCGGCTTCATCCCGTTCAGAAACCTTGACTTTTGTTATGGAATCCGACCACTCAGGGTACTTTTCAAGATCGAAAAGAACCTCACTTACCTTGCTCATAGGTGCTTCAATGACAATTGTTGATCTACTCATATCGCTCATGGCCCTAGGTTACCCCGAGAAATCTCTTTCTGGGATCTCCCATTTTTGTGATTCCCCCGATAGCGTTTGCCCATGAGCGAATATTCAGTTAAACCACTTGTCCCTGTAGCCACTGAGGGGAACCTCACCGAACTCATTGCACATCGTGCATGGTTTGAACCAGAACGCGTAATTATGTCCCGTCCCCTCGGAGACGGTTGGCAGCCAGTAACTGCGCGCGAAGTTGAAGCAGAAGTTCGAGCAACTGCCAAAGGTTTAGTTGCTGCTGGAATCAACATTGGTGACCGTGTAGCAATCATGGCTCGCACTCGATACGAGTGGACAATCTTAGATTTTGCTATTTGGTTTGCCGGTGGATGTGTTGTTCCTATCTATGAAACATCATCTGCAGAGCAAGTTGATTGGATTTTGAGCGACTCTGGCGCAGTTGGGCTGATTGTCGAGACACCAACGCACCGTGAGCTTGCTCAGACTGTATTACCATCACATACAAAGCATGTATGGACGATGACTGACGACGTTCTCTCAGTACTTGCACGCGCTGGCGCAAATGTCAGCGATGATGAGATTGACCGTCGTCGCAACTCCTTGAGTCCAGAAACTCTCGCGACTTTGATCTACACATCAGGAACAACTGGAAAACCTAAGGGTGTATCACTCACTCATGGAAACTTCCTTTCTGAGTGCGGAAACGTAGTTCAGGGAGCATCAGATCTATTCTTGAAGCCTGGTGGATCAACGCTCCTCTTCTTGCCGGTTGCACACGTATTTGGTCGCATGGTTCAGATCGGAGCAATTACTGCAGGTCTGCATCTAGCTCATTGCAGTGATCCAGTCGGTCGATTGCTACCTGACTTGCAATCTTTCAAGCCAACATTCGTTCTTGCAGTTCCTCGCATCTTCGAGAAGGTGTACAACGGTGCAGAGGCAAAGGCTGAAGCAGCTGGTAAGGGCAAGATCTTTAGAAAAGCTGCTGCAATAGCCATCGAATATAGCGAGAATATGGATTCCAAGAAATTCAATCCACTGCTCTCACTCAAGCATGGTCTCTTTGACAAGCTCGTGTTTTCAAAGATTCGCGCGAGCTTAGGTGGCGCAGTTGAAGCTGCTATTTCTGGAGGAGCTCCGCTAGGTGCCCGTCTTGGCCACTTCTTCCGTGGCGCAGGAATCACAATTTATGAAGGTTATGGATTAACCGAAACTACTGCTGGAGCAACACTTAACATCACCGGCAATATTGAAATTGGTTCTGTTGGACGCCCTATTCCGGGAACAACAATCAAGATCGCAGAAGATGGAGAAGTTCTCATTAAAGGCCCAATCGTGATGCGCGGTTACTGGCAGAACGATCAAGCAAATAGCGAAGTCTTCGAAGGCGATCGTTGGTTTAAATCAGGTGACCTTGGTCGACTTGATGAAAACGGATTCCTCTACATCGTAGGTCGCAAGAAAGAACTGATCGTTACTGCGGGTGGAAAGAACGTTGCCCCAGCAGTTCTGGAAGATCGTCTCCGTTCGCATCCATTGGTAAGCCAGTGCATGGTTGTCGGCGATAACAAACCATTTATTGCTGCCCTCATCACCATTGATCCAGAAATGATCAAGGGATGGATTGCCACCAATAAGAAGGAAGGCGCAACGATTGATGTATTGCGCAATGACCCAGATCTACTGGCTGTTATCCAAACAGCAGTGGATGAGGCAAACAAGGCTGTGAGTAAGGCTGAATCAATCCGTAAATTCACAATCTTGGCTGAAGATTTCACTATCGCAGGGGGTCAGCTCACCGCAAAGCTCTCTGTCAAACGCCATGTTGTTGCACAGCAATACGCTGCAGAGATTGAAGCTCTCTTCAGTAAAGAATAGAGAGCGTCTACCCTCATGGCGCAATCCACAAGAGTTGAGATTGCCCAGGAGATTCATGATGGCATCGCACAAGATCTTGTTGCACTCGGTTTTCAACTTGATCTTGTCCTCGCCGCACCCCTTACACCGGCAACTATTCGCAATGACGTTCGCACCATTCGCTTCCGAGTCTCAGAGCTCATCGAAAAGGTGCGCGATGAAATATATGACTTAAGAACTAGTTCAGAATTCACTGCCGAATTGCACCGAGTGGCGGCCTCCATCTCCGCCGATATTAGAGTTACAAGTGAGGAAATTGAGCTATCCGCGGACGATAAACACCTGCTGCTTCGGGTCATCTCCGAACTTCTCAGAAATGCTCATACTCATTCTGGGGCTAGCCAGATTCACCTAGAACTTTCGACAGGCGAGGATGGAGTCATGGTGAAAATTTCTGATAACGGCCACGGCGGAGTCACATCAACTTCGGGGCGTTATGGGATTTTAGGTTGCATTGAGCGCATCGAAAATCGTGGCGGCTCAATCGAAATAAATTCTCGAGAGGACGGAACCACCATCACCATAATCTTGTGAGTGCATCAGTTCTTGTTATTGATGATCACCCACTCGTGCGTGATGGAGTTAAGCGATCACTTGCAGCGGCTGGATTTGAATGCAAAGGAGAAGCTGGCTCACTTAAAGAAGCTATCGCCATGATTGCCCTGCTAAATCCGGATGTGATAACCGTTGATCTGAATTTGCCAGATGGTAACGGTCTTGAAATCATAAGTTGGGCAAGAAAGCACTCGCCCACCATTGTGATTATTGTTCTAAGTCTCGAAAATGGATTGGATCTCATTGTCGCAGCGACCAAGGCGGGTGCACAAGGGTTTATCTCGAAATCAGAGAGTGCCGAACACCTGGTGACTGCAATCAGATCAGTCCTGGCCAATCCTTCAGTGTTTATCAGCAGTCAGACTATTGCTCTTATCGGGCGCGAAAGAGTTCAAGATTTACTCTCCCCCAGAGAGGTCATGGTCTTATCTCATCTTGATGGCGAATTGAGCATCGCTGAAATTGCTGGTGCGATGTTTATCTCCCATGCCACTGTAAAAAGTCACTGCGCAACGATTTATCGAAAACTGGAGACCCACTCGCGAAGAAGCGCTGTAGCTCGAGCAAAAACTATTGGTTTACTTTGAGCAGCTCGGCAAAGCGCGCTGACCAGATATCCCATCGCCACTCTTGAATAATCCACTCACGCCCACGTACACCCATAGCCTTAGATCGCTGTGGATCTAAGAGAAGCTCAACCGTTGATGCTGCGACAGCTTCCTTCTTAGTACCATCGACTACCAATCCAGTCTCACCTTCAAGAACCGCATCCGGCGCGCCGCCAGAGTTACCTGCAATTACTGGCAAGCCACATGCACTTGCTTCAAGATAGACAATGCCAAGTCCTTCGACCTCTAATCCAGCTAGTCGTGATCGTGATGGCATAACAAATACATCACCGACACAAATGTATCGAGGTAAATCTGAGTACTGGATGCGACCAATAAATGTCACGCTCTCTTGAATTCCAAGTGACTTAACACGATTCTCCAAGTAACTGCGATATGGACCTTCCCCAATCATGACAAGGTGAGCGTGCGGAACTTCTTTCAAGATGGTTGGCATCGCCTCGATCAAAACATCCTGTCCTTTGCGATGGACGAGTCGACCGACACTAACAATCACCTTCTTGTCAGCAAGGTTTAGCTCTTCCCGTAATTGATGCGCATCCCGAGGAGAGAAATGCTCAGTATCTATTCCGGGCGCAATCTTCACCATTTTGGTTGCGTTTTCCACTGACATCGATTGGGCGATTGCGTTGCGCGTGTAATCACCAAGGTACGTCAGATGATTTACATTACGTGAGATAAATTTAATCGCCATGGTAAATGGCCACACCTTGGACCACCACACTTCATGTCCATGAGTAAGAGCAACAATGTGCTTGACTCCCGCCTTGCGCAGACTTCGCGATAAGAGCCCTAAGGGCGCAGCTGCGCCAAAGAATGCGGTTGAGATATTTCGTTCCCGCACTAAGGCATTGATGCAGAATGTAACCCCAGGTGTGGGTAGAAGTATCTTTGCCTTATCGCGAATGACTTCTACGCCGAAATCTTCGAGCCACTTACGATCATAAGACTCTGAATTATCTTGTGCGCTGGTGTACACAATTACGCGCGAGCGAGGAAGTCTTTCAATTAATCCAATTACGAAGGTTTCGATTCCCCCGGCGCGAGGACCAAAATCATTTGTGATGCAGAGAATTTTCTCCACTAGAAGCGGCGTGCCCCAACATAAGGTTTCTTACCGAGGTTGCTAGCGCTAGCAACCTTCACGCGAGAACCTGATCTCGGTGCATGAACCATCTTTCCTCCACCGAGATAAATTCCAACGTGAGAAACTGGACGCCCGAAGAAGACAAGATCGCCAGGTTTTAATTGACTGCGAGAAACTGCTTTACCCATGCGCGATTGCGCGGCTGAAGAATGTGGAAGAGAGACTCCAGCTGCTTGGAAGGCACGCATAGTCAAACCTGAACAATCCCAGTAAGTCATGCCAGCTGCACCGAAAACATACTTGTCACCGATTTGCTTGAGTGCATACTTCAAGGCAACACCCGCTCGTCCTGATACACCAGCGGCAGCTCGTGCATCCGCCAGCGAGCGCTTCTGATCTGCATCTTCTTCTTGTTGGGCAAGGCGCGCTAAGCGTTCACGGTCTTCCTTTTTCAACTTGGCAAGAATGGATTCGGCTTCTTTGAGCTTTGCCATCGCCTTCGCAGACTGAGCCTCGTACTTCTTCTTGGCTGCAGTCACCAGCGCCAATTTGTCATTGACTGTGAGTGAAGTTGCGGTCAATCTCTGCTTTGCCGCTTCATATTTGCGGAGTTGGGTTGCCTTACTTCGAGTTATAGATTCAAGTGAACCGGCTGCTGAGAGATAAAGAGCTGGATCGCTGGAGAAAAGTAGTTCCAGGCTCTGTCCTAATCCCCCATTTTTATACTGCTCGATTGCGATTACTCCCAGGGATCGAGAGAGCGTCTCCACGGTCTTACCTTGAACAGCCTCCGCTGCCTGAATACCGGCTAACTGTTTCTGGAGCGAAGCCAACATCACCTTGGCTTCTTGGGCTCCCTCGGCTGCCGCAGTTGCGTCTTCCTCAAGTTCTCTTACCTTGGCCTGTACCTCGGCCAGGGTTGGGGCCGCGTTGGCAGTAGAAGGCAGGCAGGCGGCGATAACGATCAGCGCAAGGCCAATCAACGACGCCGTCCTTCTGCCTGGCAGATTCTGCATGGAGCAAGGCTAACCTCCCTATGCGCTGGGCCTCAACTCAAATTGAGCCTAGAAGTCTGTGAATCGAGTGAAATTGCCCCCATATGTGAGGACGATCCCGCTCTTGCCTACCCAATTTTGATCCACAGCAGCGATAACCTTCCCGCCATGAACGCATCGGCCGGAGTAGGACAAGTAATCGCAACCTTGGTCGTGGGAAGCGATGGCAGCACAGCAAAAGATGGCTCATCTCGTGGCGTCACATCCACTCTTGATCGCGCACGTTTTCTCGAACGTCGCCGCCACGTAGATGCAATTTTGATCGGTGGAAACACTGCACGCACTGAGCCCTACCGAAAAACACCTGTCCCTGTAGTCGTGATTTCAACATCGATGGTTAATGCCTTAGCCGACAATCGTCAGGCTTATTGGTGGAATGCATCTCCTTCAGAAGCGCTCGAGAGAGCCCGTCGCCTCTTTGGGCCAACTATCTTGGTGGAGGCAGGGGCATCGATCATCAACGAACTCATTGCAACGGGAGAGGTTAATCGACTCGAGCTTAGCGTGACGCAAGTTTCAGGCGGTGAAGATCGCATTGATATTCAAGAAATGCTCTCGCACTTCACTCATGTCGAAAGTGAGAACGAAGGCGAAACTATTTTTTATACAGCAACTCGCTGATAATTACTGAAATCCAGCAATAAGCGCCACACCGAGAACCGCACTCACTATTCCCGCATATTGCACTTTGTGTAATCGCTCTTTGAGGAAGATAAAAGCTAGTAACGCGGTCATAATTGGATAAAGAGCGCCGAGCACATTGGCAAGAGATACAAGTCCCTTCGTCGTTGCGATTCCTAAAATTAAGTTTGCACTGAAATCTGCAACTCCGATAAACACAAGAAGTGGAATGTTGGCTTTACTCATGCCTCCAGTTCCACGAAGTCGAATGAGGATGCTGATGCTCACAATCAATGTTGCTGAACGCATTGAAACCATCGTCATCACCGCACTCGATTGTGATCCCTTGGCCATAAAAACTAGACACACACCAAAGCCCACTGCAGCACCGAGTGCGAGCACGACTGGCTTTAGAGGTAGCCCTTGCGAAACCTCCGGACCGCTTGCCATAAACGCCCCAAGTAGTGCGAATACAACTCCGATAGTCACCAGAGTGTTAAATCTTTCATCTAGAAAGAAAATTGCGTAGAGAAGTGGGATCAGTGCACTCATTGCACTAATAGGAGAGACAACTCCCATGCGCCCTGTTGCAAGTGCGCGATAGAGGCAAATTAAACCTAGGTATCCGCAGAACCCAGCTGCAATTCCAGGAAGAAGATATCCCTGGCTTCCTAAGGCTTGCGCATCCCAAGACCCTGTCACTGTGGCAAGAATGATTCCGAAAATAAGCCCGATGATTTGGGTGACAGAGAGAACGGCAGTTGGCGGAAATTTCTTACTCAGATTTCCACCGTGATAATCGGCTGCTCCCCAAAGTCCACTGGATATAAGTGCAAGTAGGGCAGCCACAAAGCAGAAGATAGCGCAGAATCGGTGCCGCCTCCCGCAGGTGAGCGCATGCGCAATTTAGAATAAGGCAATGGACACCGCCGGCTTTAATCGATTGATTGAAGTCCTTCGAAGTGCAACTCCCCGTAGTGAAATCATCCTCGAGGAAGTTCCACCCCCACAGAAATTAGCAACTTACTCATTCGCATTCACCGCAGATGTCACTAATGGTCTTATTGGCGATGCCGAAGATGATGTAGCAACAGGAAGATTTGTTCTTCTGCACGAACCAGGTGGCCAAGATACGTGGGAGGGTGAATTTCGATGTGTCACCTTTGTGAGCGCAGATGTAGATGCAGCAATGCAAGAGGATCCACTTCTGCCTGAGGTTGGATGGACCTGGCTTCTGAATTCTTTAGATAGTTATGGCTGCGCGTACAGTGCACCATCTGGAACAGTTACTCGAGTTTCTAGTGCATCCTTTGGAAAGCTCTCCCCTCGCAACAATGAGTCAGAGATAGAGATTCGTGCATCCTGGACTCCAACCCTTTCTCAAGGCGAGGATGTCGGCCAGGTTCTGCTCAACCATGTCATGGCATGGTGCAACCTCATAGCTGAAATTTCTTTCTTGCCGCCAATTGCAGATGGCGTTACATCAATTACTAAGTCACGTAAATAACCCATCACTATGACTGAAGAAGTTGCGGTACCAACTCCGCTCTTAGCGCCATCGGCAGGTCTACCTGATGTCATCGATAGTGAAGAGATGTTTTCAGATGCAATTGCTCAGTTGGCTCAAGGTCATGGCCCCTTTGCACTCGATGCAGAGCGCGCAAGTGGCTATAAATTCAGTGCACGCGCCTATCTCATCCAGATAGCGCGCAATGGTGGAGGGCTTCACCTCATTGATCCGATTCCATTTGGACCCGGACATCATCTCTTTGCAGAACTCAACGATCTTCTGGCAACGGATGAAGTTATTCTTCATGCGAGTACACAAGATTTGCCGTGCCTGCGCGAAGTTGGAATAAATCCAGTGCGCCTCTTTGATACAGAACTCGGTGGACGATTAGCGGGCTTGCCACGAGTCGGTCTTGGCCCACTTTTGGAATCTCTCCTTGGTATCTCCTTAGCTAAAGAGCATTCGGCTGTTGATTGGTCTATTAGGCCGCTACCGAAAGATTGGCTTAACTACGCAGCACTTGATGTAGAACTTCTTGTTGAATTACGCGATGAAGTCGATGCTCTCCTTGAGGCAGCGGACAAATCGCATTGGGCAGAACAAGAGTTTGCAGCAATTCTGGCAGCGCCGCCTTCTCCCGCCCGCGTAGATCCGTGGCGCAGAACTTCCGGAATGCATCAGGTGAAGAAGCGACGTCAACTCGCTGTCGTTAAAGGGTTATGGGAATCTAGATTTGAACTTGGAAAAGAACTTGATATTTCTCCCGGTCGACTACTTTCTGATGCCGCAATCTCAGCTCTTGCGCTAGCTGTCACAGATGATGCACTTTTTGAAAACAAGAAACATCTTGAGAAGGTGTTGCGACCTATTGGTTTACGTGCGCGCTGGTTAGAGCATGCTTCTCGTTGGATATCTGCCATCGCAGCAGCTCGTGCGCTACCCGAAGATGATCTACCGCCTGTTCGAGCAGCGAGCGATGCACTACCGCCTGTAAAAGTGTGGCGAGAAAAGTATCCGTTGCGTTATGCCGCCCTTACGCATGCTCGACACAATCTTTCACTTCGGGCAGAAGAGCTCTCTATTCCATTGGAGAACATGATCTCCCCCGAGCATGTGCGCAGAATATGTTGGAGCTCTCCCGCAGGACATGTCGATCAAGCACTTGTCGAACTAGGTGCTCGCCCTTGGCAACGTGAAATTGCGGTAACAATCCTCGAATCAGCGCTCTTAGAGAAAGAGCCTCTAGAGGCAGTAGAAGTTGCACAGCCGGATCAGTCTGATCAGCCCGATCAGCAAGAAGTTAGCGAAGAGAAAAGTATCTAACTGGTCCAAGATGTTCTAGGTAGACCTTTTGGCCAACGCTAAATTCTGCTGGACCCGCAACACGTGCTCGAATGATTGTGTGTGAGCTAATTAAATCAATTGTGAGCATCGCATCATGTCCGTAGTAATCAATATGTCTTAGTAGACCTTCTTGACCTTTACCGACATCTTTTGACACTCGGATTTCCTCTGGCCGAATAACCACATATCCTGATTGGCTATCACCGACTGAACTTCCGGAGGCAGAGAGCGGATATTCAATAAGACCTGACGTTGATTTGCGTGCTGGCAGAGTTAATACATCTCCCGTGCTCGCTGCAATCTCGGCGGAATTCGGTGCTTCGTACACTTCTTCCGGTGTACCGCTCTGGGCGACTTGACCATCACGCATCAAAATCACTCTATCCGAGGAGACAAGCGCCTCTTCACGGTCGTGAGTGACCAGTAGTGCAGTTGAACCCAGTGAACGCAGAAGGCCAATAACTTCGGTGCGCAGTTCATCTCGGAAGCTGGCATCAAGGGCTGCAAATGGTTCATCGAGAAGAATCAACTTAGGTTTAATGGCGAGTGCTCGCGCAAGGGCAACTCTCATTTGTTGACCACCAGAAATTTGATAAGGCATGCGCTCTTCTAGGCCATTCATACCAATGAGTGAAATCATTTCAGCTGTGATCTGCGAAATCTCGTTGCGGGAATACTGAGATCGATCGAGACCAAAAGAAATATTTTTAGCAACTGAAAGGTGCGGGAAGAGCGCGCCC